>JGI11944J13513_1002593_pt1 | contig 12366 bp, 8 predicted proteins | sample TerdegcoTASludge_FD_13513 | JGI IMG/M metagenome (IMG submission 13513) | reverse complement strand
GTATTTCGGCCAGCCGGTCCTGTGTCACGGCCCCTTTCCGGCCGGCGACCTCCGCCGTGAAAAGGCCCATCTCGCGATAGAGGTTCATCATCTCCGGAAATCGCGTCCGGATGCCCCGGAGGTGTTTCCGGATGCTTCCGGCGTCGCCCCGCGCGATCGGCCCCGTCAGCGAGGGGATGGTCCCCCGGGCTTCCACGTTGGCGATCGTGCCCTTGACGAGCGGCCAGAAGGCCCTGCGGGCGTCGTCGCGCGACAATCCCATCCGCCCGTAGACTTCCTCGACGAGATACATCAGCGTCACGAGGTAATTCGAGGCCATGCAGGCCGCAGCGTGGTAGAGGGGCTTGTCCTCGGCCGGGACGTGGAAGGGACGGCCCCCGAGGTCCCCGACGATCCCGTCGGCCCAGGTCAGGATCTCCGCATCGGCCGTGACGCCGAAGGTGCTGCCCGGGATCTTCTCAATGGCGCTGTCCACGTCGGCGAACGTCTGGATCGGGTGGATGCAGCCGACCCGGGCCCCCCGACGGCTCGCCCCCTCGAGGATGTCGAGGCCGCCGACGCCGCTGGTGTGCACCACCTTGGTGCCGGCCCGGAATCCCCCCGCAGCCGACACGGCGGTGCACACGGTCTCGATGGCGTCGTCGCTCGTCGTGATGAGGACGCAGTCGGCGCCGCGCGCGGCCCCGGCGAAATCCGTCGTCGCCGTCCCCCCCGTGTAGGAGACGGCGACCCGGGACGCTTCCAGACGGCGCCCGGCGACGGCCGTGATCTCGTGACCCGCCTTCCTCAACAGGTGCCCGATGGCCGTCCCGGCCTTCCCGGGCCCTAGGATGGCGAAGCGTTCCCCTGCAGCCATGACGCGCCTTTCCCCCGGCGAACAAAAAAGCCTTCCCGATTGCGGAGGGAAGGCTTTGCACACGTCGGCCGTGCCTGTTCACTGTCCGTTCCCCGTCCCAGTCCTGCAATCGGATCCAAGCGGTCGCCCCCTGTTAGCACGGGGGCGTCGCCCTGTCAAGCACCGCTTCCCTGCCTGCAAATTGCTTGTCAACAGGCCGGCGTTTTCCTATAGTGGGCCCCATGGATCGTTTTTCCGGCAGGATGTTCGTGAAGCTCCTCGTCTTCGATCTCGACGGGACGCTGGCCGACACGGGGGCGGACCTCGCGTTCTCCGTGAATTGGACCCTTCGAGCCATGGGGCTCCCCGAGCGGCCCGGCGCCGAGGTGCTTGGATTCGTCGGCGACGGCGCGCGGAAGCTCCTCGAGCGCTCCCTGGGGGAGCGGCACCGGGAGAGGCTCGACGAAGCCCTGGCCCGGTTCGGGGAGTACTACGCCGGGCACCTGCTGGACCGGACCACCCTGTACCCCGGCGTGCGGGACGTCCTGCTGCACTTCGGCGACAAGGCGAAGGTCCTCATCACCAACAAGAACGCCGATTTCACGCTCGCCCTGTGCAGGGGGCTGGGGATCGACGCGTTTTTCCGGGAGATCATCGGCGGGGACTCGAGGGGGTTCATGAAGCCCGACCCGCGGTTGCTGTTGCCCCTGTTCGGGCGCTACGGGGCGGAGCCCGCGGAGACCCTCGTCGTCGGCGACGGCGTGAACGACATCCTGCTGGCGCGCCGTGCGGGGGCGCATGCCTGCGCGTTTCTCAACGGCCTCGGGAACCGGCAGGAACTGCTGCGCCTGGACCCGGATTTCGCCATCGAGCGGATGATCGACCTGACGGAGATCGCCTGCTGACCGGAGACACGGGATGCTCGACAGAGTGAGAAAGACCATCCGGACCCACCGCATGCTCCAGCGGGGGGACCATGTCCTGGTCGGGGTGTCCGGCGGGGCGGACTCGGTCGCCCTGCTGTCGGTTCTCCAGCGCCTGGCCCCCTCCTGCGGCGTGAGGCTTACGGCGGCCCATTTCAACCACGGCACGAGGGCGGGCGAGTCGGACCGGGACGAGGCGTTTGTCCGCGCCCTGTGCAGGGCCCGCGGGATCCCGCTCCTGACCGGTGCGCTGGGGGCGGCACGGCGGCCCGCGGGGCTCTCCGTCGAGGATTTCCTGCGCCGCAAGCGCTATGACTTTCTCGAGAGGGCGAGGCGACAGGCCGGCGCCGACCGCATCGCGCTGGGGCACCAGAGGGGCGACCAGGCGGAAACGGTCCTCATGCACATCATCCGGGGCTCGGGCCTCGGCGGGCTTGCGGGCATCGCGCCCATGCGTGACGGGGGGCGGCTCATCCGGCCCCTCATCGAATGCTCTCCCCGCGAGATCGTCGAGTACTGCCGCAGGGAGGGCCTGCCCTTCGTCACGGACAGCTCCAACGCCGACGAGCGCTTCCTGAGAAACCGCATCCGCCGGAGCCTGCTCCCGGCGCTGGAGCGCGGTTTCAACCCGGCCATCGTGGACTCGCTGTGCCGGCTTGCGGAGGTGGTCCGCCAGGAGGACGGGTACATGGGCGACGAGGCCCGGAGGGCCCTCGGGCGCTGGCCGATGGATCCGTACGGGGCATCCATCCCCGTGGCGGGGCTGGATGCGCTGCACCCGGCGCTGAGGCGCAGGGTGGTCCTGGAGATCGTGCGCGAGCTCTCGGGGCCCGATTGCGCCGTCGGCCTCGATCACGTACAGGCCGTCCTGGATCTGGCGGCCGGGGCGAGACCCTGCGGATCGCTGGATCTCCCCGGAAAGCTCCTCGTGCGCCGCAGCTACGGGCGTCTCGACTTCGTCCCCGGGGGCGTGCCGGAGCGCCGGCGCCGCGGCGACCCTCCCGGGGAAGGCCCCGCGGGGGCTTTCCGAGTCGCCGTTCCCGTCCCGGGGACGGTCCGCATCGCGGGACTCGGGCTTCGAATGCGGTTCCGGGAGCTGCGGCGGCCGCCCTCCTCCCCGGAAGCGACGGCCCGGACGGCATATCTGGATCTCGAGAGGGTCTGCGGCCCCCTGGTGGTCCGCAGCGCGGCCCCGGGAGACCGGATCCAGCCCCTGGGCATGAAGGGGACCCGAAAGATCAGCCGGCTCTTCATGGACGAGAAGATCCCGAGGGAGCAAAGGGGACGGTTCCCGCTGCTCGCGGACGACGTCTCCATCCTCTGGGTGCCGGGCCTGCGGATCTCGGAACGGGCCCGCGTCGNGAGGGGGACGAGGCGTGTCCTGAAGGCAGAAATCATTTGAAATTTTCAGGCCGCTGGGTTAATGAACGTAGTCTAGATTCAAGGNCCTCTGCGCCGAACNGTGCGGNGAAGGCCCCCATCATGGAGGAAAGCGAGGATTGAATCCTTTACAGAAAAATATCGCNCTGTGGCTGATCATCAGCCTCATCTTCGTGCTGCTGTACAACCTGTTCAACCAGCCCAAGAATGCCCAGGACAGCGTGATCTTCAGCGACTTCATCGCGGCCGTCGAAAAGGGCCAGGTCGTCGAGGTGAGCATCCAGGGCGAGAGCATCTCGGGCAAGTTCGTCAACGGGAAGAGCTTCAAGACCTATGCACCCAAGGAGGCGGGGGTGGTGCCCCTGCTCAAGGAAAAGGGGGTGCGGATCGCCGCAAAGCCCGTCGAGGACTCCCCCTGGTACATGACGGTCCTGATCTCCTGGTTCCCGACGATCCTGCTGATCGCCATCTGGATCTTCTTCATGCGGCAGATGCAGTCCGGGGGCGGCAAGGCGATGTCCTTCGGCAAGAGCCGCGCCCGGCTCATGACGGACCGCTCCAAGAAGGTGACCTTCAACGACGTGGCGGGGATCGACGAGGCCAAGGGCGAGCTGCAGGAAATCATCGACTTCCTGCGCGACCCGAAGAAGTTCACGCGCCTCGGCGGCCGCATCCCGAAGGGCGTGCTGCTCGTGGGTCCCCCCGGCACCGGCAAGACCCTCCTGGCCAGGGCGATCGCGGGAGAGGCGGACGTGCCGTTCTTCACCATCAGCGGCTCGGACTTCGTCGAGATGTTCGTCGGCGTCGGGGCCTCCCGTGTCCGCGACCTCTTCACCCAGGGCAAGAAGAACGCCCCCTGCATCATCTTCATCGACGAGATCGACGCCGTCGGCCGGCACCGCGGCGCGGGCCTCGGGGGCGGCCATGACGAGCGGGAACAGACCCTGAACGCCCTGCTCGTCGAGATGGACGGGTTCGAGTCCAACGAGGGGGTCATCCTCGTTTCCGCCACGAACCGTCCCGACGTCCTCGACCCGGCCCTGCTGCGGCCGGGGCGCTTCGACCGCCAGGTCGTCGTCCCGCTGCCCGACGTGAAGGGCAGGGAGAAGATCCTCGAGGTGCACATGCGCAAGACCATCGTCGCCGAGGACGTTCAGGGCGCGGTGATCGCGCGGGGAACCCCGGGGTTCTCCGGCGCCGACATCGAAAACCTCGTCAACGAGGCGGCCCTCCACGCGGCGCGGCTGGGCAAGGAAAAGGTCTCCATGATGGACTTCGAGTACGCGAAGGACAAGGTCATGATGGGGGCCGAGCGCAAGAGCATGGTGATCAGCGAGAAGGAGAAGAGGATCACGGCCTACCACGAGGCGGGGCATGCCCTGGTGGCCAAGATGCTGCCCGGGACCGACCCGATCCACAAGATCACGATCATCCCGCGGGGCCGGGCGCTGGGCCTCACGCAGCAGCTCCCCATGGACGAGAAGCACACCTACCCGAGGCGCTACCTGCTCAACAGCATCGCCATCCTGCTCGGGGGGCGAGCCGCCGAGGAGCTCGTCCTGGACGACTTCACCACGGGGGCCGGCAACGACATCGAGCGGGCCACCGACCTGGCGAGGCACATGGTCTGCGACTGGGGGATGAGCCCCATGGGGCCCATGAGCTTCGGGAAGAAGGAGGAGCAGATCTTCCTGGGCCGCGAGCTGGCCATGCACAAGGACTACAGCGAGGAGACGGCCAAGAAGATCGACGCGGAGATCGCCCGGATCGTGTCCGAGGGATACGCGACGGCGAAGAAAGCCCTTTCTGAAAACCTCCAGATCCTGCACAACCTTGCCGACGAGCTGATCAAGCGGGAAGTGCTCAACGCGGAGGACCTCGACGCCATCATCAGCGGCCGGGTGCTCCCGGAGCAGGGGACGGCCGCCCCCGAGCCCGCCCGCTGATCGCGGGAGTCGCCCAGATGAGCGGCCCCATCCGGGCGAGCGCCGGCACCCCGCAACAACCGGGTGCGTTTCCCAGGAGACGCACCCTTTTTTGAAGGCAGCCCGTGAAGAATCGCATCCGCCTGCTGCACGTCCGGACGGCATCCGAGGCCGCCGATCACCTCAAGGCGATCGGCGTCGAGCCCTACGGCATCGCGTCCATGGTCCCGAAGATGCGCCACCTCAACGTGCTCGTCGAGGGCCTGACCCCCAAGGTGGCCAACATCATCAAGCAGGAGATGCTCTCGCAGGGAGGCGACGCGGCCGTCTCCCGGGGCTGCGTGGACTGCAGCGTCCGCAGGACGGACGTGCTCATCATGGGGACCGTGAAACAGATCCTGCGCTTCGCCGGGAAGCTCAGGCTGCAGCCCTTCGGGCTGAAGGAGATCTCGGCGGATCTCCGCGGGCTCCTGGAACGCGCGGAGCGCGGGAGGTTCCTGCTCGAGACGCCGAGGCGCACCCTCCGGATCGCCGGCAGGACCCTGGTCATGGGGGTGATCAACATGACGCCGGACTCCTTCTCCGACGGCGGGGAGATCGCGGACGCCGAGGCGGGTCTCCGCCAGGCCGTGAGGCTGATCGGCGAGGGGGCGGACATCCTGGACGTGGGGGGGGAGTCCTCGAGGCCGGGCGCCCGGCCGGTGACCCTGCAGGAGGAACTCCGGCGGGTGATCCCCCTGATCCGCCTCATCACGCGGGAGACGGACGTCCCCGTGTCGATCGACACGGCGAAGTCCGAGGTCGCGCGGCGGGCCGTCGACGCCGGGGCCGAGATCGTCAACGACATCACGGCGCTCCGGGGCGATCCCGGGATGGCCGGCGTGGCGTCTCAGGCCCGCGTCCCCGTGATCCTCATGCACATGCGGGGCACCCCGCGGACGATGCAGAAGGGGGACCTGACGTACCGCTCGCTTCTGGGCGAGATCCTGCAATTCCTCTCGGACCGGATCGAGCGTGCCGCGGAGGCGGGGATCTCCCGGGACCGGGTCGTCGTGGACCCCGGCATCGGGTTCGGCAAGAGCGTGGAGGACAACCTCCGCCTGCTGCGCCATCTCGGGGAGTTCAGGGCCCTGGGCCGCCCGGTCTGCGTCGGCGTCTCCCGGAAGCACTTCACGGGGAAGATCACGGGGGTGGAAAAGCCGCAGGATCGCCTCGAAGGGACCGCGGCGGCGGTGACGGCGGCCATCCTGAACGGCGCCGACATCGTCCGCGTCCACGACGTGGCCGTGATGAAACGGGTGGCCGCCATGGCCGACGCCGTCAGGGGGAAGCGATGATCGAGGCCGTCGGGGTGGACATCGCCGATGTCGAGCGCATCCGCAAGGCCCTCGATCACTGGGGCGACCGATTCGTCGATCGGACCTTTTCCCGCCGGGAGTCCGACTATTGCCGGAAACACCGGGACGAGGCGGTCCGCTTTGCGGCCCGGTTCGCGGCCAAGGAAGCCTTCATCAAGTGCATGGGGTCCGCAAGGGGCATCCCGTGGAACGAGATCGAGCTGGTCAACGACCGCTCCGGGAAGCCCCGGATCGAGCTCTCGGAGACGATCCGGGCCAAACTGCAGGCGCGGAAGGTCCGCCGGGTCCACGTCAGCGTCTCCCACACGGCGCATCACGCCGTGGCGTTCGTCGTGTTCGAAACCTGAGGGTCGTCGCAGGGGAGAACGCCAGAGAGGAATTGATTTTGAAACTGATTTCTGATAGTCGGGAGCAGACCGTGGAGATCGGGCGCCGGATCGGGACCGCCCTCGAAAGCGGGGACATCGTGGCGCTCATCGGGGAACTGGGCTCCGGCAAGACGTGCCTCACCCAGGGCCTGGCGAAGGGCCTCGGGGTGGCGGAAAATGTGCCCGTCGTGAGCCCCACCTTCACGCTGGTCAACGAGTACCCAGGGAGACTCCCGCTCGTGCATCTCGATGTCTACAGGCTCAAGGGCCCCGGGGACCTCGAGGACATGGGCTACGAGGAATACTTCTACGGCGGGGGGGTCGTCGTCATCGAGTGGGCCGAAAAGGTCCGCGAGATCCTCCCCGGGAAGACTCTCGTCGTCCGCATGGCCTACGTCGACGAAAACACCCGGGAGATCATCCTCGAGGGGCCCCCGGAGACACTGGCAAAGCTGGGGGAACGTCTGAAATCCGGAGGGAGCATTTCATGGCGCTGATCGTACAGAAATACGGCGGAACGTCCGTCGCCAACCTGGAGAAGATCCGGAACGTGGCCGATCGGGTCGTACGCACCAAGGAGGCGGGCAATCAGCTCGTCGTCGTCCTTTCGGCCATGGCGGGCGAGACCGACCGCCTCATCGGCCTGGCGAACCAGGCCTCGGACAACAGACCCGACGACCGCGAGTACGATGCCCTCATCGCGACGGGCGAACAGGTCACGGTGACGCTGCTGGCGCTCACCCTGAACCGGATGGGGCACAAGGCCCGTTCCTTCTTGGCCCACCAGGTCAGGATCCACACCGACAGGGCCCACACGAAGGCCCGAATCGTCAAGATCGACACCCGTGAGATCGAGAAGGAGCTCAAGAAGGGCCACGTGATCGTTGTGGCCGGTTTCCAGGGTGTCGACTCCGAGAACCACATCACCACCCTGGGGCGAGGGGGCTCCGACACGAGCGCGGTGGCGCTTGCGGCGGCCCTGAAGGCGGATGTCTGCGAGATCTACACCGACGTCGACGGGGTCTACACCACGGACCCGAACCTGTGCCAGGCGGCCCGCAAGCTCGACAAGGTATCGTACGACGAGATGCTCGAGATGGCGAGCGCCGGCGCCAAAGTGCTTCACCCGCGGTCCGTCGAGCTGGCGAAGAAGTACAATGTTCCCGTGTACGTGAAGTCGTCGTTCACCTACGATGAAGGCACTCTGGTCACCAAGGAGGATGAGGAAATGGAAGCAGTCGTTGTGTCGGGAGTCACCTATGACAGGGATCAGGCCAAGATCACCGTCGTCCACGTCCCGGACCGGCCCGGGATCGCGGCGCGACTCTTCACGACGCTGTCGGACCGCAACATCCCCGTCGACATGATCATCCAGAACGCCAGCATCGACGCCTTCACGGACCTCTCCTTCACCGTCTCGAAGAAAGACATGAAGGAGGTCGAGCGGCTGATCGGCCCCGTGGTCCAGGAGATCGGGGCTCAGGGCGTGCAGTTCGACCAGAACATCTCCAAGGTCTCCATCGTCGGGGTGGGCATGCGGAGCCACGCCGGCGTCGCCTCCCGGATGTTCGCAGCCCTGGCCAAGGAGGGCATCAACATCCTCATGATCAGCACCTCGGAGATCAAGATCTCCTGCGTCATCGAGTCGAAGTACACGGAACTGGCCGTCATGGTTCTCCACGAGACCTTCGGCCTCGACCGGAAGTAAGGACCCTTCAGGATCGCACAGCGGGCCGGGCCCGGATCCCGTCGGGGATCGGCCCGGCCTTTTCAACGGGAGCGGCGCGCATGAGGATCGGCAGGGACCCCGCACTCGGCAGCGTTGCCCTTCTGGCGCTCACGGCGCTTATCGTCCTGCTCCATGCCCCGGGCGACGCCCTGCTTGCGCCCGCCCCCCGCGACGTCCCCCTCGCTTCGGGAGGGCGCGGCAGTGTCGCCGTCGAGCTGACGGGCGATACGGGGCGCAACGGCGTGTACTTCGTCCCCGAAGGGACGTCCATCGCCGGGTTTCTCCATGCGGCCGGGGTCCGTGCGGACGCCCCCGGGTCCTTCCCCGACCCTCTCGTGAAGGCAACGACGGTCCGCGTTCTGCGGCATGGCAGGGGGGTCGAAAGCCGGCCGATGAGCGCCGACAAACGGATTGCGCTCGGCATCCCCATCGATGTCAACGGCTCCACGGCGGAAGAACTCTCCCTCGTCCCCGGGATCGGGAGGGTGACGGCGGAGAGGATCCTCGAGCGACGGGGCCGGGCCGGCCCGTTCCGCAGCCTCGACGGTCTCGCCGCAGTCCGGGGGATCAAGGGGAAGCGCCTCGAGAAACTCCGGCCCTTTCTCTGCGTCGGGTGCTGACGGAGGTTACAGTCCGGATACCGCTCCGGGTTTTCTCCCGCCCGTCTTTTTTTGCCCTCCCGCCCGAGTTTTGCCTTGACTATCCGGGTCGTCTCCCTTATAGTGCCTGCGCTTGAAATGCCTGTATGCAAGGCAACTTACGGCCGACGGACGCTGCCGCCGCATCCGGCCCTGCGAGGGGGGTTCTTCCATGCCGAAACGAGACGATATCCAGAAGGTCATGATCATCGGTTCGGGCCCGATCGTCATCGGTCAGGCCTGCGAGTTCGACTATTCGGGCACCCAGGCCTGCAAGGCCCTGCGGAAGCTCGGTTACGAAATCGTGCTCGTGAACTCGAATCCCGCCACGATCATGACGGACCCCGGGATGGCCGACGTGACCTACATCGAGCCGCTCAATTTCCAGAGCATGGTGGAAATCATCGAAAACGAGAAGCCCGACGCGATCCTGCCGAACCTCGGCGGCCAGACGGGACTCAACCTGACCTCAGAACTCCACCGGAAGGGGATTCTCCAGAAACACGGCGTTAAGGTCATCGGCGTCCAGGTCGACGCCATCGAGCGCGGCGAGGACCGCATGGCCTTCAAGGAGACGATGAACAGGCTCGGCATCGAGATGCCGGCAAGCGAAATCGCCTACACCGTCGAGGAGGCCGAGGCCATCGCCGCAAAACTGGGCTACCCCGTCGTCATCCGGCCCGCCTACACGATGGGCGGCACGGGCGGCGGGCATGTCTACAACCCCGAGGAGCTCCGCGTCATCGCGGCCCGCGGCCTTGCGGCAAGCCTCGTGGGCCAGGTCCTCGTCGAGGAGTCCGTCCTGGGGTGGGAGGAGCTGGAGCTGGAGGTCGTCCGCGACGCGAAGAACCAGATGATCACCGTCTGCTTCATCGAGAACGTGGACGCCATGGGGGTCCACACGGGCGACTCCTACTGCACGGCGCCGATGCTCACGATCAGCGAGGAACTCCAGAGAAGGCTCCAGAAGTACTCCTACGACATCGTCGAGGCGATCCAGGTCATCGGCGGCACGAATGTTCAGTTCGCCCACGACCCGAAGACGGGCCGCGTCGTCGTCATCGAGATCAACCCGCGCACGTCGCGCTCGTCGGCCCTGGCCTCGAAGGCGACGGGGTTCCCCATCGCCCTCATCTCGGCCATGCTGGCCGGGGGGCTCACCCTCGACGAAATCCCCTACTGGAAGGCCGGGACCCTCGAGAAGTACGAGCCCTGGGGCGACTACGTGGTCGTGAAGTTCGCCCGCTGGGATTTCGAGAAATTCCCCGGCGCCGAGGACAAGCTCGGCACGCAGATGCGCGCCGTGGGCGAGGTGATGAGCATCGGAAAGACGTACAAGGAGGCCTTCCAGAAGGCCATCCGCTCCCTCGAGAAGGGACGCTACGGCCTCGGGTTCGCGAAGGACTATAACAGGAAGACGCTCGAGGAGCTGATGGACCTGCTCGTCGAGCCCTCCAGCGACCGCCAGTTCATCATGTACGAGGCCCTGCGCAAGGGGGCGGCCGTGAACGACCTCTTCCGCAGGACGCACATCAAGCAATGGTTCATCGAACAGATGAAGGAGCTGGTGGAACTCGAGGAAAAGATTCTAAAAACGAAGGGTAGGGAACTGCCCGACAAGCTCCTCGTCCAGGCCAAGAAGGACGGCTTTGCCGACCGCTACCTGGCCCAGATCCTCGGCGTGCCGGAGGAGACCATCCGCAAGAGGCGCATCGCCCTGGGGGTGGTCGAGTGCTGGGACGCCGTGCCGGTTTCCGGCGTAGAGGACGCGGCCTACTACTACTCCACGTATAACGCACCGGACAGGGTTACCACGACGTCCAACCGGAAGGTCATGGTACTCGGCGGAGGCCCCAACCGGATCGGCCAGGGCATCGAATTCGACTACTGCTGCGTGCACGCGGCCTTCGCCCTGCGCGACGAGGGCGTCGAGTCCATCATGGTCAACTGCAACCCCGAGACGGTCTCCACGGACTACGACACCTCCAACAAGCTCTACTTCGAGCCTCTCACGGTGGAGGACGTCCTGGCGATCTACGAGAAGGAGAAACCCGAGGGGGTCATCGTCCAGTTCGGCGGCCAGACGCCGCTCAACATCGCGGGCGAGCTGGCCAAGGCGGGGGTGAGGGTCCTGGGGACGTCCGTCGACACGATCGACCTGGCCGAGGACCGGGACCGCTTCCGGCAGATGATGGAGCGGCTCGACATCCCCATGCCGGCCTCCGGCATGGCGATTGACATCGACGAGGCCCTGGCCATCGCGAAGAAGCTGGGCTACCCGCTCATGGTCCGCCCCTCCTACGTCCTGGGGGGCCGGGGCATGGAGGTGGTGCACGACGAGGAGATGCTCAGGCGCTACGTCAAGAACGCAGTGGGCGTGACGCCGGATCGGCCGATCCTGATCGACAAGTTCCTCGACAACGCCATCGAGTGCGAGGCGGACGCCATCTCCGACGGGACGGACACCTTCGTGCCCGCCGTCATGGAGCACATCGAGCTGGCCGGCGTGCACTCCGGCGACTCGGCCTGCGTGATCCCGCCGATCAGCATCCCCGCACGCCACATCGACACCATCGTGGAGTACACGAGCAAGATCGCCCGGGAGCTGAAGGTCGTGGGCCTCATGAACATGCAGTACGCCATCGCAGACGACGTCGTATACGTCCTGGAGGCCAACCCACGCGCCTCGCGCACGGTGCCGCTCGTGTCGAAGGTCTGCAACATCTCCATGGCCCGCATCGCGACCCAGCTCATGATGGGCCGCAGGCTCAAGGACCTCAACCTCAAGCACCGCGCAATTCCTCATTTCGGCGTGAAGGAGGCCGTCTTCCCCTTCAAGATGTACCCCGAGGTGGATCCGCTTCTCGGCCCCGAGATGCGATCCACGGGCGAGGTCCTGGGTCTTGCGGACTCCTTCGGCCTGGCCTTCTACAAGGCGGAGGAGGCTGCCGACTCGGTCCTCCCGGCGGAAGGGACGGTGCTGATGACCCTCGCCGAGCGCGACAAGAAGGCCGCCCTGGAGATGGCCCGCGAGTTCCGCAAACTGGGATTCCGGATCAAAGCCACGAAGGGCACGCACCGCTTCCTCACGGCCAACGGCGTCGAGGCGGAACCCATCCTCAAGATGCACGAGGGCAGGCCCCATATCGTCGATGCCATCAAGAACAAGGAGATCGACCTCATCATCAACACGCCGAGCGGAAAGCTCAG
>JGI11944J13513_1002587_pt1 | contig 12407 bp, 19 predicted proteins | sample TerdegcoTASludge_FD_13513 | JGI IMG/M metagenome (IMG submission 13513) | reverse complement strand
AGGGTGGCGGCGGAGTTGCCCGGCATCGGGTGGCAGAAGAGCAGGGAAGTGGCCAAGCATTTCGGCTCCGTGCTGGAGATGGTTCTGGCCACGGAGCGGGAATGGCGCAGGATCCCCGGCATAGGGAAGATTCTGGCAGACAGGATAGTGAAGGAAATACTGAATGAAGGAGGTAACGATGAGACAGGGAAGGTTTAACATCGTCATCGGAGCGCAGGCGGGGTCGGAATCGAAAGGGAAGCTGGCCCTGTACCTGTCCCAGAAGCACAGGCCCGGGATCATCTCCATGGCTGCGTCCCCGAACGCGGGTCACACGGCCTACCTGAACGGGGTGAAGCACGTCACCTACCACCTCCCGGTGTCGTGCATCGCCGAGCACAGGCCCCTGGTCATGCTGGGACCGTCGAGCGTGTTCCTACCGGACAAGTTCCTGCGGGAACTGGAGGAGAACAGGATAGATCCGGATCGTGTCTGGATCAATCCCCGGGCCGTCGTCATCAAGTCCTCCCACATCCGGAAGGAGAAGGAAGAGGGGCTTCTGAAGATCGGGTCCACCAACCAGGGCGTGGGGGAGGCGAGGGTGGAGAAGCTGCGCCGGTCCCCGGACACGGTGTTCATGGGGTCGGTTCGCCAGTTCGAGAGGATGACGGGGGACACAGTGAGATACATTCACCGTGCGCTCGTCGACGGGGAAACCATCCTGCACGAGATGACGCAGGGATTTGACCTGTGCCTGGAGCACGGCATCGACCCCCGTTACTGCACGAGCAAGATGATCCACCCCGCAATGGCGATGGCAGAGGCGGGAGTGAGTCCCCTGCTGTGCGGGGACATCATCGGGGTATTCAGGCCCTACCCCATCCGGGTGAACAATCGGGAAGGCACCAGTGGCCCGTACGCGGAGTCCCCCGAGATCACGTGGGAGGAGGTGCAGCGGAGGTGCGGTGCTCCCCATTCCATCAACGAGATAACTACCACGACCCGGCTTCCCCGGCGCGTGTTCGAGTTCTGCTGGAGCAGAATGGACGCATTCATCAGGACGTGTGGTCCCACCAAGCTGTGCCTGCAGTTCGCCAACTACATCAACTGGGACGACTACGGGGTGAAAGAGTACAACAAGCTGAGCGCGAAGACGCGCAAGTTTATCTCCGACATCGAGCACAGATACGCCACTCCCGTCCAGTACATAGGGACGAGTGAGGAAGATATGATCGACAGGGGGTACTGAGACCATGTCAAAGGTGGAAGACAGACTCAAGGAAATGTTCCCGGACCGCAGCCCCCGGGACTCCATGCGGCACCTTCTCAGCACGCAGAAAGCGTCGTACGCCAAGGTAGGCAGGGTGCTGGGGGTCAGCAGCGAGAGGGTGTGGAGATACGCGCAGCAGCAGGGGCTGCTTGACGTCAGGAAGCCCAATCCCACTGGAGGAAGGTTCGGCCCCTTGCTGTACGCCCTGGCCCGGCACCCGGGACACACCCCGAGACAGAGATTACAGAACCTGCGCGCCAGATGGGGTAGCTGGAAAGCCGTCGCTGCCGTGCTGGGGTTCAACAAGAATTACGTGGAGGCGTACAGGAGGCTGATAGGCCTCGTGATGAACCAGAACAGAGTGGACAAGGGATCGTGGAGGAGGAGATATGAAGAGATTCACGGAAAGGGGTCTATCCCCGAACTGCCCGGACGCTCCGGACGGAAAACAGAGCGAAATTGACGTCGCCTTCGACCTGCTCGACCCGGACGCCATGTTTGCTCTGGCGCGGGTGCTGCAGGAGGGAAGGAGAAAGGGACGCACGACGGAGGGATGGAAGAGCCTTCCCGTCGAGGATCACCTGAACCATGCCCTTATGCACATCTTCGGGTTCATGCAGGGGGACCGGCAGGAGGATCACCTGCAGCACGCGTTCTGCCGACTCATGATGGCCTGGAGCGTGGCGCACTCCCGCAGTGCGGAGGCTGGCATGAGGTGGGTGTACCTGTGCTACCCGTACAAGGATGACCCAGTGCGCCGGACCAGGGACATAGTGCGGTGGGCGCAGGACCATTATGACCCGGGTGTCCATTTTCTGATTCCCCACCTGTCGATGCAGTACATGGACGAGGAGACGCAGAGGTCCTCCATTATGCAGCGATGCAGGGAAGCTGTGCTCAGATGCGACGAACTGTGGGTGATCGGGGACGACGTGTCGGACGGAATGGTGGAGGAAATCGACGCGGCCGAAATGAACGGAATTCCAGTCGTGAGGAAAGAGACATGAAATGCCCCATTCATGGTCAGGAAATGTTGATCAGGAACGGCGGGGGAGACGACTACCATACCAACATCGAGTTCGANTGNCCCCATCCGGAGTGCCANCANTGGTACGTGGTGGTGAACCAGAGGATGCTCATAGAGGGGTGGAGGAAGCGTCCCACCCCCAGCAGGGAACTCGACGAGCGCGTCTACCATAAGCCTCTCCGAGAGATTCACCCTCCTGAGGGGTACAAGATGACCCCCGAGAAGCGGAAGGCATACTTGGAGGCCCCACGGCGGATCTCCCACTACGTCAGGGACGATAGACAGGGTGACCTGTTCCTGGATAACGTGAAGGAGGAGGAACATTGATCTGCCCCCACCCGTGTGGCCTCAGCGGGAGGTGCATAGATCCCACGAGGCCTGCCAGCCCAATCCTGTTTCTGTGCGGGGAAGCTCCCGGAGCCGATGAGGAGCGTGCAGGAGCCTTCTTCGTCGGCAAGGCAGGGCAGGAACTGACCAACTACCTTGACCGGGTAGGCATTCCCAGGGACCGCGTATACATAACGAACGTGCTCAAGTGCCGCCCCCCTGACAACAGGGATCCGCGCAAGGAGGAGGTAGAGCTATGCGTGCGTCACCTGCGCAGGGAGCTGGAGGAGCAGCGTCCCCGCTTCATCGCTGCAGCGGGTAGATTCGCCACCAGGGTGCTTCTGGGAATGGACGTCGACATGGAGCAGGTGCACGGACTCCCGTTCCGTACCGGGATATGGGGGTTCGACACGACCGTGGTGCCTTTATATCACCCCGCTGCGGGCCTGCACAATACGTTTGAGATGAGCCTCATCATGGGGGACTTCATGTCCCTGAAGGACGTCATGATGGGGAAGCGAAAGCCCCGCGAGGACGCGAGTCCCGGGACATACATATGGTGGGATGAACCATGCGCACCTCCCGGCATAGAGCCGGGCCTGATAGCCGTTGACACGGAAGAAGAGGAAGGAAAGAACACATGGACGCTGCAGATTTGCCAGAGCAAGGGAATTGCCTATGTAATTCCTTCTACACGTGCGATCTATGTAAAGGATATACTAGAGCACCCCGACACCGAAGTCATCATGCAAAACGCCCTCTACGATCTTCCCCAGCTCTGGAAGATAGGTATTTATCCCAGGAAGTATGTGGATACGATGGTGATGGCATACCTGCTGCAGACGGAGCCGCAGGGGCTGAAGGCCCTTTCCTACCGGCACCTTGGGATGAAGATGAGGGAGTACAGGGAGGTGGTGTACCCCGCCACCCAGGCCAAGGCCCTGGAATACATGCTGCGGGTGGTGGAGAAAGGATGGCCGGACCCTGACCCCGTGGTGGAGATGGTGAAGGGGGTACCGAAGGTGCGGCAGCCCCAGAACGTGGCGCGGCGGGTGAAGGCGGTGCTGTCCTCCTACGAGAAGGATCCGGACGGCACGGACCTGTACGACCGGTGGCAGAAGATCCGGGAGGAAGCGGGCCGGTGCGTGGAGGAGGAGATGGGGCCTCTGCTTCCCGGGTACCTGAAGGACCTGCCGACGCAGGAAGCGGTAGATTATGCCGGGTGCGACGCTGACGCCACGTGGCAGCTGTATCCGATCCTGTATGACCGGATAAGGGCGATGGGGCTGGAAGGTACGCTGGACCGGGACATGAGGATGCTCCCCATGGTGGCCCAGATGCAGGAAAATGGGTTCGGTATAGACAGGGAAAAATTCAAGACCATCAGGGAAGAATTCGAGAGGAGAAAGGATGAGCTGCTGTCCTCCATCGAGGCGATGGTGGGACCCATCAACCCCGGCTCCCCGGTGCAGGTGGCCGACCTGCTGTACCGGCTCAGGCTGAAGAAGTCACCCTCTCTGAAGAAGGGGGATACGGACCTTGCAGCACTGGAGTCCATAGTGCACCGGCACCCGGTGATAAAGATGATAATAGACTGGCGCAGGTACGACAAGCTGATAGACTCCTTCATCGACGTGCTGCTCAGGAAGGCGGATTCCGACGACCGGATACGGACCAAGCTGCGCGTGACGAGGGTGATCACGGGAAGGCTCTCGTCCAGCGACCCGAACCTGATGGCGCAGCCCGTCCGCACGGAGGAGGGACGCCGGATCAGGGAGTGCTTCAACTCCCGGGACGGATATACCCTCGTGTCCGCCGATTACTCTCAGATAGAGATGAGGGTGGTGGCCCACATCAGCAGCGACCCGGCCATGATAGACGTATTCAGGATGGGAAAAGACATCCATACCGCCACCGCGTGCGCGATGTTCGGGGTGACGCCGGACAAGATAGATGAGATGAAGCACAGGTATCCTGCGAAGCGGGTCGGGTTCGGCATCCTGAATCTGATATCCGCCGGGAAGCTGATGCGGGAATTGACCCTGGGTGGAGCGGAGGGGTGGACGGAGCAGAAATGCCAGCAGCTGATATGGGACTGGTTCAGCGTGTACAGCGGGGTGAGGAGCTGGATAGAGGAGCAGAAGGCGCATGCAAGGAGGTTTGGGTATGTGAGGGACATGTGGGGCAGGATCCGCCTCGTGCCCGAGGTGATGAGCGTACACAAGAACATAGTGGAAGCGGGGATACGGCAGGCTTGCAACGCACCCATCCAGATGGGCGCACAAGGGATCATCAAGGAGGCCATGGCTCAGCTCGTCCCATTCGTGGAGAACTGGAACGCGTCCGAAAGGAACGTTCTTCCCCTACTGCAGATTCACGATGACCTCATCTTCGAGGTGAGGGATGAGATGGTGGAGGAAGTGGTGCCGGTGATCAAGTCCGTGATGGAAGGGTGCGTAAGCCTGTCGGTCCCCATCAAGGCCGACGTGAAGGTAGGGAAGATATGGGGAAAAATGGAGAAGTGGAAGGAGAAGGTCGCATGAAGTTGAGGGTGGTAGACAAGAGATCTATAGTGAAGGGAGAACTGTCGTGCCCGGAGTTCCCGACCAAGATCCGTAAGGTGAAGGGACTGGAGTTTATTCCTCCATTCGTGATGAACTCCAGGACCCTGTACTTCGTGGTGGTGTCGGACCGGCCCACGTACTACCCGTCGGTCGGGTTCTACGACGTTCCGGAGAGAGGGTTCATCACGTGGGTGAAGGAGTTCAGGCTGGTGGCACAGTCGGTGTCCCTTCCCCGAGGGTCCGTGTTCCACACGGCCTACGTGTTCGAGGCGATAGAGGGACACCCTCCTGCTGGCGTATTTCCCTTCCGCGCACCCGGAAACAGCGGGGGGATTCCCCCCGGAATAATCTACTAAGGAGGAGTACGGATATGGGATCGAATGAACTGATGTACAGGCTGCTCGTGGACCGCTACGCACTGGAGCAGGAGAAGAGAGATCTGGACCGGCGCATGAATGGGTGGAAGGAGGAGGCCCTTCCTCTGCTGCTGGCCACGAACACGAAGACCTTCAAGGATGACGAACTGGGGTCCATCAGCGTCGTGGACGGGACCAGTGCCACCATCAACAAGGACCTCCTGATCCAGGCCCTCCTCAACAGGGGCATGGAAGCGGACGTGGTGGCCGAAGTGGTGGAAGAGGCCACCAAGGTCAGCAAGTATCAGACCATCCAGTTTAGGATGAAGAACGGGAAATGACGTACTATCGGTGCACCCGGTGCGGCGGACACTTCAGGGGGAGGAGGAGTTTCGGCAGACACCTGTACTGGTGTCCGTGGCCTCCTCCTCACCACCCCTGCTGGAAGGGATCTCTGGCAGTGTGGGGGGTGTAACGCGGAGGGAGAAATGATGAAGTACGTGGCGTCAATAGTGGCCGGGGTTCTGTTCTTCTTGTTTGTTCATGTGGAGGTGGAGTACAAGAAACCAGCACCCCAAATGAGAGAGACCTCGCGTGAGTGGGTGCTGTGCCTGGCATGAGGTGCCTTATAGGGACAGGAAATCCGGCCCGCCACTAACAGAAATGTTAGGTGAATGAGGTGATTATGAAAAAAGAGATTGAGCTTATGGAGAAAATCAAAAACAACATCGGATGTATTGTCGGTGATTTGTACGAAGGTCTAAAAAAGTACGATTGGCGGATATATAAGGCACTCGTGGAGATTGAAGACCTCAAAATCGAACTACAGTGGATTATGGCGAAAGCTGAGGCTGCAAGGGAGAGGATGAAGGTATCACAATGAGTTCGATGCCGGAATGCACGAAATGCGGGGATTACGTTTACTACGGCCCGTGCCTATGTGAGAAATGCTTGAAGATTCTCCGTGCTAGGGCAGAGATAGCAGAGGGAAAACTGGGTGCTGTCCGTGCGTGGGTGGAAAAGAACGAAAGTTCTCCGCCGTGGATAGCAGTTTACTATACAGATTGGGACGAACTGAAGAAAATTCTGAAATAGTGGCGGCAGGCGGCTCCGGCTGCCTGATGGGCGGTGCGCTGGCGAGGGACCGTGACCATAGACCGCGAGGAAACCGCACGACAAACGATAAGGCTGTACCCATGCCGGGGGTCACGGGGAACNCGGCCCGCCACTACAGAAATAAAGAATAAGGGGGAAATATGCGGATAAAGCACATATTGAGTCTATACCGGAACGACTTTCAGGCTGTGTATACCTGTGAGCACTGCGGGCACTCGCAGGAAGGATACGGGTACAATGACGATTATTTCTACGATCACGTTATTCCTACAATGACGTGTAAAAAATGCGGAAGGAGTTCCCGCCTGGGTGAGCAAGGAGAAGATTAAACAGCTGGTGGTACGGAGTAACATGGAACGTTACTTCTGGTCCACCTTGTAATCGGGCGGGAGCTTGCCCTCCTTCTTCAGTTCGGAGATCGCAAGCTCCCGCATCTTGTCTGCGATGAGCTTTTCCCTTGCCGCCTCCTCGTCAGCCTTCTGCTTGGCTTCAAGCTCCTCCGGCGTGTAGGCCGGGAGCGGAGTATTGCCCTTCTTGAGCCATTCCTGATATTCCTGCCAATCGCGGTTGCCGGGACATTTAGGAATCTGCGCCCCATCAGACAGCCTGACAACACCGAACAATTTACCTAAGCGATACATAATTACATTCCTTTGCTTATAATTCTGCGCTGAAGTGGAAGTATGCACTTGAAGAATTTGACCGCAAAAGCGCACCATGACCAGTTGTTAAACCGCTTGAGACCGTGAAATATACAACGGCTTCATTTGGACTGACCATTGAAGGAATGATTAGGCCTGTACACGCTATGTTGCCGACCCCTGACACCCTGGCGTAGAAATGTGATCCTGATGACACCAGCCATGTTGGGTTTGCACGCATTGGCACAGGGAAGTGAACCACGATATAACCATCGGATCCGCTATCTGCGAACCCGATGCCGATTGGTTGAGAGTCACCATTCACGCAACAATAGAAATAACGCTGACAGAGGGCCAATTCTTCAGGATAGGGGCGAAACTCAAATGGCGTCGCGGTCTCGCCTATTTCGAGTTGAACCCCGGTCAGCTTGAAGACATTGGAAGTGTTATCACAGGCGTTTACTTGGTTTGATCCGGCCAGGTATAAGCTCGACAGCCAAGTGCCTAGTTGATTTGTCTGATAACTTGCTCCGCAAGCCAGGTTCCATTGTATGCAGATCCCGCGTCCGTTTGTGTAATTCCAGGTCCCGCCGGTATAGTCGAAATTGATGGGTTTGGTTATACGTTCCCAAGTGTCTGCCTGGGTCACGCTATATTCCATGATATAGACGCGGTCGTTGTTCGCATTGCGGAGCCCGATGGAATAGGTCCCGGTCTTCGATGCTTTTACCCAAAATGTAAGGACTGCTTGCCGTCCTGCGAATCTGGCAAAGTCATATCCCTCGACGCTGTAAAAAATCCCTGCATATTCATCCGCCCCTATTGACGTATCTGCTGTCGTGCAAGTTACTCTCAGGCAGTAGTTTAGCCCTAGTCCGCTCGGCGCGTCATACTCTTGCCCTCCAGAGTGGACCGCAGAGATTGTCGCCGATTTTGTATATCCAAAGCGATCCACTATGAATTGATTGTTGGTCAAACCCGTGAAGCTCGTCCCTCGTTGGGCTATCTCCATCGCGCCGTTGATGATGACATTTTTCCGATAGACTGGCTTGGCCGAGATCAGCTTTCTCGGCGTGATGATCTTGTCGTCGAACGCCCCTGCATCAGCCTCACTTTGCGTGGCGATTTCCGCGATGCCCTTGACGGTTTCGGAAGCGTCGGGGGTTTCCACGATTCCGAGTACTGCCCTTGCCTCCTCAGCATCCTCAGCGTCCAGGAGGGACTCAGCGTAGGTGGTGGGGGTGATGCCGACGATGGGACCTGAGGAGGCGTGGGCATTTCCTTCCTCGTCAAAGTGCAGGAACTTATCAGCTCTCACGACAGCTGGATCGAGCAGGGTGGTCAGGGATCCGTCCTGGGTGGGGATCTGGATGCACCGGTCGATCTGATTCTTCATGTCGATGACCTGCATCTGGAGTTTGTCCATTGCATCTTCCAGGTCCTGCAGGTCTATGTTTTGCCCGGTGCGGAGGTCCATGGTTTGGGTGCTGGGTACGGATCTCTCTATAAGGATCTGATACCCGGACGGGTAGGCGTAGTCCTCCATCCCGGACTCCCCCGCCGCCTGAGTGGTTACCGTCCCCCCGGCGGTGTATCCGGAATCGGACGGATCTACCCGATAGTTGGTTCCCTCCACCAGCACCGTTTCCGCTCCGGTGGATGAGTTAATCAGGGTCACCGTCAGGTCGCTGCTCTCCAGGATAGGGAACTCGAACGGAAATTCGACTGTGGACCCGTTGCAGTTGGACTTCACGCTGTTGTCTAGTCTGGATACGGTCATTGACTACACCCCTCCCCTCAGGGTTCATTTGGCCTCGTAGCACTGCACAGTCTTTTCCAGCTCCAGTGCATATTCGACCACCGTCAGGTAGTTGTCGAGCAGAACCGGCATAGCCTTTGGGTCAACCAGCGTCGGCCTCAGCGGAGCCGGGCAGTACTTCTGCGGCTGCTCAATTACCTGTCCCGGCAGGACGGTCGATTTTCCGCCGCACGCCACTATTGAACATGTCAGTAACACCAATAGCCAATTTCTCATATTCCACCTTCAGGAAGTCACAGGCGTCGGGCCTGTTCTGAAGTTCGATGATCCTGCGCCGCAGTTCGTTTGCCTCTTCGCGAATGGCCTGCATCTCCTGCACGGACTTTCGGGCCGCCTGGAGGTTGGCTTTGAGCGTGGCAACAACTCTCTCCATTGCCTCGATCTGGCCGCCGAGGTCTTTGTTGATCTGCTCCAGACGGGCCTTTTCACCTTCGAGTGTGGCGATGCGGGTCTTCATGTGCTGGACCCAAAAGAGTACCGCACCGAACAGGACGAGCGACAGCAGCGCAACGATTACCCTAGGGCTTATCAGGGACACCATCTTGTCCACCTTTCGTCAGCCTGACGATTGCGTCGGTCTTGTCTGCCGAGCCTCTGGTAGAGCCAAAGAAATACATCATCACCATGCCGAGAGCGCTTGAAAGACCTCCCAAGAGCATGAATACACTGCCGGTTGAATCCTGCATCGGTGTCGGGCTGAAGGACAGGTATAGAAGGATCAGAGTGATGCTAAAATAGGCTGCAACCACCATGTATGCAAGGATGTACTGGTGGATGTACTTGGAACCCATCAGATTTTCTCCTTCAGTTCCTTGATGGCCTCGATGACCTTTTCCTTGATCTTGTAGTCTTCGAGTTTCTCTCTGAGTTCCTTCTCCTTGGCGTCGAACTCTTCCTTGGCCTTGGCATACATCTTGTTCATCAGAGTCGGGTTGTTGCGCCAGACGAAGAAGGAAATGATTGCCGAAATGACTGCGCCGATAACGAATCCAATGATAATGTCGAACATAGCCAATCCTCCTATTTTGTTTCATTCCATAGTTGAATCACCCTGTTAATCCAGCCCCGCAAGTATTTTAACAGGGCCGGTTTCTTGACGACGAGATTCGTATAAAATGCAATTCTTTCGATATGGTATTCAGCAGGGCTACCGGCCTTGGATTTCAGCTTGAAGGCCTGCGATACGCCGAGATTGAACGCCGCGTCGGTGACGATGATGTCCCACGGATAGGGCATTTCGTCCCCGCCAACGGGATTCCAGTAGTCCGTTCTGAATATCTCCTTGGCCTTCTCTTTCGTCAAGTTCTTGATGTCAAGGTTGGGATAGGCTCTCTTCGAGATGCCGTACTTGGTTTCCCCGCCGGGGTCGTTCGGGTCATTTGTGTAGACGGCCCCGCCTTCAAATCGCATGACGGTCAGGTCGAATGCCCGGTCAAAGTTCTCTTTCACATCCCGCCCTTGATGATGATGTCTTTGGTCATTTGCCCGTTCTCATCCAGCGTGTGAGAGTGCTTCCAAAACCTTTCATCGATCTGCTTGTGCAACTTCTCCTGCTTCTGGCAATGGTCTTCAAGTTTTTCTGTGAATGTCTTTTCCACTTTTGCGATTGCCTTGATGAGTGTACAGTGTCTGTCTTCTGCCGCTTGGTCGATTTTCTTGATGAGTCGCTGCACCAGTATCACGATGATAGGGGCAACGATAACCGTAAAAATCGGCCCGAACGTGAAGTAGAATTCCTTGCCCATAATCTCCATTTATCACCTTCCGCGGTAATATGGTGCAACGACAAACATCCAGTATTCCAGCGTCGCCTCGGCCACCCGCACTGCCCAGAGAGCCTGAGCGGTCTGGATGCGGTGGGCTTCTGCGACGAGGTAGATCAATGCAGTCTCCTGTAAGGGGCGAAGCGGTTTGTTTTGTTGAACTGCTGGAACAGCCCGCCCAAGCTCTTTTCATAAGCCCCAATGTCCGGGCCGCTGCCCGCCTTACCGCCGACGAAGGTCCCGCCCACGCAGACGTCGCGGGAGCGGAAATCCGCCAGCGTGGCGAAACAATTCCCCGCACCTTCACCCGTGCAGCAGGCGTAGGGAACGCCGGATTCCGTACAGGACGCCGTGACACCGCAGAGGTTAGCTCCCGCGTTGATAACTGGCCCCGAAGCAACACCGAGATCATTATTTGCTGCGTCCCTGAACGTGATGCTTCCGTTTGCCGCCGTCTTTCTGTTTGTCCCCCCACTGTTTGCGACATTCGTGACGCCCTTAAAATAATAGTTGTAATCAATCTGAGAATCAGTTTCCGTTAATGAGGCTAGGTCCATAATGTCTTGATTTGTCACCTGCCCGTAGAAGATGTTATTTTTGATGAGCAGGGAGGTAAATGTCGTTCCAGGGGCGAAGACAATACCGCGATTGGAGTAGTTGTAAAACGTGTTGTTGATTAGTTCCAGCGTGGTGCCAGTTCTGCCGTTAATATAAGATATGTCGTTCAGGCCGATAAATGTGTTGTGATGCATCACAACGGTTGTAGAGTTGCCACCGATAATGAAGGCGTCGGCGTTTGTAGCTGGACCGATGAAACGGCACCATTTGACTGTGCCGCCGTTATTCAAAGCAAGCTGTGCCCCATTTGCACCACGGTCATAGTCCGCACTTCCGAGTGACACACGATAAAAAGACGGCGTCAACGTGCTGTGCATCCTGACCAAATAAGTGACGGCACTCTTGCTATCAAATGCTATGTCTCTCCATATTACTGGATAGGTAGCATCTGCAAGGTAGGTGAGATAGTTTGCATCATCACCGGCCTTGTGCCGCACAAGTGTAGACTCCATCCCCTGCCCCTCAACGACAACGGTTCCGGTTCCGGTGTAGGTGTTACCATTCCAATCTATAAGTATGGCGTTTTGATCATCGAATGTTCCTGTTCCAACAATCACCCTCGCACCATAGGTGATCTTGTCAGCTTCTAGTGCCTTCTCCAGAGTGAGCCACGGAGTCCTAGGAGACCACCCATTATTGCTGTTATTCCCACCATTCGCCGCCGTGTAAACGTAATAGACGGGATGGATGATTGTCGGCAGACCATCCTTGTTCGTACCACCGACACTGATCTTGACGGTGTTTAGGTCGGATTTTCCGGCCGCCGTAGACGATGACAGCCATACATACCCACCCCACTCAAACATCGCTTTGAATAGTTTAGAATTTGCGTCACTGACCCAACCCCACCTACCAACGATTGTCCACGTTGTCTGGTCGGTGGATGACCAAATAATCCCCTGCTCGTCTGTGGCATCACCCGCGAGG
>JGI11944J13513_1002584_pt1 | contig 12421 bp, 17 predicted proteins | sample TerdegcoTASludge_FD_13513 | JGI IMG/M metagenome (IMG submission 13513) | reverse complement strand
CCCCAATTGGGGGGAAGGCCCGAACGAAGTGAGGGAAGGGGGGTAAATATATTAAACAATGAATCAGATAATTGAAGCAGAAAACATTTCTAAAAGCTTTGGTGCGGTAAGAGCACTTGAAGGAGTTTCATTTTCGGTCAGTGAGGGGGAGATATTCGGATTCATCGGTCCCGACGGCGCAGGAAAGACTACCCTGTTCAGAATTGTCACCACCCTGCTTCTGCCGGATAATGGTGAAATAAAGGTGATGGGGCTCGATGCTGTAAGACATTTCAGGGAACTGCGGAAGCACATCGGTTACATGCCCGGACGCTTCAGTCTTTACCAGGACCTTTCTGTGGAAGAAAACCTGAATTTTTATGCAACAGTGTTTGGCACCACGGTGAAGGAGAACTATAATCTTATTTCCGGCATCTATTCACATCTTGAGCCTTTCAGAAAGCGGCTTGCCGGACGGCTCTCGGGCGGGATGAAACAGAAGCTTGCCCTTTGTTGTGCACTTATCCATCGCCCGCGTCTGCTTGTACTCGACGAGCCCACCACAGGAGTTGATGCGGTTTCAAGAGTGGAGTTCTGGGAGATACTTGCCAGAATGAGAGAGCACAATATCACCGTGCTGGTGTCAACACCATACATGGACGAGGCTATGAAATGCACCCGGGTGGCACTTATTCAGCAGGGGAAAATACTGGCCGTTGATTCGCCTTTAAATATCAAGGCCGGGTTTGCAGGCAGAATATTCAAAGCGAAATCCCCCGATAAGTTCAGGTTGATCAATGTGATACGAAGCCATCCGGAGACCCTATCGGCCTGGCCGTTCGGGGATTCGGTACACGTCACCTTCAAAGGAGATTTAATACCTGATGGATTAATTGATTTTCTTGTAAAAGAAGGTATTAAAGAAACCGAAATTATACCGGCAGAACCGGGCATAGAAGACCGGTTCCTTGAATTGATGAATGAATAATATGAAATTAAATGGCACACGGATGACACTGATGCTACTGATCATCACGGATTCAATCAGTGACAATCCGTCGTATCCGTGTAATCTGTGTGCCATTAAAAATATTAAAAAGAACTAAATGAAATCAAAGAATAGCACACGGATGACACTGATGCAACTGATCACCACGGATTCAATCAGTGATAATCCGTCATATCCGTGTCATCTGTGTGCCATCAAAATATTTTAATTATGAATGAACTTCTACACAAAGATTTAACTAACAGGATTGTTAATTGCTTTTACAAGGTTTATAACACCCTTGGTTTTGGTTTCCTGGAAAAGGTATATGAAAATGCTATGCTTATTGAATTACAAAAGGAGGGTCTAAAAGCTCTTAAACAGGTACCCGTTAAAGTTTTTTACGATAATTATAACGTGGGAGATTACTTCGCTGATATTATAGTCGAGAATTCAGTTATATTGGAATTAAAAGCAGCAGAGTATCTTGTGGAAGAGCATGAGCTACAACTTATTAATTATCTGAAAGCTACCGAAATTGAAGTTGGATTATTGCTGAATTTTGGTAGAAAACCGGAATTCAGAAGAAAAATATTTACTAATGACAGAAAAAGAATAGCACACGGATGACACTGATGCTACTGATGACCATGGATTAAATCAGTGAAAATCCGTCGCATCCGTGTCATCTGTGTGCCGTTAAAAAGTATATCATGCCTGAAACAGTAATAAAAGTTGAGAACCTTGTAAAGAAATTCGGCTCTTTTGTAGCGAATGACCATCTCACCTTTGAAGTTTACAAAGGCGAGATTTTCGGGTTTCTCGGTGCAAACGGGGCCGGAAAGACCACTGCTCTCAGAATATTATCGGGACTGCTCGAGCCGACATCGGGAAAGGTTATTGTCGCAGGCTTTGATGCTTCAAAGCAACCCGAAATGATTAAAAAGCACATTGGTTATATGTGCCAGAGATTCTCCCTTTACGAAGACCTTACAGTAAAGGAAAACATAATGCTTTACGGAGGAATTTACGGAATGAGTACCACTCTGATAAAACAAAAAACTGCCGAACTGCTCGACCGTCTCAGGTTTGGCGAATACGGTGACCGGCTCATTGCCGGCCTCCCGCTCGGACTGCGTCAGAAACTTGCTTTCGCCGTAGCCGTTATTCATGAACCTGAAATAGTATTTCTTGACGAACCCACCGGCGGCGTTGATCCCGTAACCCGCCGCCAGTTCTGGGAGATGATCTATGAAACAGCATCACGAGGTATAACTGTTTTCGTAACAACTCATTACATGGACGAGGCCGAATACTGCGACAGAGTCTCAATCATGAGCGAAGGCCGCATCGTGGCACTCGATACCCCCGAAAACCTTAAAAAACAATATAATGCAAAAACAATTGAAGAGGTGTTTATCAGGATTGCAAGACCGCTTTATGGAGGCATGGGGCAAGGAGCATGGGGCATGGGGCAAAGAGCGGAGAGCGGAGAGCGGAGAGAATAAATAAGAATGAGATTTAAAATATATTTAGATATAAAATATCAGAATGAAACGTTTCCTGGGTTTTGTAAAAAAAGAGTTTATCCACATCTTCCGCGATTACCGGACGCTGATAATATTATTTGGCCTGCCGGCAGTGGAGATACTGATATTCGGGTTTGTGGTAAGAACCGATATTAATGATGCAGGCGTGGCTATTCTTGATCTCTCAAAAGATGAAACCACACAAAAGCTTACCGATAAAATCCTATCATCGGGATTTTTCAAAAAGACTGACGACCTTCTGAATTACAACGACATTGACCGCATTTTTAAAAAAGGACATACCAGAGCAGTAATTGTATTTGAGGAAGATTTCGGGGCAAGACTTATTAAGGAGGGGAAAGCCACGGTAAGCATCATCGCTGATGCGTCGGAGCCTAACGTAGCTACACTCGTATCTAATTATGCTTCAGCCATAATATCCGGCTTCAACAGGGAGATGAACAGCACTCTTCTCTCTGCCGCACCTGTGGTTATGCCTGAAGTGAGAATGTATTTCAACCCATCACTGAAAAGTCATTTCATGTTCGTTCCGGGTGTTATAACGCTTATAATGATCCTGATTTGCGCCCTGATGACATCGGTAACCATAACAAGAGAAAAGGAGTTCGGGACGATGGAAGTCCTGCTTGTGTCACCGCTGAAGCCCGTGCAGATTATTCTTGGCAAAGTGACACCATATTTCCTGCTTTCGTTCATTAATATCATAACGATCCTCGTGCTTTCATGGTTTGTTTTCGGATTACCAGTTAAAGGGAGCATTGTATTGCTTATGCTCGAAACAATGCTCTACATACTGATGAGTCTTACAATCGGAATATTTATTTCCACGGTTTCAAAAACCATGCAGCAGGCAATATTCATTTCGGCAATAGGTCTTCTTCTGCCAACTATACTTCTATCGGGTTTTATCTTCCCCATCGAAAACATGCCGAAAATCTACGATTATGTGAGCAGTATCCTGCCTCCGCGGTACTTCATCGTAATAATTAAGAATATAATGATCAAAGGCACCGGGTTTATGTACGTCTGGAAAGAAACACTGATAATAGCCCTGATGACAGTGTTGTTTATGGTTTTCAGTATTAAGAAATTCAGTCTGAGGCTCCAGTAAAGCAAAAGATATGAGAACTGTGTTATTTCTTATCAGGAAAGAGTTTCTGCAGATATTCAGAAATAAATTCATAGGAAGGGCAATTTTTGCAGTGCCGCTGATTCAACTTCTCATTCTTGTGCCGGCAGTGACTTTTGAGTTAAAGTATGTCGACCTGTGTATCATTGACAATGATTGCTCAGTTGAATCGCGTGAATTAATAAGCAGGCTTGAAGGTTCACCGTTTTTCAATGTCAGGTATATGACATGGTCGGAGAAGAAAGCAGAAGATCTTCTGTACGGCAATAAATGCAGTGCCATAATCAACATTCCTGCAGATTTCGGAGAAGAGCTCGGGGCAGGACGCCCTGCGAAAATACTTACCAGGATTAACGCCATCAACGCCATGAACGGACAGCTTACATGGGCTTACCTCAATGGAGTGATAAACAGTTACAACGAAAATATAATTGCACAGAACCAGCCTTTAATGCAGGCTTCTGTCATTCCTCAAATTAGAGTCACCAACCGTTACTGGTACAATGAGATGCTGAATTACAAATATTACATGCTTCCGGGCATTCTTGTGATACTTGTTACGGCAATCGGGTTTATGCTTGCGGGGTTAAATCTGGTACATGAGAAAGAGATAGGAACGATTGAACAGATAAATGTGACGCCCGTAAGGAAAAGTCAGTTTATATTGGCCAAAATGGTTCCGTTTTTCATTATCGGGCTTGTTGATCTTGGAATAGGACTCATTTTAGGAAAGATACTTTTCAATATTCCCTTTGAGGGCAGCATTCCTTTGTTGTTTCTCGGGTCATCAATCTTTCTGGTTGCTGTGCTCGGGCTGGCACTTTTCATATCAACCTTTTCATCAACACAGCAACAGTATATGTTTGTCGCTTTCTTTTTCATCATCATTTTTATTCTGATGAGCGGCATTTTCACTCCCTTTGAGAGCATGCCATTGTGGGCGCAGAAGTTTGATCTGATAAACCCTGTTGCCCATCTTATAAGGTTTAACCGTATGGTAATTTTGAAAGGATCTGGTATTGCCGATGTATCAAAGGAACTACTGCTTCTGTCGGGCATCGCAGTGCTCTTCACCACCTTTGCCGTTAGAAAGTACAGGAAGACGGCGTAGAAAACACAACGGTCAGGCTCATTTTGGTTAGTCAACAAAAAGAAAAAGAGATTATTTATTTCAATAGAAATTCGCAATAATTCACAACGAAAAAATTATATAATTTCTTTGATAATGGTATAATAGTATTTTTATCAACAATTAAACCCTTATTGGTAAATGATTTTATATAACTACAATTAATTATGTAAGAACGATGACATTTAAAAAAATCAGGCTTAGGCAGTTCCAGGTAGATTTTCCCAAATGCATTTGTGGACTCTCTTTTTTCTCCATTGACTAAGAAGATCCATGAATTTTTATCAGATACCTTTATATAAACAATCTGGTTTAGTTTTATGCCAACTTTCCCAGATTTTGTATTTATGATAATAACCGAATTATGTAAAACCATATATAATTATCAAAAATTACCATATATAAATTCCGCTGGAAGATTTTATATGGGTTATAAAGCCACACTAGAGAGCTAATTAACCCTTGATTTATTATAACTAATAAACCTGACATAAAAATGCAGCCAAAAGACATCTTATATCAAAGTTATAAAAGTTATTGTCATTAACAATAGCATTTCTAAAATTTTTGTTCCATTTTTATTCTTTACGCTCCAAAAATCTATTTTTCACTCCGTAAACATTAAATTGTTTGAATCCGTTATATAATTTATGGCGAAAACTAAATATTTTAATATTAAAATTTATGAGTTATGAATAAGAGTTTCCTCTCAGTGTTATCTGGAATAATATTTTCCATTATTCTGATTCTAAATCTGTTAGTTATTACAGAAGCAAGAGCAACTGCTCCTTATTATGGTGAGGGTAGCTGGGCATGCGAACATTGTAATCATGCAGGAGGGCCTGGCGCGACATCATGTTCCTGCAGAATTGAGATACTTAAAGTTGCATCTGAATGCAGTGTAGAGGTAAGTGCAGGTTATTATGCCTGCTGTAGAACAACATGGCTGGACCGGTGTAATTGTTTTTCATGTAAGAATCAGGAATAAAAAAATCCACGTTTTTTTCATTTAGTCAGTTCTGGTAGAAAAAATCTTTAGTATCTTTCTATTGATAATGATCAAGCAGGAAAAAGCTATTTAATTCTTAAATTCTTTAAGATGAAAACCTTTTATCTAAAAGCTTTTTTTATTCTATTGTTAATTTTATGTAATTCATGTCACCGGTCATCAAAAGATAAAATCAAAACTTATGAAATTAAAGTTATTGAAATCAACCCGCGTTCAACCGAAGAAGGGTATTTATCTTCTCATTTTGACAGTATATTCTATTTACCATTAGTTACTTCTGATACTACGGTTATTGGTTCTGTCCGGAAACTTGAGTTTTATAATGATAAGATTTTCATAACTGACGGTACTGCCAGTAAAGTTCATATATTCACCACTAACGGGAGTCACATTCTTACAATAGGCAAAAGAGGAAGGGGCCCAGGTGAATTTAACAGAATTTCTGAAGCATCCGTTGACACATTTTTAAAAAGAATTTTAATTTTTGATTTCGACCTGAGAAAAGAATTATCTTTTGATTTCTCAGGGAATCTGATTGCTGAAAAAGAAAACCAATGGTGGATTTCAGAATACCTTTTATTGGACAATTCCAAAAGCCTTATAAGAAGAAGTAATTCGGTATCAAAAGACCCCCTTGATAAAATTGTCTATAAAATCAATTTATTAATAAATGGCCAGAAAGCAAAAGGGTTTTTCCCTTACAATGAAAGTCCCGGTACAACAACTTATGATTTATCCAGAGTATTTACAAAGACATGTAACAAAATTTATATAGGACAACTATACAATGACACCATTTATTTGTATGAAAAAGATACAATTAAGCCCGAATTAATTATAAAATATCTTTCTTCAGGTATTCCTGAAACCATTTTAAGAAAAAAGAACTCCGAAATAGGAGAGAAACTATGGCAGACAAAAACCTATGCTTATGGACATCAGATAATTGCCGAAACTGAATCTGAAATCTTTATTACATTTATTTTTAAGAATCAGGAGCATTATTGTTTTTTTTCAAAAAGTTCAGGTGAACCCAAAATATATTCAACCCTTAAAAATGATATCGATGGGGGTGTTTTTAAAGAACCTATTAAAACAAATCTTGAAGGTTATTTGGTTAGTGTCATTTATCCTTATGAATTAAAAGAGACCTGCGAAAAGAATTACAATCTGATTACCGGTAAGGAACTTAAAAAAATCTGTGAAAATATTAAGATAACCGATAACCCTGTATTAATGTTTTGCAGGATGAAAAAGTAAAGCCTAATGTGATGAAGCAAAGCCATGAATATTAAAGACTATATGAATAAAAAGAAATCTCTCGCAGGAGAAAGGGGTTATTTAAGACTCTTCTTTTTTATTATTATTTTATCTATTTTAAATATTCTGGTAGTTTATCTACTGTATGTCAAAGCAATAAAACCCGGGAAAAGTACAACTAAAAATACTTTAGAAGCAATAACTAATGTTAATATTCAGTCCATCCAAAATATTCTCCTAGACCAATATAAATGTGAAAACCTGTTTATATCTCCAGAAATAAAAGTATTAGACCTTCAAAATAATGAAACAACCTTTAAGGAAATTATTAAACAATCACCAAAACTTTTTATAAGATTCACAGGTGCAGGCTGTTCAGGTTGTATTGATAATTTTGAAAAAGAGCTTGATATTATAAGAAAACATTTTAAATCTGCTAATAGAGATGATGTAGTTTTCTTTTTCTCAACAGGCAATGTTAATGAACTCAGAGCTTTAAGAAATTTGTATTTAATTAATTCACCAATGTACCTGTTAAAAAAAGGTGAGTTACCGTTTATAATAGAAAACCGGGAGGATATTGTCTCTTTTTTTTTTTATAGACTCTGAATTCAGATCCAAACACTTTTACATTCCCATAAATGGTTTTGAGAATCTGACGGAAAAGTATTGTTTATTTTTAATATCAAGGTATTTTAAATAATAAAATTTCAGTAGAAACTTTTATAAAATAAGGAAATACCTCAGTTCGGTTGTAATGACCGCCCCATTTTAAGATGCGTTGTCTGCCGGGTAATCTTAATTAATACATTTCTGCGGACAATTAATCGAAAGGCACTGACCTCCAATACGTTTAATTTCAACTGATTCAGAAATCTTCAGGAATTTTTCATAAATACCAAACTATCAGATAAAAGACACATCTGCTATCATCGGCCAGCGATCTGATATGAATACTGCTCCGTTTTTCCGCTCAACTGTTGAAATGCCTTTAACCTTCATACCGTTTTTAACGAAGACATAATCAATCCGGTTGCCGCGGGGTGTGTCGGTCCATCCGTTGAAGGTTACAGTCTATTATTGTAAAAAGGGTACCGTTTTTCATTATTAGGATTCAATCGTATTATTTTATAATTGAATATTCTAAAAAGATTAGAATATTTTCTTGAATTTTTAAATTATTTTTATTTTTATATCATTAATCGCTGCCAAAGTGTTTTTTATTATGTCTACCTTAAAACCTCGTGCTCTGAAAAATGTGACCAAAATGTTAATTTTATGATTAGTGCTTTAAAACTCTCTCTCATGTGAAAAAGAATTTGTTATGAAAAGAATTGGTTATATGCTCTTAATCAGCGCTTTCTTTTTAGCAACATGCAGAAAACAATATCAGTTAGCTACTGTTAGCATTGATTCGATTGACTACCTGACTCACTCCAGTGCTATTGCCAGTTGCAATACTGTTGACGATGGAGGTGCATTTATTCTGGAAAAAGGTGTCTGCTGGAGTGAAAAATCTCCTCCATCAATTAATGATTACTGTTCTGACAGAGGAGTTCAGAACACCGGAAAATATAAAAGCCCCCTAAATAATTTAAAACCAGGCACAAAATATTATGTGAGAGCATATGCTAAAAACCTTGCAGGAACTGCCTACAGCAGTGAACTACAGATTACAACTATAACCCCTGAATTCCTGACCGACCCCAGGGATAATCAAAAATATCCGGTTGTAAAAATCGGTGAACAATTCTGGATGGCAACCAATTTGAATTATTACACCCCAAATGGTTCATGGTTCTATAATAATGACAGCATCAGCTTTTACAAATACGGAAGGTTGTATAACTGGGAAACGGCAAAAAATATCTGCCCCGAAGGCTGGCATCTGCCGGATAATGAAGACTGGAACGAATTATTCCAATACATAAAAACTCCGGCTGTTTTCAATAATACATGCGAAGATTTGTGCTCATACAGATTAAAAATGCCGGGTACAGAAATGTGGGAATATGAAAGGGATTCCGTAAACAATGAGACCGGTTTTTCTGCTGTCGGAGCCGGTACTTATGATAACTATACCCTGAGCTTTAATAATATCCGTGTGAATGCCGTCTTCTGGAGTTCTGATGAATATAATGCTGAAAGATCATGGTTTTACCGGCTTGATGCGTATAATGACAATATCTGCAGGAATTATGGAAACAAAGGTGCGGGATTATCAGTAAGATGCATTAAAGACAGATAACAAAAAAAGTCTATCGCTCTATCTGATTATCGTTACAAATCCGCTGCAAGGGAGAGTTTAATTTTCTGCAGGAATGTCAGTTAGGGTTACCTCTTAATAAACTGGCTCAGTTTGCTCCGGATTATTCACGTAGTTAATTGTACACCGGGGATATGCTTTTCATAGCACCGTCCGTGTTAGCACCAGTTATTTATTTATCCCGTGGCAGTGTTTATACTTTTTGTCACTTCCACAATAACAGGGATCATTTCGTCCAGGTGTTTTCTCTGCTTTAATCGGGGTATGGAATTGTTCATTATGTTCCTTTACATAATCAATTGTCTTTACGGACGGAACCCTGAAAGAAAACGTTGTTTTATGGTCTTTATTTGTAATCGAAAAATCTCCTAGTGAAATTATATCCATACCAATTAGAACATCAAACCCTCCAACTGATCCAGAGATTTCTGTTACTTTAACATATGGAATTACAACCTTGTTTGGTAAATAGATGTTTACTAAGTACACATTTTGTAAGGCAACACCATTAGCCGTGTTAACATTTACTTTAGTAATAGGTTTTAATCCCAGCTTTGTGGCCAGATCATGAGTTACTGCAGAACCTGTTGCTCCAGTATCCCATAATGCTAAAGCATTTATTAATTTTGGTGGTGATTCCTTTGGATTTGCTTCAGGGGTATATGGTAAAGAAATACTGCAATTGATTTTAATCTCCCTCGCAAGACCATTAAATTCAGCTGTAAAAGCACTTGTTTTTGGTAATCCTGCTGGCATTAAGCAAAAATTGCTCTAGAGTGGAAGGTTTGTGTGTATGAATCCTTGCCAGGAACGCATAATTGTAATAAAAAGGTACCAACTTTATGGGTTTTTATCGTTTCTGTATACGCTTCAACCTCAGTTGAGTAGTCGCCTATTACTTTTTCGCCAACAATTACAATAACCCTTCCGCTGTATTTTTTTAACAGTTCTTTCTGATTATCAAGGTAATATTTAAATTCCTTTTCCAGCATCTGAGTAGAATTAAGGGGTACAAATATAGTGCATAATATAATAAATTATATCTTGAAAAGCAAAAAATTACTTTTTAATGCAGTTTTATCTCTCTCCACAAGGTGGATTATACTGATTTCTCAATCTCTTTTCTAACTCCAATCTATCTTGTTTATTGTATTTGTCAGTCGGCATTTTGTAGATGCATACCCAGATATTATGGTTTGGGCAATTAGTCTCCCAGCAGCTTCTTCGATCGTGAGTATCTATTCTTTTCCCAAGTTCACCAGTTTGACCGATATCAATTACAGTCCAATTGCCATTTTTGTCAACGCATAGAATTACGTAAATAGCTGCAATATCGCTGAAATCAGCTTCTGAAAGTTTTACACATTGAAATGGTAATCCACCAATTGTTACAGGAGTCGGTTGTGAGCTCATAATTGATAGTTTTTAAGATTTTTATTTAAGAAATTTATAATGAAACCATATTGGAATGTTGCCACAAATTGGTGCTAACTCGTTTATATATTCACCTTTTTTACACAATAACTACTTAATTTATTTGTTTAATAGCAATTACCCCCATTTTGTTACCCTGTTTATTAAAAATTTTAAATATCACAAATAGAATTTTATTTCTCCCGGCAGGAATTCTTGATTTACCGGCTTGCGGCTATCGGCAACCGGCGACCGGCCACACTCTTTTTACATGGAACCTGGAACATTCTCTTCGCCTCCTCTCTTCGCCGTTCCCCTTTGCCCTTAGCCCTGCGGACTGTCTTAACGCTTCGCGTCATTCGGCCTGCGGCAATTAATTCAACCCGCTCCGGGGTTGACATACATGAGGTGCTTCCTGCCACGGGTTTCGCCTTCGGCTCACCCGTGGTTATTAGAATTGAACCACTCCGTGGTAATAGAATGACTTTACAAACTAAAATTAAATTTTCCCGACGCCCGGATCTTTTTGCGCGTAAAAGAAAGTAAATAAAAAAATCAACATACAACCAAAATAAAAACCTGTAACGTAATAATAACAACACCTTAAAGTCCATGGAACCTGGAACCTTGAACCTGGAACATTCTCTTCGCCCTTCGCTCCCCGCCCCATGCCCCATGCCCTCCGCTCAATACACCTCCGCCACCACCGGCCAGTGATCGGAAATGAACACAGGACCTTTTTTCCGCACAACAGTGGAAATACTTTTAACCTTCATGCCGTTTTTAACGAATACATAATCAATGCGGTTGCCGCGGGGTGTGTCGGACCACCCGTTGAAGGTAGGTACAGGCCCTGCCGGAGGAGTTTCGCTGATTTTATATGAATCGAGAATCAATGGATTATTCTTACCTGCTTCGGTGAGTATTGCATAAGCGCGGCTGTCGGGTGACATGTTGAAGTCGCCGGTAATCACGAACCTGCTGTCGCCGGCTATTTTACCTACCTCTTTAAGCAGAATCCCGGCACTCATCACCCTTGCCGAATCGGAATCATGGGCAAAATGAGTATTAAAATAAAATAACTTCTGTCCGTTCCCTTTTTCTTTCAACTCTACCCATGTGACTATCCTTGGCAATGAGGCTCCCCATCCTTTGCTGCCTGGTACATCAGGAGTCTCTGAGAGCCAGAAAGTACTACCCCTCACAACTTCGAACCGGCCGGCATTGACAAACAACGGGTTCATCTCACCCTTCTTCTGACCGTCGTCGCGACCCACACCCACCGAAATATACCCGGTAAGTGCCGAATCGATAGCAGCATACTGGTGCCACAGAGCTTCCTGTAATCCAAAGAGATCAGGTTTTTCTTCCTTCAGGAAACTGATAATAATCTCTTTCCGGTTTGGCCAGGCATTGATACTGTCGCGTGGATTATCGTAACGTATGTTGAAAGTGATGACCTTTATTATGTCGGCCTCCCTTTTCTGGCAAAAAGCTGAAAAAGAGAAAAAAACCAGGAGTGCAATAAATAATATCCGTATCATAACAAAATGTTTTTTCAAAGATAAGGAAGAATTGATGCAGTAACCAAATATATTTTATGGTTTCAGATGCATTGCAAAACCTCTGTTACTTTCCAGGTGTATCGTATACCGTGATACCGAATCAAATACTGCAGTGTCAATCCTGACATGCGTA
>JGI11944J13513_1002579_pt1 | contig 12443 bp, 4 predicted proteins | sample TerdegcoTASludge_FD_13513 | JGI IMG/M metagenome (IMG submission 13513) | reverse complement strand
CTTAGGTACCCTTTAAAAAAAAAAAAAAAAAAATTTTCCCGTACTTCCGAAGAGTAAACGGGAAAGTCGGGATAGTCGGGATCGAGTCGATGAAACCTGAAACAAAGTCGGGACAAAGTCGGGATCAACCTGGGATTCGGGGGGTAAAACCTGGGATCTCTTTATATGTAAAATGTCAAAAAAAAGCCAAAAAACTTGAAAAAAAAACAAAATTGAAATTACAAAAAAAATTAATATTTTTTACTATTTTTTTATAGAAAATACAAAAAAAAACAGAATAATAATGATAAGTTTGATGAAATATAGGAAAGAAGCAAAATTACTCTGTAATTAGCCCTATTCCCAACCAAAAACGTTTTCTTCCTTCGAAACGTATTTCTTTTATCTTAGGATAACAGTTTTCTATATGTCGGTTAAATTTTCCGGAAGATAATGCTTGTTGATTAAGGATTTCTTCACAAAAACTTTTATATTCTTTGAAAAGTTCTTCTTTCGATATTTTTGCGTTTTCGTTTATCAGACATCTTTCTTCTACGAAAGTTATCACCGGATCATTGATTCTCTGCCATTCTTTCTTGACGGTTTTCGATGTTTCCGGCTGGGTGAAGCAGTTCTGCTCAAACATTCTGTGAAGCCCGTCTATAGCCAGGTTTAACATTCCTGACAGTTCTTCCGGCGTGGTTATTTTTTTAAGAAGATCCTTATCGGCTTTTTCTATGGGTATCTGGTTATTGAAGGACAGGTATTCCCATCTATCCAGATAAGCTTCCGTTTTATCGGAACTTCCGGGTATTTCGTTGGCGGAGAAGATGAGTCGTGCAAAGGGTCGGAAGAAGAAGGGATCTCCGCATTTATTTTCCGCGTCTATTTCATCTCCGGATACTATGGTTTTGAAGTAGGAACTGCATCTCACTGCCAGTCCCGATAAGTCTGCGAACAGGTTTACCAGTTTCCCCAAGAGTTTTGCTCGTTTAAAGCGGTTGTCCGCCAATTCCTGGAGGGGGATCTGGGAGCAGTTTGATCTGCCTATAAAAATTTGCAACAGATCAAGGAAGGTGCTTTTGCCGGTGCGGGGGAGTCCCGTTAACATGACCGCTTTTCTGAAACTGGTTAAGGGAAGAAGGCAATAGCCTATGAATTCTTCGACAAAAAGACGGTCTCCGGGATGAATCATTTCTTTCATGAAATTGATAAAATTGGGGCATTTTGCCAGGGGATCATATTTCACGGGGATCCTTATGGTTGACAGGTATTCGGGTTTATGGGGGTATATTTTTTTGTTTTTCCAGTCCAGCATACAGTTTTCCAGATTTATCAATTGCTTGCCGTGAGGGTTTATGCTGTCGGGAGAAAAAATATCGCAATGTTTTATATATGATATACTTTCGTTAATAATATAAGTATTAATTTCTTTTTCTCCGACTAATTCCTGGATTTCCGATTTCAGAAAGTGGCTTTCATCCTGATAATATCCGTTTTTGTAAACGAACAGGGATTCTCCCCGGATTGAAAAAGAGGGGTATTTGCCGTAGAAATATTTTCCTATTATTCCGGGTCTTAATTTTCCGTTTTCATCTCTTGCAAAGTCGGGGGTTAAGGGTTTCCAGTAGAATAGTTCCCTGTTCCCTATTAAATCTTTGACTTTTGCCCATGCTTCTGCCGGGTCCGGTATGGAGTTTATGAAGGAATCCATATCAGAACCCTCTCCCGGTGTGGTGAAGGCGTGGAAGGTCATTTGAGATTGAAGTTGTTTTATGACGGTTTGTCCTGCATCGTCATTGTCATGGCATATTATGATTTCCCACCCTGTCTTTTTCAGTTCGTCGGGGTTCAGGTTGCTGGCTCCTCCCCAACTGGCGGAATGGACGAATGAAAGTCCGTTCTTTTTTGCCAGGGACTGGATCTGCAGGGTGTTGAAATCGCCTTCAAACAGAATAATTTTGTTATCGGTTTCTTTTCTGTTATCGGGTGAAAATAATGTGTGGTTGAAGAATCCGTTGACGGTCTTGAAGGGTTTGAATTGTCGGCAGGTTTTGGAGTCGCCGAATGGTTTTCTGGTTTTGGCTGATTTTATATTTCCGTCCTTCCCCCTGTAGAAGAAAACCAGGTCGCCCGAATTTCCACCATGAAACACCTTGAAAAAGTTTTCTTTAACCTGCTTCATAAATTCGGTTTCTGTCTCTATGGATTCGATCTCTTTATCTCTCTCTTTTTTCTGCTTTCTTGTAATTTTCTTTAAAGCGGTTTCTATTTCTGTGCTTTCCCTGAGAGTATTTAATCTATCCTCCGCCTTGCTTATTATGGAATCGAATCCGTTCCTCATTATTTCCCCGTGTTTACTGTATTCGAAGGTTCCCAGGTCTGATTGTGCTATGACTTCGGGATGAATTCCCCTATGAAGGAGGTACTTGTAAGCATTATCTATTTTTTGCTCTTTTTGAAGAAGAAGTTCTTGATGGCATATTTCAAAGAATTTATCCAGAAGATCATAAAAATCCCTGTAAAATCCCGTTCTTTGACAGAATCCTGCTATGGCGGAGAACCCGCAGGAGGGGTGAAAACATTTAGCCAGAGTGTCCCTGGATTTGAGGCAGAAGGTATGATGTCCGCAGGAGGGGCATATTGCTTTTTTGCTGCCGTTCCAGAGTTCCTGATTGATATAGTTATTCAGATCTCGTGTCGGTTTTCCGTTGTTGCTGTGGCGGGCTGTTTCGGTGTCACTCATATTCATCCGTCCTTTTCAGGTTAAATTGCAAGGGGAAACCTTCGAACAAAGGCTTCCCCTTACGGAAAATTCCCTGAAAAATCAGCGGATATTAAATTTGCAAAAAACTTAAACGAAATCAAGGGTTTTTATACCCTTAAATTGTCAGGTTTGTTCAAAAATCTCTTGATATATATCAAGATCCGTGTTAGAATATCTTTAGGGTCTGCCAACCCTGAAGAATTTTAATTTGATTTAGTTTTTCTACAAATTCCCGTATCCGCCCAGATTCGGGAATTTCCAATTCGGGGGATCTTTTGCCTGATTAGATCATAACATATTGTAAAAATCAGTGCAAGTTCTCAAATTTGTGTTTTCCCCTTCCTGCCTTGATTACCTTTAATTTCAGTCCTTATTTTTTTATTTTCTTGGTAGGAACCGTAAAATTTTGGTAAAAAATGCAGGACTTCGTGTATGGGAGTCATAAGATAGTAAAGGCAAAATTACTCAAGACTATAATATACATATTTATAATTAATTTTAATATTTAAGTAGAGGTTTTTATGGATGTTTTTGAGTTCAGGGATAGTATTATAAGGGAATTTTCTTCTTATATTCAGAGTTTTATACTTATCCGGGATGAGAGAATAGATCGTAAAGTGAGGGAATGGCTGGAAAAGGGTGTCTTATGGCCTGATCCTCTTATTCAGATCAATCCTTTTTTTGAGTCGGGAGGTTCTGTCGAGGAACTGGTCAAAAAAGGTATTTTACATCAAAAATGTTCATCTATATTTAAAATTATGAAGGATCAACCGGATAAAGTTAAAACTTTAAATCTTCATAGACATCAATATGATGCCATAGAATCGGCTAAGAAGGGTGGAAATTATGTCCTGACTACGGGGACAGGTTCAGGAAAAAGTTTGTCCTATATAATTCCTATTGTGGATTATGTTCTCAGGCGGGGGAGTGGCAGAGGAATTCAGGCTATAATAGTTTACCCCATGAATGCTCTTGCCAACAGTCAATTCGGGGAGTTGCAAAAGTTTTTATGTGATAGGGAAGCAGGTGGAAGAAGTCCGGTTACTTTTGAAAGATATACCGGTCAGGAATCGGAAGAAAAGAGAAGCAGTATTATCGCCCATCCACCGGATATACTGCTTACCAATTATGTTATGTTGGAACTTATTTTAACCCGTCCCCGTGAAAGGGAACTTATAAAACAGGCGAAGAATCTCCGTTTTCTGGTTCTTGACGAACTCCATACATACAGGGGCAGACAGGGAGCCGATGTGGCTATGTTGGTTCGTCGTCTCAGAGATGCCTGTAATGCTTCCAGTATGCAATGTGTGGGAACTTCGGCGACATTATCCGGTGAGGGAGATTATGAAGAACAGAGAAATAAGGTTGCCGGTGTGGCGTCTCTCTTGTTCGGCGATAAGGTAGAGCCTGAAAATGTCATAGGAGAAACCATAAGAAGAATAACTCCCTCCCAGAATATATCTTCTGCTGATTTTGCAAGTAAATTGAAGGAAGTAGTAAAAAATCCCTATATTGTTAGGCAGTGGGATTATGAACGGTTTATTGAAACCCCGCTTTCAGTATGGATTGAAGATACTTTTGGAATAAAAAAAGAAGAAAAATCAGGAAGGCTTATACGCAGTAAACCCAGATCCATATCGGGAGAGAACGGAGCTGCGAAGGAATTATCTCTTTTGACGGGAGAGGATGAGAATAAATGTGCTTATGCCATAAAAGAAGCGCTTTTGGCGGGTTATTCCGTTAAGAATCCTGATACGGGTTTTCCCGTTTTTGCTTTTCGTCTTCATCAGTTTATATCCAGCGGTGATCTGGTTTATGGATCGGTGGAGCCGGAAGATAGCAGGTATATAACTATTTTCGGTCAGAAGTATGTTCCCAACCAGAACAGACGAAAGGTTCTTTTTCCTCTGGTTTTTTGTAGGGAATGCGGTCAGGAATATTATACCGTGAGTTTGTGTTCGGATGAAAATAGAAACTACTTTAAATCTCGTGAGTTGTCCGATACGGATATTGAGGATGGGGAGTCAGGATTTCTGTTTTTCAGCAGGGAAAATCCCTGGAGCGATGATTTTGAACATGTAAGGGATAAAATTCCTGAAGACTGGATTGAAGAGTTCAAGGGAAATTTCAGGGTGAAGAGGGAACACAGAGATAAAATGCCCCGGCGGTTTATGGTTCAAACTGACGGTTGTCATGGAAATGACGGTATGGAATGTCATTTTATTTCTGCTCCTTTCAGGTTCTGTTTAAATTGCGGTGTAACTTATGGTTCAAGACAGCGTTCTGATTTCGGTAAACTGGTTTCTCTTGGGAACGAAGGTAGAAGTACTGCTACCACTATTTTGAGTTTACAGGCGATACGGCATCTGAGACTTCAGGATCTGCCCAAAAGAGCCAGAAAACTTCTGAGTTTTACTGATAATCGTCAGGACGCTTCCTTGCAGTCTGGGCATTTTAATGACTTTGTGGAAGTGGGTCTTATAAGAGCCGCTCTTTATAAAGCCGTGAAGGAGGCAGGAAAATCGGGACTTGCTCATGATGTTCTCACTCAGAAGGTATTCGATGCTCTTAATCTTCCCGTGGAGGATTATGGTGTAGATGCATCAGTCCGTTTTGCTGCACTTAATGAGACAAAAAAGGCTTTCCGTCAGGTATTGGGTTACAGGTTGTATAGGGATTTAAAACGAGGTTGGAGAGTTACATCTCCCAATATGGAACAGTGCGGGCTTTTAAAGATAGAGTATATGTCTCTTAAAGAGGTATGTTCGGCAGAAGATGTATGGCATAAATGTCATCCCGCTATTTCAACGGCGGAACCTGAAACAAGGGAAATAGTATCCAAAACTTTATTGGATTACATGAGAAGAGAACTTGCTATAAAGGTTGATTATCTGGATCAAAATTATCAGGAACAGATACGGGCGGGTAGCAGACAAAAACTCCAATCTCCCTGGGCTATTGATGAAAACGAGAAGATGGAACATGCTTCTGTGGTTTTTCCCCGATCCAGACAGAAGAAGGATTTCGGGGGACACAGTTATCTTTCACCCAGGAGCGGTTTTGGTCAGTTCATAAGGAGAAGATCCACTTTTAGGAATTATGATGGCAAAATAAATATGGAGGAAACCCAGAAAATAATCTTTCAGATACTGGAAGCCCTTAGAACCGCCGGTTTAGTTGAAATAGTAGAGGAATCCAGAGTTGGAGATGTTCATGGTTATCAGGTTCCGTCATCGGCATTTGTGTGGACTGCGGGAACGGGTTTATCGGGACTTTACGATCCTATCCGGGTTCCCAATCAATCCAGTAAGGGAACGAGAACCAATAAATTTTTTGTTGATTTTTATTCGGGAGTTGCATCTGAGTTAAGGGGATTTGAAGCCAGGGAACATACCGCCCAGGTTCCCAATGAATTGAGAATTCAGCGAGAAGATAGTTTCAGAGAGGGGGAACTTCCGATTCTTTATTGTTCTCCCACCATGGAACTGGGAGTTGATATATCGGAATTAAATGCCGTCAATATGAGGAATATTCCTCCGACTCCAGCCAACTATGCCCAGAGAAGCGGAAGGGCGGGAAGAAGCGGTCAACCGGCGCTGGTATTCACTTACTGTTCCACCGGAAGCCCACATGATCGGTTTTTCTATAAGAGACCTGAACTTATGGTGTCGGGATCAGTTACTCCTCCCCGGTTGGATCTGTCCAATGAAGATCTTATACGATCCCATGTAAACGCTATATGGTTAACGGAGGCGGATCTTTCTCTTGGCAGTTCATTAAAAGATATTCTTGATCTCTCTCTTGAAAATGAGAGATTCCCGCTTGATATATCTGTTAAGGATAAGTTAAACAACTTTGAAATAAGGGAGAGGGCATTAAGAAGAGCAAGGAAAGTTGTTGATACTATAAAAACTTTTTTATCTGGATCCCGATGGTATAGCGATACCTGGATTGAGGATGAACTGAAATCTATTCCGAGAAAATTGGATGAAGCCTGCAATCGTTGGAGAGGTCTTTATACTTCCGCCATGGCACAGAGAGAAAAACAGCATAATATAATAGGGGATGCTTCCCGCCCCCATGAAGACAAGAGGAGAGCAGAACTTTCACGCCAGGAGGCTGAAAAACAACTGGAGTTGCTTCTGGATACCTCCAATGTGATGCAGTCTGATTTTTACAGTTACCGTTATTTTGCCAGCGAGGGGTTTTTACCCGGTTATAATTTTCCCCGTCTTCCCTTGTCTGCTTATATACCGGGAAGGAAAATATCGAAGAACAGGGATGAATTTTTGTCTCGTCCCCGTTTTCTGGCTATATCGGAGTTTGGTCCCCGGAGTATTGTTTATCATGAGGGTTCCAAATATGAGATTCACAAGGTTATTATGCCGGTAGGAAAGGATGAAATCGGGACTAATTCGGCTAAGGTCTGTTCTTCCTGCGGTTATCTTCATCCCGTGTCCGGTGGAGTGGGGCTTGATGTATGTGAGTTTTGCAGATCTCCTCTGGACGGAGGTTTAACTTGTCTTTTCCGTCTTGATAATGTGTCCACCAAGAGGAGAGATAGGATAAGTTCCGATGAGGAGGAGAGAACCCGTATGGGGTTTGAGATAAGAACATCAATCCGTTTTCCTGAATATGGCGGGATTTCCACATACAGAACATCAGAGGTTAAAGATGGAGAACAGGTGATTGTTCGTTTGACTTACGGTCCCTCGGCTACTATATGGAGAATAAACCTGGGATGGAGAAGGCGAAAAAATAAAAACCTTCCTGGATTCAATCTCGATACGGAGAGAGGATACTGGGTGAAAAATGAACTGGATGATTCCTGTGAAGACGGAGATAATGAAGATCCGCTGAGTGGGAGCATATCAAGAGTTATACCCTATGTTGAAGATAGGAGAAACTGCCTGTTGTTTAAGCCTGAGATTGAACTGGATACTATACAGATGTCTTCATTGCAATGGGCTTTAAAGAATGCCATACAGGTTTTGTATCAACTGGAGGAAAATGAGTTGGCTGTGGAACCTCTTCCCGATGAGTCTAACAGGAAAGTTCTTCTGATTTATGAATCCGCCGAGGGAGGAGCCGGGGTTTTACGACATTTATTGGATGATTCCGAGGCTATAAGGGATGTGGCACGAAAATCTCTTGAAATTTGCCATTTTGATCCCTTCACTGGTGAAGATAATAAGAAGGCTCCTCTTTCCAGAGAAGAATGCGAGTCCGCCTGTTACGATTGCCTTATGAGTTATGGCAACCAGAGGGAACATCATATTCTTGACCGGAAATCCATAAAAGATTTTCTGATGAGTTTATCGGGAACCCATACTGAATCTTCTCCCGTAATCCTGACGCGGGCGGAACATCTGGTTAGTTTGAATAATCAGGCAGGTTCCGAACTGGAAAAAGAATGGCTGCGATGGATAGATGAAAATAATTTCCGGTTGCCTTCCAGATCTCAGGTGTTTATGGAGGACTTCAAAACCCGTCCCGATTTTGTTTATGATAGGGAGCATGTTCTTATTTATGTTGATGGTCCTCCTCATGATTTTCCTGATAGACAAAAAAGAGACAGGATTCAGACTGACTCCCTGGAGGATGCGGGTTATACGGTTATCCGGTTCAGGCATACCGATGATTGGAATGCTGTCGCTTCAAAATATGCCGGTTTATTTAAATAGGAGTTATCAGATGAGTTATGCAGTTGGAAGTCTGGTTAGAGTAAGGGAACGGGAGTGGGTTGTTATGCCCGAATCTCTTCCTGATATGCTTATATTGAAACCTCTGGGGGGAACCGATGATGAGGTTACGGGAATTTATCTCCCCATAGAACCGGTGGAACCGGCTGTTTTTCAGTTACCTTCTCCTGATGAGGCGGGGGATTTTTTCTCCTGTCGTTTATTAAGGGATTCGGTGCGGGTCGGTTTTCGTTCCAGTGCAGGACCTTTCCGGTCATTTGGTTCCATTGCCGTTGAACCCAGACCTTATCAACTGGTTCCCTTGCTTATGGCTTTAAGGATTGATCCTATAAGGATGTTGATAGCCGATGATGTGGGAGTGGGTAAAACCATTGAGGCGGGACTCATTGCCAAAGAACTGATAGAAAGGGGAGAGGTTAAGAGGATGGCGGTTCTGTGTCCTCCTCACCTGGCTGAACAGTGGCAGAAGGAACTTTTCGATAAGTTTCATATTGAAACCGAGTTGGTAGTGGCGGGAACCGCCACTCGTCTTGAGCGTTCTTGCAGAATAGGACAGCCTGTATTTGATGTTTATCCCCTGGTGGTGGTTTCTACGGATTTTATCAAGTCGGATCGAAGAAGAAATGAGTTTCTTCAATCCTGTCCGGAATTGGTGATCGTTGATGAAGCACATACGTTCGCATTTGGTAATCAGAGTGGACGTCATCAGAGGCACCAATTACTGAAGGGGCTTGCACAAAAAAGTGAAAGGCATCTTATTCTGGTAACCGCTACTCCTCATAGTGGAAAGGAAGCAAATTTTCGTTCACTTTTGGGGGTTCTCAGGGATGAATTCAGGGATCTTCCCGATGATCTGAGCGGTAAGGAAAACGAGAAATTCAGAAAAAAATTGGCGGAACATCTTGTTCAGCGGCGCAGGGCGGATATTCGCCATTATCTGAAGTCTGAAACTCCCTTTCCTGTCAGGGAGGATGCAGAGGAGACTTATTCCCTCCACCCCGACTACAAGAAATTATTTAACAAGGTTCTGAACTATGCCCGTGAAACCGTAACCGACACCACAGGAAGTCGCCATCGTCAAAGGGTTCGTTGGTGGTCAGCCCTGGCGTTGTTGCGTTCTCTGGCATCCAGTCCGGCATCGGCGGCGGCGACTCTCAGGGCTAGGGCGGCTACGGTGGATGTGGAAACCCCTGAGCAGGCTGATGAAATCGGGCGTCATACTGTTCTTGATCTCGATATGGAGGATGCCGTTGATAATATTGATGTGATTCCCGGCAGTGATGAGGGAGAGGATGATGACGATTCCCGAAAGATAAGGCGTCGGCTTCTCGATATGGCGAGGGAGTCGGATCATTTATTCGGCGAAAAGGATGAGAAACTGAAAAAGGCTATTAAACTTGTCCAGCAACTTTTGAAAGACGGTTTCAGACCGATTCTTTTTTGCCGTTTCATTCCCACTGCAGAATATCTGGCGGAGCAGCTCCGTTCCCATCTTTCAAAAAAGGTGGAAGTTATTGCCGTTACGGGAACTCTGCCTCCTGTTGAAAGGGAGGAAAGGATTTTGCAGTTATCACAATTTCCTGACCGGGTTCTTGTGGCTACCGATTGCCTCAGTGAGGGAATCAACCTGCAGGAGTATTTCGATGCGGTCATTCATTATGATCTTTCCTGGAATCCTACCCGCCATGAGCAGAGGGAGGGCAGGGTTGATCGTTTTGGGCAACCAAAGGATAAAGTCCGGGTTCTTACTTATTACGGCAGGGATAATCAGATAGACGGGATTATTCTCGATGTGCTTCTTCGAAAGCATAAGCAGATCAGAAATTCTCTGGGAATATCGGTTCCTGTTCCAATGGATAGTAATACTGTTGTTGAGGCGATATTCGAGGGGTTGCTTCTTAAAGGGGAAAATGTCAGACCCGCCGATCATCAAAAAGAACAATTATCAATGTTTGATGATTTTTTTGTAGAAAACACCAAAAAAGAACTCTTCAGCAAGTGGGAAAACGCTACCGCCAGAGAAAAGCGTTCCCGTACCGTTTTTGCCCAGGAGACTATCAAGGTTGATGAAGTCGCCGGAGAGATGACCGCCGTTCAGCAGGCTTTGGGTTCAGGTGTTGATCTGAAAGAATTTGTTGTATCCGCCCTAAAAAATCATGATGCTTCGGTATCGGACGGGGATGTTATTGATATAGACATGTCTTCATCTCCAAAAGCCTTGCTGGATATGGTAGGTGATAATTATATCCGGTTCAAGGCTAAGTTCAGTATGCCTGTTGCCGATGATGTCCGTTATCTTACCAGAACCTGTCCCTTTGTGGAGAATCTGGCGTCATATATTCTAAATTCCGCCCTGGATCCTCTTATCGGCGGTAAAGCCCGGCGTTGTGGCGTTGTCAGGTCAAAATCCGTCAATACCAGGACTACCCTTCTTCTTCTCCGTCTGCGTTTTCATATAATTACCAGGAAGCAGGATGAGGAAACCCGTCTTCTTGCCGAGGATTGTCATCTTATGGCTTTTACCGGTTCTCCTCAAAATGCGGTATGGCTGGATGAACAGACCGCCGAATCTCTTCTCCGGACATCTCCTGATGAAAATGTGGAAGGCTATAAGGCTGTTGATTTTTTATCAAAGGTTATTGATAATATGGAGTTTATCACTCCCCATATTGAAGAATCCCTTGAAAAGCGGGGAGAGGAACTTCTTGATGCTCACCGTCGGGTTCGTACCGCATCGAGGTTAACGGGAATAACTCATCGGGTTGAACCCCAACTTCCCCCGGATATATTGGGTATATATGTTTTCCTTCCCATACCTAAAATATAAATATAAGTGGTGATAATATGAGTAAATTAGAAGTAGTGTTAAATTTATGGTATGTAGTAGAAGATGGTATTGTTTATTCTTTAAGGATAAAGGCTTATGTGGTTAAGGGAACCGACGAAGAGAAACTTGCTTTTTTAAAAGAAAGGTCTAAGTTTGATTATCTTATAGCAGAACCGTTTCCTATACCTGAACGCTTTCGAATAGTAGAAGGAGCAGAAGGGATGCCTGTAACTTATTCGTTTTTATTATCTGATCCTTATAGTCATATTGCTATGTTTGAAGATGCAATCAAAGTTATTCAGAGTCGGTTTCCTGCACAATCTGATATTAGCATACCACAAGATCCACTTATTGCGTTAACGCCTTTAGGAGAAAACTCTCGCGGGATTATTGTTCCTCGATTTAAACGTTCTGTAAGGTTCTGAATTTAGAAATGACTTCTATGGTATAAATAATTGAATTATATATTCAGGAGGGCTTATGTCCCGATTACATAAGAATCTGTTCACCACCGTAAAAACCGAGGGTTCCATTCTTCCTGCGGATCTGTTGCAGAGGGTTGCCGATAACGATCCGTCGGTTCCGGGATTGAAGCCCGAAGATTACCACCTGGATAAGAACGAGAAGATCAACGAAGGTATTAACCGTTCCTGGAATTGCCTTATATCCTCCTGGTCATCTTTTAAGAATGCCAGGGAGAAACTTCCTGAAAAGGATATGGGAACCACTATCACCCGTAATTTTGTTCAGGTTCTGTTTCGGGAGTTGGGTTACGGCAGATTGTTTGTGTCCAAACCTTTTTTAATCGAAGAGAAAACCTATCCTGTTTCACATATATGGCATCGTTCGCCTATTCATATTGTGGGGTTCAGGGTTGACATAGACAAGCGGACTCCCGGCGTCAAGGGGGCTTCCACTGCCAGTCCTCACAGTATGGTTCAGGAGTTTCTCAACCGTTCCGATGATCATCTATGGGCTTTTGTTTCCAACGGGTTTAGATTAAGGATCCTGCGGGATAATATCACTCTCACCCGTCAGGCTTATGTGGAATTCGATCTGGAATCCATTATGGACGGTGAAATTTATTCAGATTTTACTCTTCTGTGGCTTGTGTGTCATGAATCCAGAGTAGAAGCCGATAAGCCCGAACAATGCTGGCTTGAAAAAA
>JGI11944J13513_1002572_pt1 | contig 12473 bp, 6 predicted proteins | sample TerdegcoTASludge_FD_13513 | JGI IMG/M metagenome (IMG submission 13513) | reverse complement strand
CGAAGACCTGGCACTTTCAGATGTGATTACACAATCCGGGCTCTTGGGGTCGCTCACGGAAGATGCGCCTTCTGCTCTTAACGAAGGACGGGTCCACGATCTGGGACGAAGGACGCAGGACGGCTCTTCTGACCTCTACGCTGCCGTTCTCGAGGTCCTTGAATCGGAAGGCATACCCGTCGGTGCATATCCCCGGCGCGAACTGACCGAAAAAGAGAGGGAGAAACTCAGAAAACTCTATCTCAAGCACAGACACGACAGGGGTTCAGGCAAAAGCGAGGCCATAACTGGGATGGAGTTCGGGATCGTCGAAGAGCTCGCCGGTGCGCTTAAAGTCAGTCCAGTTACCGTAGCCGAAGAGCTGGCGAAGATAGACGCCCTGCCTGAGGAAGCCGTAAAGGACGTACTTTCCGAGCACATACAGGCGCTCACACTTGAGATACTGCGCGAGGACAACGACGGGATAATATCACTGTCAACAGACAGTGCCGAGCCCTCACTGCCCACAAGAATAGTGAAGAAATGGCGCGCTCTCGGCATTGGAGACACGTATAACGAAGTAGAAAACCTGCTGGGCAAGAAACTGGAGGAATACCTGCTAAAAGACTTCTTCAAAGACCACTCGAAGCGGTTTATGAACAGGCCAATAATATGGCATCTGGTGTCCGACAAAGGCAGCGTAAACTTCTTTGTGCTGCATCACATATGGTGCTACGACAGAATGCTCCTCCTGAAATCCAAATATTTGAGCCACGTCAAAATGACACTGGAGAACACGCTCGCCACCGAGACCGACGAGAAGAAGAGGGCAAAGCTAATGGAGAGGATGGAAGAGCTCGAGAGACTGGCGATCTCGCTTGACGAACTCTCTGACGGTAGTTACCTCCCCGAGATAGACGGAGGAGTGGCCAAAAACATAGCGCCCCTCCAGAAGAAGGGCCTGCTCAAATACAACCCCCTCAGCACAAAGCTGGTGGATAAAATGCTGAAAGTGGAGTGGTAACACTATGCACTTACTTAATACCGTACTGGCTAGACTCGAGAGACTCGACCAAACTATACCCGTTGTCCTTAAAGACTCCGACCTCTTACTTGGAGAAAGCCTCTCATACTTCGAGGACAGGGGCTGGCACTGCCTGACCCTGACGGATATGGACAGGGAGTACCTCACTATGCTCGAGGCCGAGAGCCTTGCACAATCGGGTAGAAAAGTCCTCATTTACATAGCCAACAGGTCCGAGAAAGACCTCGTCTTCCTCGCCGAATACTGGGACAGGGGAAACGGAGAGCTAGTCTCGGCCATAAACCTGTTGAGTGAATTGAGGATCGACCGGAAAGACTTCAAAAAAGACTTCCTCGTCTCCCTTGTCAGGTACGGTCTGTCCAAAGACGAAGACTGGTGGAAAGACCTCAAGGCACGCGGTGTGGAGAATATAAGCAAAGTATTGAGGGCAAGCCTTTGGGAACTCCTTAATGACAGCGTTTATGCGGAGAGCCTCACTCAAGCGGAGCGAGAGTTTGTATTCATACACTTTGCAAACACTACCTTCGGCCTTAAACTCGTGGCATCGTCATCACCGGAAGAGGCATCGACGCAGATAGGCGAGAAGATACTCCAATCCTCCTACAAGAGCAGACCGGGCGACGAACTTTACGACTACTACAACGAATGGGCAGACTCTAGCACATACTCAGACAGCATACATTTGCACGCGGAGAGATTTGAAAAGAGCCATAAAGACGAACTTCTGAAAAACATAGACACCTTCGAGCGCGACTACAAACACCCGTTTGTTTCCATAGAGCTTGAGCTGTACGAAAGAAGGATAGACGCCCTTTTGAATGGGGAAGATGCGGAGGAAGTCATATCTTTTGCAAAAGAGCGCACCGGGAAACGCAAGAAAAGAGAACAGGACAGAGAGGCCGGTATCTACTGGGAAGAACTCGCAAGTCTCGAACCTCTTCTTCAAGATGAAGACCTCGGCGGCATAGACTCACTCGAGAGCTTTCTCAAGGCCTACAAAGAAAGACTCTGGCGTTACGACTCGCTGTACAGAAAGCTCAGAGGCTCACACCTGCCCGAAAGACTGAAGAAATGGGCCTCAGACAGACTCTCAAAGCTGAACGAAGTGATCTCAAACCACTGGACCAACTACTACGAACCCTCAATAGAGCCCCAACAGGCCGGCCTTTTGAGGAGGATACTTACAGGAGAGGGCAAGAAGGCGGTTATCGTCGTGGACGCTCTAAGGTACGAACTTGCCCGCGATCTCAAACTCAAGAGAGAGGTCAAGACAGAGTACGACCCTGTACTGGCGGCGACACCGACCGAAACGCCCGTGGGAATGGGCGCTCTATACTCATCTGGGCATATTGAAAAGAGCCTCAAGGACAGGAGAGTCATTATCCGTGACAAAGAGACGGGCAGAATACTGGATAATGTGACTAGCAGAGAGGAGAACCTCAAAGAGCTCGTACCCGGGGTCGAGATAGTCGAAATGGGCACCAGATTACCGGAAGCCAAGAAGATAGTTATAAAGACAAGGGACATAGACTCTATGGGCCACGACGACCTGATAAAGTTCTACGACGGGATAATTGCCGACCTTTCAGAACTGGCCGACGGACTGCTCAAGAGGGGGTATGAGGTGCACTTCACAAGCGACCACGGCTTCTACCTCCCGCTCGAAGGGGAGAAAGTCAAACAGGACGGGACGGGGAGCTACTCAGCCGGAGTAAGGTATAGCCTGAACAGTGTCAAACCCGAAGAGGGGAAGTACGAACAGGCCGGCAGCAGCTTCGTGCTGTACGCCGGCAGCGGAAACGTATTCAAAGACTACGGCGGCCACTTCTGGCACGGCGGTATAACACATCAGGAAGTCATAATCCCGCATCTGGTAATAACACCGATCAAAGGGAAGAAGCGCTGGAGAGTGGAGATAGGAAACAAAGACAGACTGAAGACAGTCCAGAAAGATCGCTTCGACATACTCCTCTTCCCCGAAAAAGACCTCTTCGGCAGCGCGCCGAGAGTGTACATACAGTGTCTGGACGAGAGGATCGAACTGGACGAACCGGTAGAAGATGAGACGAGGCAGACGCTCAAAATAGCTGCAAAGAGCGGCGACACATTCAAAATAGAGATAAGAGACTTAGAAGACGGAGCTCTACTGGACTGGGTAGAATGCAAATACCTTCCGACGAGAGAGCGGCTCTTCTGATAGGAGGACACGCACGTGGAACTGGACGCCCTTGACCTGAAAGTGCTGAAGATATACCCCGAATACGTGATAAAGAAATCACTCGTGAGGAACCTCAAGATAGGCTACAACGTGCCCACATACGTCCTCGAGCACCTGCTTGGGACTTACGCCGACCTCTCAGACCCGAGGGATATAAAGGGCGTGGAAAACGTAGAAGAGATCCTCCAGAAACACTTCCTCCGGCCGGATATGGCAGAACTGGTCAAAATGCAGCTTCGTGACAAGGGTTTTTTCAGGGTGATCGACAGGATAGACGCCTGGCTTGACATAAAGCAGAACGAATACGTCGCCGGCCTCCAGAACCTGAGCATACGCAACGGAGTGATAAGCGACTTTCTGGTCAAGGAACACCCGAAGATGCTTCTGGGCGGAATGTGGGCGATAATCGATCTGATCTACGACCACAACACCTACCCGGGAAGGCCCTTCGTGGTAGATAAGATACACCCAATACAGCTGAGCAACTTCATACGCGACCAGTTCGTGGAAAGGAGAAAGGAGTTCACCACACAGGAGTGGATAGACCTCATAATCCGCTCGATAGGCCTGGAGCCGAAGAAAATGGACGAGAGGCAGAAGCTCTTTCAACTCCTCAGGCTAGTCCCTCTGGTGGAGAAGAACTACAACCTCGTGGAGCTCGGACCGAGGGCTACGGGTAAATCATACATCTACCGTGAAATCTCGCCTTATTCCTTCCTTTTATCCGGCGGTAACACTACAGTCGCCCAGCTCTTCTACAACATAGCCACACGAAAGGTAGGGCTCGTGGGAGAGTGGGACCTTATAGCTTTTGATGAAGTCGCCGGCATACAGTTCAAGGACAAACAGGCGCTGCAGATGCTCAAAGACTTTATGGAGGCAGGCTCGTTCGCCAGAAAGGTGGAGGTAGTGGCCGAGGCCGGTATAGTCTTCAACGGGAATATAAACGACGATGTGCAGACGCTACTGAAGATGTCGCACCTCTTTGAGCCATTCCCCGTGGAGATGCAAGATACCGCCTTACTCGACAGGATACACGCCTACCTCCCAGGCTGGGAAGTGGAGAAACTGAGAGCGGACCTCTTCACCGACCACTTCGGATTTGCCATAGACTACCTCTCGGAAGTTATGAGATCCTTAAGGGGCACCTCTGCGGTAAACGTACCGGACAGACACTTCAATCTGGGGAGCCAGCTGAACAGGAGAGACGAGAAGGCGGTACGCAAGACCTGCTCGGGCCTTCTCAAACTCCTCTATCCCGACGGCGAGTACACGAAAGAGGGGATAGAGAGTGTTCTTTCCTTCGCCATAGAATGCAGGAGACGTGTCAAAGAACAGCTGAAGAAACTGGGAGGCCTCGAGTTCTGGGACACTAACTTCTCGTACATAGACAAGGAAAGCAAGAGGGAGACCTACGTGTCCGTAAACGAAGGAGGCAGCAAAGCTCTCATCTCTCAGGATCCTCTTCCTCCGGGGGTTGTTTATACCGTCTCGATAGCCGGTGGAAAGACCACGCTGCTGAAAGTCGAAAGTATCGTAGTACCGGGCTCGGGGAAGCAGAACATAAGCGGTGGCGGGACGCCTGCCAAAGAGGCGCTGAAGACAACGGTCTCCTGCATAGCCTCCAACCAGCGCAAGTACCTGCCATCCAACTCGGCTTTGAAAGACTATGACATAGCAGTACAGTTAACCCCTATGATAGGCAGTGAAGTGGGCGATGACATAACCGTCGCCATATTCGTCTCCATACTCTCGGCCATACACAGAAACACGCTGAAGAAGGGGCTGGGGATCATAGGTGATATGACTATAACCGGAAGCCTTAAGACCACACTGTCCTTCGCTGACAGGGTCACTATGCTCGCCGAGAACGGTGCAAGAGCAGTCACCATACCTCTGGAGCAGATGGGAAACCTGTCTAGCGTCTCGATGGACACGATCTCGAAAATCATCCCAATACCCATCGCCGGACCCGAAGATGCGTTTATGCGCGCCAGGCTGGAGGATTGAGGGCTGAAGGAGATGATGATCAGCTCTTCAACCGATAAACAGAATACTTGGTCACGGCAAGCTAACAATATTCACTTACCAAACACGTTCGAGAGATTACCATTGGGAGGCTAAAAGTGCATATCTGTTGCCTCTAATTGCAATAAAGAGAGTTATAAATCTTCATTTCTAGCTGCGTATTAATCCAGTTTGTGAAATAGCGGCTTTGGAAAAGAATACTTCATATGCTAAAATATCACAAATTAATTGGTAACAATCTTTTGCACATATTCCGTTTCCAGCGGGAAGACCTTTGAAGCTTGCAAGACGCGGATTTTGCAACTTAGATTTCTGTCATCTTTTCAATGTCGTGAAAATGACAGCTCAATTGAAGTGGTGCTGAGTTGCGAGTCACAAAAAGACGTTACCAAGAACTTTCAGTAGTTTACCGGGATTCAGACAATAATCAGTGAAGACTTCTATTGACTTTGCAGAAGCAGCATTGTGTTGAAGCGAGGGGAAGCGGACGGAACCGGCGAAATCATTTTAGTGTTTCGCGAGGTGGTTCTATGGATAATGGAAAGCTGTGTATCAAGCTATTGAAAAGTGAATCGGAGCGGGGGGGTCATTCACTATTTGGAAAGCGCCGGTTACTGGAATGATCCCTCGGCTTGGAAGTATTATGGAGATATGGAGAACAACTTTTCGACAATCGGCAATCAACAACGTTCTCCTGCTGCTGCTCTGGTTGAGAAGTTGATTAACTCAGTAGACGCCGTTCTCATAAAGGAGTGTATCTCGAGAGGGATCTCCCCCCAATCTACCAAAGCACCTCAAAGTATTCAGCAGGCTTTGAAGGAGTTTTTCATCATCCGAGAGGGAAAACTTAGCAATGTTGAGATCTATGAAAGAGGACTTCTTGAAAAAATGGAGTCTGTCCCTATTATTTACTATTATTTAGAGTAGTAGCATACAAGAGTTTATTCGACGATAAGCCATATGCATACGGAGATTACATAAACGGGAAACTGGTGAACTTCGAGATATACTAGGCTTGTTTGTATTTCTATCGAATTAGATGGCAAAGAGGTGCAATAATGGCGATTTCCGATCATATCGAAAGAGTGAGACAGAATTTGAGAGAAGGCAGATATCATTCCGAAGCGGCTGTGTCGCAGGGTATTGTTCTTCCCACCCTGCATGAGCTTGGCTGGCCTGTCTTCAACACTTCTATAGTGATTCCAGAATACTCTATTGAAGGTCGTCGCGTCGATTACGCCCTCTGTCATCCCGAAAGCCATCCTGTGGTGTTCATTGAAGTCAAGAAGGTCGGTCTCTCGGATGGGGCAGATCGTCAGTTGTTCGAATACGCGTTCATGCTAGGTGTACCGATGGCGATTCTTACCGATGGTCAGGAATGGAGTTTCTATCTTCCTGGCGAGCAGGGTCGTTACGATGAGCGCAGGATTTACAAAATTGATCTTCTCGAGCGAGAAGTCTCTGAAGCTGAGGCAAGACTCGTTAGATATCTTAGTTATGAAAATGTATGTTCAGGCAAAGCTCTAGAAGCGGCAAGGCTTGATTACAGGAACGTCGCAAGGGACAGGATTATCGCTTCAACACTTTCAAAGGCCTGGCAAGCTCTTCTCAATGAACCTGACTCTCTGCTTCTTGAGATGTTTGCGGAGAAAGTGGAAGACATCTGCGGTTACAGACCCGAACTCGAGGTTTGTAACCAGTTCATCGAAAGGGAAGTTCGGGGAAGCGGACAGTTGAAGAAACAAGAATTCTCTGCCGCACAGCCGGTGAAGAGTCCGGAAAGACCGTCTATAAATCGTTCCAGACCAGAACTAATCGAAAGATCTGGGGTATTCGATTTCGACTTCAATGGCAGGCGTATCGAAGCCCGTTCGGCATGTGAGGCAATGCTAAAGCTTTTCAAGCTACTCGCACAGGAAGACGGTTCTTTTCTCGAGCATTTTGCTTCTCGAAGACACGGAAAGAAGAGGAGGTATTTGGCAAAAGATAAGCTCGAACTCTACCCCGGGCGTCCAGATTTGGCTGCATTGCATTCTGTTGAAATTCTTCCCGGCTGGTGGATGGGAACAAATTATAGCCGACCAAATATACAGGATATAATCAACCTCGCACTCGAGGTAGCTAGCCCAGAGCTCAGAAGCAAAATAAGAATAAACGTGCTTTGAGGATCGTGTGCAACGAGAAGCTATACGCTTGCAATAAGACATTACTCTCGAAAAACTTTGACAGACTCCATTTTTCTATATTCGCGATTTTTAGAACATGAGGCATAGTAATGCAATACAGAGAGAAGGCTGTTAGCAATGCAATGCAACTGCGCTGTCCGTAAATAAGGCAGGATAACTAGCACTAGCGAGGGGAAACAGGCAGAGCGGAGTCGCTTACTCTGCCAGAAGCAAGGTTTAACTTAACGAGTCCCTCTGGAAAACAAACCTACTTGGCTTATTATCATAGATCTTTTGATAGGATAGCTTGTCATGAGAAGATGGAAAAACATTGCATGGGAGTATTGGTTTCCAATCGGAAAAAATGATGAAATAGAAAGCGGGTACTTTGTATCTTCACTGATGAGATCTACAAAAGTCTTCGAAATCTAGAGTGCAAAGGGGGAATTTATGTTTGACAAGTCCCTTTTGAAAGATGTTTTAGTAGAGTATAAGAAGGATTTTGTCCAGAAGCAGTGGCCAGATGAAAAATATAAGTGGGAAGCAGTAAAGTGGTTTCAAAATAATTGGGATGTCAACGCATCCGATTTTGCAGATATGCTTACTCGTTCTCTCTCAAAGACGAATAATCTGCTGGCATCTGCGAAAAACTTCCCGGCGGCAATGATACAGAACTTTGCCAAGGCAGCGCCGGAAGAAGTGCGGGGAATGTTTATTGATCTCTTTGATGAAAGCAAAGAGGTCTTCGAACGTATTGAAAGCTTCAAGATGAAATCTGCAACGTTACTTGAAGAGTACGGGAATGGGGCTAAGCAGCATTATCAGTACGAAAACTCAATTAGTACTTATTTGTGGCTTCGTTACCCGGATAAGTACTACATATATAAATTTAGTGAGATAAAGGCAGTTGTGAACAAGCTTAAAAGCAACTATAGCTTCAGAAGAGGCGCGTATGCTGACAATATCAGAAACTTTTTCAAGCTGTATAATGAAATTTGCGCCGACTTGAAGCAGGATGAAGAACTCATTGAATTGCTGAAGTCGCAGCTTACGGAAAGCTGCTATCCAGATCCTGAACTTCGCACTCTCACTATTGATGTTGGGTTCTATATTAGCCGTTCTCACAATAAAACATCTTCTGAAGAGTGGCGTCCCAGAGATTATTCGCCGGGGTTATCAGTTGATGATTGGGTAAGACTCCTTCAAGATAAAGAGGTATTCTATCCTAGCAGTCTCGAAATTATGAAGCGCATGAAAGATTACGGTGGTCAGGCTACGTGCACCCAACTTTCCATCAAATACGGCGAAAAGAAGAATTTCTACAATGCGGGATCATCTTCTTTGGCGAAGAGGATAGCGGAAAAGACAGGATGTCCAGTAATGGATAATGAAAGAGAGAATTTCCGCTGGTGGCCGATCTTGTATGTCGGCAAGAATGCAAGTGATGATGTGGACGGCTCTTTTATATGGAAGCTGCGTGATGAGCTGGCCGAAGCACTCGATAGAATCGATCTCTCCGACGTTCAGCTATATGCCTCTAAACCCGACTCATCAGGAGGTGACTCAAATACATCTGGTGGTGATGATAATATAGACAAGAAACTGATAACTGCGAAGAATATTATTCTCTACGGACCCCCTGGAACGGGTAAAACCTACAGCGCTATTCAGTACGCTGTCGCTATTGTTGAGGAAAAACCTATTGCCAAAGTGAAGGCTGAGGACTACGAAGAAGTTTTCAGTCGCTATCGAAAATACAAAGACGATGGAATAATTGCCTTCACAACTTTCCACCAATCTTTCAGCTACGAGGAGTTCATCGAGGGGATTCGTCCCGTTGTCTCCCCTGAAGAGAAAGCTGATGCCAGCAGTGAAATTGAATACGAGATTCACGATGGAATCTTCAAGGCTTTCTGCGATAATGCCGGGAAACCTGTCGGAGGAAAGGCGGACGCAGATTTGGGAATTGGGAAGAACCCAACCGTATGGAAGGTTTCTCTTGAACGTACGGGAGAAAATTCTACTAGAGAAGAATGTATGAAAAAGGGCCATATTCGAATCGGGTTTGATGAATATGGGGAGAACATATCTGATGCTACGGAATTTGGTGAACGCGGCGGAAGCAATGTTCTTAACGCCTTTTACAACAGGATGCAGATTGGAGATATTGTTCTTTCTTGCTATTCGAGCAAGACGATCGATGCTATTGGTGTTATCACCGGCGAGCCAGAATGGCACGACGAATACCCGCAGTATAAACGGGTACGGAATGTTAGGTGGCTAGTGAAAGGAATTAACGAGGATATAGTCGACCTCAATGGCGGGAGAGCCATGACGCTTTCGACTGTGTACAAATTGTCTATTTCCGTCTCGGATGTATTGCAGATGCTCAGGAATCTGAACCCAAATCTATTCACTGAAGAAGTCAAGGTTCCAAACCGAGTCTTCATAATAGATGAGATTAACCGAGGCAATATATCCAAGATCTTCGGGGAGCTCATTACGCTTATTGAATCATCGAAGCGGCTAGGTGCAAGCGAGCAGCTCCATGCGAGACTGCCCTACTCAGGGCAGAATTTCGGTGTGCCCGATAATGTCTACATCATTGGAACCATGAACACTGCAGATCGTTCAATAGCGCTGATAGACTCCGCATTGCGCCGCAGGTTTAGCTTTGTCGAAATGCAGCCCGATTCAACGATACTCGAAGGCGTACAAGTGGAAAATGTAGACATTGCCAAAATGCTCGATACGATTAACAAGCGCATCACTGTTCTATTAGATCGTGAGCATACGATCGGGCATTCCTATCTGCTACCGCTTAGGAAAAGCGCGACTATTGAGACTCTTGCGGAGATTTTTGAAAACAGCATAGTTCCTCTCTTGCAGGAGTATTTCTACGATGACTACGAGAAGATCCAGCTCGTATTGGGAGACAACAGAAAGCCTGACGATAGCACACGCTTCATCGTGAAAAAGAGCGACACTATTGATCTGTTTGGTAGTGCCGAAATAGATTTCCCGGAGTATTACGAGGTGAACAGAGAGGCCTTCAAGATGATTGAAGCCTATAGGCAAATGTGAGATGACTTACACTATAACTGAATACAGCGGGTTTACCTGTGAAAAGACGGTAAATGGGTATAGGGCCTTGCCTAATAAGACCTTTGAAGCACTGGAGAACTTTATTCTCGCCAATGTTTCTGAAAAGGAAACTGAGGCGATCGAACTTCTTTCGCTATCAGCTAGAAGAGGTGTTGGCAAGGTTATAACTGCTCGGAATTACGTTGGACTGATAGCGATGACTGATGGGACGGTAATCGAGATCCTGCCAAAAATCGCTGGCGACGAGATCAGCGAAGATGCCACAAAGCGTATCTTTCTTGAGATGCTTAAGACTTTAAGAGATATCACGTTCAAAGATTTCAACGTGTCTAGTCTTCATGTGGATCGACTAAACCTCTTTGAGATCTTCATTAAGATGTTCCTGGACGAGGTGACTGCACTTGCGAAACAGGGCCTTAAATCAGATTACACGCCAGTTGAAGCAAATGAGAAGTTCTACAAAGGCAAGATTTTGACTTCGCAGAACATCAAGTATAATCTGGTAAACAAACAGCGATTCTACGTTCTCTACGATGATTTCAATATGAACAGACCGGAGAACCGTCTGATCAAGTCCACGCTTCGCTTTCTTCTTAAAGCCACACATGACAGCCGTAACCGCCAACATGCTTCTCAATTGCTTACTCTCTTTGATAGGGTAGATTATACTGAAAGCTACTATGAGGACTTTTCGAAGTGTTTGACCGATCGCAGCATGAACCACTATGATAAGGCTCTGTCTTGGTGTCGTGTCTTCTTGCTGGGGAATAGCTTCACAGCATTTGCTGGCAGCAGAGTTGCGCTTGCGCTTCTCTTTCCTATGGAAAAGGTGTTCGAGAGTTTTGTGGCGGTGAAGCTTCGCAAGCTTGTCGGTATAGGTATCAACATCAGGACTCAGGATATGACTTATAGCCTCTTTGATACACCCAGGCGCGCCTTTGCTCTTCGCCCGGATATTGTGCTGGAATTCGGTAAGCATAAAGTCGTTATGGATACAAAATGGAAACTCCTCTCAGATACCGAGCGAAACAGTGGTATTTCGCAATTAGATATGTACCAGATGTACGCATATGGCAAGAAGTACGGGGCCGACAGGATTGTCTTGCTTTATCCCTATTCCGACAGGATCAGCAGGACCGATATCAGATACGCCTCCAATGACAACGTTAAGGTTGACGTGCGTTTCGTTGACCTCAGAAATCCCGATAGCAGCATTTCCGACATTCTGTCTGAGGTTACAGATGCTGTGGCTTCGAGCGCCGGGCAAGGAGTAGCCCGCAAGCGCGAGGAGACGCAGATATTGGAGGCTCTATGGCCTTAAGGATAATACCGGTCCGACATCGTAGGAGTAGCCAGCTGTTATAAATTCAACTCCACATAGATATCGTTAAGCTGCTCCTGGGTGATACCAATATACCGCAGGGTTATCGCCGGTGAAGAATGGTTAAGCATCTTCTGAATGTAATCCAGAGCCACGCCTTTTTTGTACAGGTGATAGCCGAAGGTCTTGCGGAGCGTGTGCGTGCCGATCCCCTCATCCAGTCCGACCATATTCGCATATCTATTCAGCATCTGCCAGGCGGCGATGCGTGTTATGGGTTTCAGTTCGCCTTTAGCGGTTTTTCGTGACAGAAATACAGGATCCTCGGGAGATACACTATCGAGAGAATCGTAATACAGCTTCAACGCTTCCGCGACCGACTTGTTTATAACAAACGTCTTCACCTTCTTCGTCTTGATCTCCACTACATCCAGCTGCTCCCCGGCTTTCAGGAGCTTGCTGCCGTTAAGGAAGTTCTTCCATTTAAGAGCGAGTATGTCCGAGATCCTCAGCCCGGTGTTAATACCCAGAGTGAAAAGAAGCAGGTCCCGGTAGTTGGATTCACCCTTCATAATAGACTTCATCGCATCGATCTTCTTTGTATCTCGTATA
>JGI11944J13513_1002570_pt1 | contig 12476 bp, 15 predicted proteins | sample TerdegcoTASludge_FD_13513 | JGI IMG/M metagenome (IMG submission 13513) | reverse complement strand
AGACAATGGCATATTAAATCCACTATTACTAAACGCTTCGTAGAATTTACTGGAACTATCTGAAAACATTTTGACATAGTAAACCTTAGTAACTTTATTTTTCAAGTCCTTACCATTCCATCTAAACTCCTCAATTAATAACTTCCGATCCTGGCTATAGCCGTTTAGACAAATAGCAAACACTGTTAAAAAAACGACAAATTTACTCTTCATATATATCTATTTTGTTGAATTAAGCTACGCTGAAAAACTTATCATTACATGTTTAACATTAACAGGAGAAAAATCAAATCCTTTAATTGTATTTTCATCACAAAAGTACACCTGATTTGCGTAAACAGGTCCTTTTTCGTCCCCAGATCCAAAAACAAAGCTTCCAATTAATTCCGGAAATGCTTGCTTACGCTTACGTCTAATATAATTTTTGTAATCTGCGGAAGAAGGCCAAGGAACAAAATATCTGGTTTCATATTCCGCATTTCCACTTCCTACTCCAATCGCAGTTTGACTTACGGCTCTCTGTTCAGGATCGTTACTTATTCTTTTGGTATAGGTTCCTCCCGGGTGTAAATGAAAAATATAAATTACTTTTTGATATTCACTTACCAATTTCACATCTATAGAAGCCTACCAGCAACAGCATCCCGATATGGACATTAGCGCCCGCTTTGCTGCCGCAAGAGCCCAAAGAAGGGAACAATACCGAAAAATCAACTGCCAAAGCTGCCTGACGAGGTAACACAGGCAGAAATTACTGCCTGGCCTTCACTTTTTCAAACTGCATTTTATTCAAAGAACGTTTTATTGCTTCTGCAAAGCAGTCAGCTTTTAGCCGATTTTGCAACTATCTGTTTATCAAAGCAGCTCCGGTATACCGGAGCGTTTATTATGTCAACGCATGGAGCGGAGCGGAATAATCCTCATGGACGATGCACCGCATTACCTCCATTCTATAGGAATTTTATTTAGTTGTTCAGATAAAAGCCATCCATCAGGCTTAAGTCCTTTGTTCTGAAAAAGGCCATTTAAATTACTAACCCAATATTTTCTATATATATAAACATCTTCTAATGTTTCATCATTTAGCCCAGCCTCACAACCACAGCACGGGCATATATCCCACGACGGATAATATTTACTATCTAAATATTGCCAAAAAGGTGTATTACTTTCATAACCACAAACTCTACAAAAAAACTCATTCATATTTCTATATTTTATGGAATTACATAACTTGCTACATGTGGCTTAGAGTTAAAAAAATCTAAGGCAGTATCATAACTTTCAGAGAAGCCATTTAGATTAGTGGCAGACCTTTTTGACGGTCGAAAGAATGTTTTCAAGGTACCTGTATTATCAATCGCAGCAAAATTACCACTTCTTGGATCAAATAAAAGAATATCACCAGTACCCTGAAGCTTAACTATCGTACCATTGGGAGGACTATCTACAAAAACTCTTGCAGTTCTGTAATAATGCAGTACATTGGGCATTTCGCTGACTTTCAACTATCTCTTTATCAACACAAACCCAGCATGCCGGAGTATTTTTAGGCAACGCATGGCGCAAAGCGGAATAAATCTTCGTGGACGATGCAATGTATTTCTATGTAATCTTAGTGGAAAATGCACTTTTACATAACCCAAACTTGTCTTTATGGATATTTGAGCGTGTACGCCTCAAATAAGAGGCTACGAATACTATATAACCACCCAATTAATGACTTATCAATATTATTTCCTTCAAAATAATCAGGAATAGTTGCTTCAAAATGTTTCTGACCAAATATAAAGTTTATGAGTGAAAATCTATAATGACTTAATCTAAACTCCGGCTCTTTAAGAGAATCCTGCAAAATACTTTCTTTAAAAGAAACAAAATAGTCTATTGGCGCTAAATTCAATGATTGGTTATGTTGGTCTTCCGAGTTGTTCTGTATTCTTCGAATGAAGGTCTTCTGTTGTTCTGTGTCTGACCAGATTACAAAGGCAGTCTTATTAACCCCCTCTATGCAACCCTTGCAATCTCTTATAAAACAAAGAACCGTATCATGCCCGCTCTTTATTAAAGAGTCTGTAATCAACTCAGCTCTTTTTTTAACATCAACAGGAGCAATCGCCCCCGTTTTATGTTTTTTCTTATTTTGAGAGTAGGAAGCTACTGCTGTCAGAAGTAAGATTGTGATTAGAATTACTTTTTTTTTCATGAATTTAAAAATTTAGTGAGTCAGTGCTTCGTCTTTAAAATAAATCGGGTCTCACATTTTTATGTTTTCACCTCGTTTTATGGCTCTTTTTACATCTTTATTAGAATCGTATGTACCTACTTTATAAATCTGTCATATTTCAGTTTCAAAAGTTTCAACTTTTTTATCATGCTCGTACTCAGGAGTCAGGTGTTCTGTAATATTTAAGTATCCATGTACTAAACTTTCATGAATTATAGCCCCCCTAGATGTATTGACCCATTTATATAAGCTTGGATATTCTCTACTGGAGCAATTTCACCGGGCTTCAATAAACCATTTTGTTTTCTATACATATATCTTGATTAGATATCCAATCTTTAATCTTAGAATCAGTAACTATATAAATATCATTATAGATTGCAGCTCCTTTCCTATAATCAAAGTAAGTGAAACTATTGAATCCTTTATCAGCAAGGCTTTCCCATTAAGGGCTTTGATAGGCTGCTCAGGTGCAACAGGAGTTATTCTTGTTATTTTTTCTAAATTCATAACAGTAAGAGCTCTATATATAATTCTTTTTTGAGTGCCATAATATTCAACACCTGCTGGAGCAGTATAAGTGACTACGCCATTTAAAAGAGCAAACCCAAGATTTTCAAATAATAATACTGCCATGGCTTTATTAAATATCGCAAAAACAGCTTAGGATTTTAATTGTAGCTCCATTAACATCATTATAAGGAACAGATTATTCTTAAAAGCAGCATACTCACTTATCGACGGGTTAGGTTGGGGATCCAAATTCCATCTATGCCCCAAACGACTATCATACAGCCTTGTACCGAAGTTGCACGCAGCACCTTCAATGCCGTATTGCTTATCTCCCCCCCCTTCTATGACCTTTTTCAAAGAACGTATCACGCGTTTCAAATATAATATTTACACAGGATTCAGCAAAATACATTGGCAGGGAACAGATACTTTTGAAGTCCATGAAAACCATCAATATACATCTAAAATACTTCCTCTACTTTTGCAGCCATGATCCCTTTATCACCATCCTTACGTCAACGCCGAAAATACGACAGCCGTATCGTCTGGCGATACAACAATGGTAAGGAACACCTGTTACCCGTGTTTTGGGACACGGCGGAGAGAACATACCCTATTATACGGGGCTTACAGCGTTCCAAAATAAAAAGCGGGAGTAATATACCCCCGCTTCCGAACAAAATACCAATCAAATTGCCTCTGAAATTCAGTCAACTAAACCAAAACAGAATGCCAGGTGACGTTTGGGGATATTACCAAGCCTACCAGCTAACTTTAACATTGTCTAAAACAACATTAAATTTTTCAACTTGATTATCAGGCACATTATCATAAATAACAGCAATTCCTGATCCGTAATTATCCTCTCGCCAATATCTATTACTTCGAGAGTTCAAACCTAACCGACTTTTAAAAGAAAGGTCAATCTTTTCATTTTCAACTATATAATCCGAATCAGATAGTATGGGAAACTTCTGCATTCGTCCACAAAAAACAAGAATATACGATGTATCAGGATAAGTAAAAGTAACCATAATACCTTCTTCGTATAAAATTTCGTCTTTACGACAGCCGGCCCCTAACTCAATTTTTACACTTCTATCAGGAGTACATTCTATAACTTCCTGACATGTTGCCCTATCACCTTGCCCTTGAATTGCTTGCTTATTAGAATTAAGATAGCAAAATAATGACAATATGCTGTAAAATATCAGATTCATTATGGTTCTTATTTTTTATCTTTTTTCATAATTTTCTCCAGCTTCTTTCTCAGATTTTTTGATCTGCTCATCCAATTTCGCGTTTGTATCTCCAAAGATCATTATAGAGACTTTCATTTTCAGTCCTTCATTGTACTCTATTTTTGTGCCAACAGGTTTATAATCATGGTAAGGATTAACATCTTCATCTTGCTGTTTAAGTTCATAGAAAAACGCATGCCCATAACCTTCATGAGCTGTATTCTCGGCTTGCCTTTTTTCACTTAACTGCTACTTGTATAAATCCAAACATCGTTATCAGGAGAAGGATCAGACTCCTCTCCTGGAATCAATATAATCCCTTTTACTCCTTTTGTATCATCATCTACAAATGGTTCACGGGTCCCTCCATTTTTCATATCAGGATAGCTTTCATCCACAATAAATTTATATACAGTCTCGCTCTTTGCCAAAGTTAAAAGGGCTTGATAATTACCTGATTCACTTTTAGCTTTTTATAATCTTTTGACGTTTAATGTGTCATCTTTTTAAAATTTCACACAATTTCTATCCTCTGGTTGCAGGGTGTTTAGGATATTTCTTCTAGCATCTTCGTTTACCGCAATAACTACTTCCCCATCAGGATCAATAAACACCAACGGCGAATTCATTACAAAATTGTCTGGTGACCATCCTGCATATTTCCCCGTCAACGGATCCACAGCCATCCATCTACCCAAACGACTATCATACAACCTTGCACCGAAGTTGTACGCAGTACCTTCAATGCCGTATTGCTTATCCCCCCCCTTCTATGACCTTTTTCAAAGAACGTATCACGCGTTTCAAATATAATATTTACACAGGATTCAGCAAAATACATTGGCAGGGAACAGACACTTTTGAAGTCCTTGAAAACCATCAATATACATCTAAAATACTTCTTCTACTTTTGCGGTCACGCCCCCTCCATCAGCATCCTTACGTCAACGCCGAAAATACGACAGCCGTATCGTCTGGCGATACAACATTGGTAAGGAACATCTGTTACCCGTGTTTTGGGACACGACAGGCGAAACATACCGTATTATACGGGGCTTATAGCATTCCAAAATAAAAAGCGGGAGTAATATATCCCCGCTTCCGAACAAAATACCAATCAAATTGCCTCTGAAATTAAGTCAACTAAACCAAAACAGAATGCCAGGTGACGTTTTGGGATATTACCCCTAATGCAACCCTATTTTCTTCGACCAATCTTTCTTATTTTCGAGTTAGAACAATCTATTATTTCTGATAGTTTTATTGTAAAACGATCATTTTTACCATTATTACGCAAGTGATCTATAATGACAAATATTGGTATAAGGGATTCCTTCTCAATGTAAAAAGTTCTTCGCTCCAAATAGGGAGAAAAACTTTTCCAATCCGAATACATAGTTTTTGTAGTATCTAATGATTCAACTATGATTTGATAGCAATTAATCTTTCTATCACTGATGTAAAACAATGAATCTTTCATTGTATTTCTGCTGGTATATCTCCGAATAGAGATTGGGAATATCCCCCAGTCTATTTGAATAGAATTATCAACCAGATAACTTGTTTCATCATCAAGATTGAAAAGATTAGTTTCTTGATTTTGTTTAAAACTATTCTTTGCACAAGAATAAACAATAGATTTTCGAATCAAAAGTCTATGCGTAAATAAATATGACTTTTTTGCATCCAAAAATTCATCGACACCCCAATCGCTTCGACTTTTTAATGTGTCATTTGTTTGTACAGAACTTTTACTATTATTTACAAATACTGATGTATAGTATGAGGAACTATCTCCGTGATTATAATCAAAATACAATAGTGACCTATTAGGTATTTGAGCATACACACTGGATACAATAAAAATAAATACTAATAAATACACTTTTTTATGGATTAACATAGTCGTTCTTTTTGCGGTTTCATAAACTTGTCTTCTTGCTGATACTCCCGTCGTATTATATGAAATAATTAATACTTAATCTGACAGTTTTAATCAAAAAGAGTAACTTTAAAACAGATTAAGTAGTAACTATTTCAAGGAACTACCAAAATTGCCTGACCAGGTAAAACAGGCAGTAACTTCTGCCTCGCCTTCGCTTTTTCCATCTTCATTTTATCAAAGAACCTTTCATCGGTTGTTTAAACCGGCAGGCTTTTTAGCTGACTTTCAACTATCTCTTTATCAATACGATCCCAGCATGCCGGAGTATTTTTAGGTAACGCATGGAGCAAAGCGGAATAAATCTTCGTGGACGATGCAATGCTGCCGGCCTTGCCTGTTTCTTCCTTTTTTACCTGATTGGTTGGGTAACTTTGGCCTGGGTAACCGGTCAGAGACCGGAACAACAGTACATCCGAGTCTTGCAGACTTCGGATAACGGCTATTGCGTTGCCACTACCCGAAGACTACGGAATACGGGGGTAGCTGCGTGAGAAAGTTGCCACCACCAAAATTATAATACCGTTTCATATAAATATACATTTTTATCAACTTCTTCAACATAATTAATATGCTGTTTGTACTTAATATTTTCTGTAAATAATAGACCTCTTGTTATATCAGGGTTTGTTAACTTTTTCCCTTTTTCACCAAAACTAACGAAAAAAGAATCTTCTGTTGTACTGAACCCTTTAACATTAATAGCATTAACCGTATATATAATTTCTCTTATATTTTCTTTTTCCAGTATTGATATAATTATATTAACGTACTTACTTTCTGCATTTTCATTAAGCATTAACTCTTTTGTCTTTTGAACTAAAAAGCTACCATCTTCTGAAAAATAAAAATTTTCATACACACTATTACCTATTTCGATTCGTAACATAAAAACGTTATCTCTCTCATAAGAATAAGAAATGTTTTTGTACGGCAATTTATCTCTAAATACTTTTGCTTTTAAACATAGTGTGTCTATTTGATTTTTATGTTTAGTATACATTTCAATTGTATTTACCTGACTACATGACATAAAAAACATGTAAATACCGATAACCAATATGTTATTTTTTACTAGCCCCAATTCCATATGTTGATGTATTAAATCTTAATATACTCATTGTGTAATTCCTGATTCCTCCGTAGTCTCATGCCCCTAATCTTATCTGTGGATTTAAATTTCTTTCAACCCAGCTAACATTAACGTCGCTAATACTCATCAATCTCATAAAATGCATAGCTGTGATGTTTGTAGAAAAATCACCACTTTTGAAGGCAGAACTATTTACATAAATAAAAACATCATAATTATTTGATAAAGCTAATTTTGCTTAGCTATAAAATACACCTCCTTTTGCAACATCTGAACCTGTAACATACACATTAAATCCCCAATCTTTCATCATTTCATCAAATTCTCCTATTTGATGTTGCAGTCTAACTTGTCGTTGCTTCGTCTCCTTTCTCATTCGTCTGCAAATGTGTTTAAATATCCTTCTTGATAATTTTCCGTAAGTGTTAAAAACATCATTTAGTCAGCTTTATTATTTGTTAATCCATCATATTCAAGTGTTACTCCGGCTTCTCTCATCTCTGGACTTGAAGTATATAATTTACTGCCATATATTGATGAACCTGTCTGATATAATGAAACCATAAATTCAGCATATCCTTTTGGATCTTTCATATAACCGGCTCCAGCTGCCAAACCGCAAAATATGTACCATTACCTTGGTTTAAAGCAAAAGGGTTATTAATACTATTTTTAAGATTAGATAGAAAATCTGCTGCTTTAACATTTTTCCATATATCCCTATTTTCTAATTTAAGTCCATCAATATAAGAATTTGCCTCTTCCTTTGTTGATTTGGGCGGGTCAGTACCTTCTAAGCCTAAAATATCTGAATAATAAATAGGATTGTTGTTAAAGCAAGCATAGGGACTTTGGTCAGGATACTTTGCTGTCATCGGATCCACATTCCATCTGCTACCGCTACGCGGGTCATACTCACAGAACTCCACCATGCAGGCATTGCCCTCCCCGTACACCTCATCATCCTTCATCTGTCCATTAAAGCCGTACCTGTACCGCTCTCCGCGACTCAAACAGTTTAGCGTGGTCTGTTCGGAGTTGTAGGTAATCTTTACATTATCGGCCAGGAATTGGCACTCGGTTAAACCGGCACCGGTGTTTACGATCTCTGCCTCGTAATGGCTGTAGGCATTCCCGGCCCAAACCATCTGCTTGCGGTCGCTTACCACCAGCTGCGCTCCCCGCTTAACAGCGGGATTCATAGCTGTAAGAGTTTTACAAACCCAACATCCATTGAAATTACCTAAATGGTCGCTCAGCTCGTGTCTTTTATCTCCCCGGTACACCGATTTGTATCGTTTCTGTTATAGCTGTGAAGATAAGCTTTTTATTCCGCTTCCACAAACCTAAACGGCTACTAACCTTTCTTAAAAAAAGGTGACTGTATCTTTTTTCGAAACAAAATTATGCGTGGGCAAACCCCTGCTTTCAATTACACCGGCAAACGCGCTGCCTTTGGGATGTACACCTTGCCTCGCTCCAAGCGAGACAAGCTTAGCACCACGGCAGGCATCGCGCACGGAGCAAAGGTCTTTTTTCGATGATCCCTTCCGCAAACCAAAGATCCCAAACACACCTCTAATAACCTATGTCTTTACCTTTAACAGGGCTATTTCGTAAAATACCGCTCCGGCCCTCTGTGTAAAGGGGCCGCACACCATGTAACAACGCCTCAGCGCAGTACCTGTACCGCTCTGTACCCCTGTTATACACCGCCAGCCCCCTACCTGTACTCCGTTGCACCTGTACAGCAACTGCTCTGCCCCTCTGTAATACTCCGCCAGAGCAGTTATGTAACTCCGTTTACCCTGTACGGAACTCCGCCAGCCTTGTATAAAACTCCGCCAGCCCGGCAGGGAACTCCGCCGAACCTGTTCCGGACTTGTCCGAAGGAGTTTTGGACTCCGTTGTTCTTAAATCCCTGCTCTATTCTGCGCTGGGTTGCGAACACCTTTCTTTATGCAAGGGCCTGTACAATAAATACAAGTCATCTTCTTCACAATTTACGTAACTAAAAAAGCGAAGCCTTTCAACTTCGCTCATAAAATATTAATAATAAGAAATTTAAACCTCAGGTGACGTTTTGGGACACGACGGGAGAAACATACCGCATTATACGGGGCTTACAGCATTCCAAAATAAAAAGCGGGAGTAATACACCCCGGCTTCCGAACAAAATATCAATCAAATTACCTTTGAAAATCAGACAATTACACTAAATCAAAATGCCAGGTGACGTTTTGGGACATTACCGACGATGCACCCCACAACTATTCAATTCTCACACCTTTGCGCATCACAATATTATAATACTCATTATTAGTTTTCATAAAATTTGACATATTTGATATTATGGTTTTCGCTACTATCCCATTCTCAAAAGTTATTTCCATAAAATTTTCTTGTGATTTACATAAATAAAACATCCTTCTCTTTTCACCTCTTTTCTTTAAAATATTTTTACATTTTTTGTCTACATAACCTTTTTCTATAACATGTAAGTTAAGTTCAACATTACCTTGGGGATGCCCATCTAATAACGTTTTCATTTTTATACAAATTTTTCTTTTACCAAAAACGATAACTGCCATGAATGAATCGTCTACAGACAATGGCATATTAAATCCACTATTACTAAACGCTTCGTAGAATTTACTGGAACTATCTGAAAACATTTTGACATAGTAAACCTTAGTAACTTTATTTTTCAAATCCTTACCATTCCATCTAAACTCCTCAATTAATAACTTCCGATCCTGGCTATAGCCGTTTAGACAAATAGCAAATACTGTTAAAAAAACGACAAATTTACTCTTCATATATATTTATTTTGTTGAATTAAGCCACGCTGAAAAACTCATCATTACATGTTTAACATTAACAGGGGAAAAATCAAATCCTTTAATTGTATTTTCATCATAAAAGTACACCTGGTTTGCGTAAACAGGTCCTTTTCCGTCCCCAAATCCAAAAACAAAGCTTCCAATTAATTCCGGAAATGCTTGCTTACGTCTAATATGATTTTTGTAATCTGCGGACGAAGGCCAAGGTACAAAATACCTGGTTTCATATTCCGCATTTCCACTTCCTACTCCAATCGCAGTTTGACTTACGGATCTCTGTTCAGGATCGTTACTTATTCTTTTGGTATAGGTTCCTCCTGGGTGTAAATGAAAAATATAAATTACTTTTTGATATTCACTTGCCAATTTCACATCTTCTGAATCAAAAGGATCTATTTCTGCATCTTCGGGATCAGATACTAAATCTATTCTTTTGCCTGGCTTTGCCCACACTATTACCATTTTTCCGTACTCGTTCATCCCTATATATCCACCATATTCACGCATATTATCCTCCTTGTGCTTTTCTGTCAGTCCCGTGTAGATTTTTTCACGTAGATCCTTAGGCGGAAGCTGAACTTTATTAATTACATCTGGATTTGTTTCAACGCCATTTTTAGTATTCTTTCGCACCAACTTATTTGACTGATATTCATCCACATAATACTCTTTCGTTTCGCCAAATGTCCTTTTCTGCCCAATAATACTACCGCCATGCCCATAATATATTATTTGATTCGATTGATCTTCATCTTTGTTATTCGGATATATAATTTCCTCAATGTCTATAATCACAGGCTGTCCTTTTTCAGGCCATCCCATAGGAGTCTTACTTCCCGGCCCACCTTCACCACCACTTTCCGGCTTTAACCCCAACGGGTCAGCAAAAGCAATGGGGTTGCTGTAGAAAGCTTCATATAAACTTTGTCCGGCATGCGCCATCGGATCGGTATTCCACCTGCGCATCAGACGCGCATCGTACTCCCAGAACTCGGCCATCTGGGTATTTCCTTTGCCGTAAATTTCATCGTCGTTAAATTGCCCGTTGTGGCCCCACTTAAAGCTCTGGAACTGCATATCCAGCACCGAACGACCCGGCATAGGCATACCTCCGGGGTAATAATCCGTTACCTCTACCACATCCGCTACATAATAATCCAAACGGTTATCGGTACTGCCCGTATTGAACGACTTGGTAGACGGTACCCAGATACCGATATCCACCGCGTTCTTACGGTCGGTGACCACACTCAGGATATTACCTGTATGGTTGCTCAGCTCAAACTGCTTATACCCAAGCTGACGCGTATGCACCACACTGTTGCCGTAACGGTACTGAGGATTGCTGTTTAGCGTAGCCGTAGCGCAGCTGCTGCAGCTTTGCAGCTCGGTATAGGCTCCCGCTGCCCTCAGCGCCAGGTTCAGGTAACCTGTACTGTCTCGCAGGTCTTTTCCCAGGCGACCCGCTCCATACAGAAAGTGAGCCTTGGCATTTAGGGTATATTTGTTTTCGTCGGAAAGGTAATCTACACCATATTCCGCCATTACATTACCACCCAGGTCGTAGGCCCAGATTGTGTACTTCCAGCTGCTCATAGCTCCCGTTCCGCCGTTTGGCTTCACGATCTTCATAATGCGCTGTCCGGCACTGTTGTAATAGAACTCAATATCAGGCCTGGAGGAATGGCTATCTTTTTATGCGTGGGCAGGTGCTTATTTTCAAGCAACCTGGCTGCCGCGCTGCCTTTGGGATGTACACCTTATCTCGCTTCAAGCGAGACAAGCTTAGCACCACGGCAGGCATCGCGCACGGAGCAAAGGCCTCTTTTCAATTCAACCTCTTAAGATACATTTTCAATCAAAGAACGTTCTGCTTGCAAAGCACGGTAAATATAGCAAAATCAATACGTACAGCCAAATATAAGGGTTAAAAAAACGCCCCTTAACTTAATTCTATTCAACTCATATTCATGTATTTAAGATTATTCAGCCTTATACCTGGTTTTATCCCAAATCATACCCTGAAAAAACATATGAAAAAGGACTCCGGAACTTGCATTTTTAGATTGGCACTTTTCTTAAATAAATTTAGTCAAAGTGTATCATATATATCTATTTATTAAATAAATAAAACTCGAGCTTAAGTAAAAATTTAGTATTATCCGGAACATACAGTTCCATACTTAAGATAGATCCGCAGAACAACACCTAACATACGCGTACTCTTCGTATAACCAAGCGTTCGTCGGGAAAGCCTTCGTAAATGCTGCCGCAAGGTAAGGTTCTTACGCTCTATGTAGTTTATGCATCGTTGAAATACTCCGTGCAAAACCGATGGTACTAAAGTTTTGTACATCGTTAAACCATCCGTATATACCCTACGCGGTGCATAGCTCAACACCTTTTTCACCAACACCTGCAGGTTAACTTTAGTGCGTGAGCCATTAAGCATGTATACGATCCGGCGACTCTCCCGGTGCAAGGCGTACATTACCCAATGCTCCTGCTTCTTTTTACCGCAAAACGTGCGCAGTTCATCGATCTCGTAGCTGCCGCCCGGCTCAAATACCGGGTTATAGCTGCATTCATTTGCTAACAGCAATAACCAGCGTTGTAC
>JGI11944J13513_1002567_pt1 | contig 12483 bp, 12 predicted proteins | sample TerdegcoTASludge_FD_13513 | JGI IMG/M metagenome (IMG submission 13513) | reverse complement strand
CGAGCAGTGCGTATTCTGCGATGTGCTCGAGGACTGCCAGAAGAGGCATATCCCGGTCATCGCCAGCAACGACAAGATAATGCTCGGCCTGCCCGACAGGACCAATGACTCCGCCGATGCTATTGTGGAGGATCTGGTAAGCTTCAAGATGCCCGGTGTCGCCATCCTCGATCCAGTCAAGGCCGGAGAGGTGGCCATCAGGACCGCGGTCGCCGTCAAACCCAAGCGCGAGCAGTACAAGAAGGAGAGCCTCTTTACCGAGCAGCAGTTCAAGGAAACTCTGGCGAAATGCACAGAGTGCAATCAGTGCGCCTTCGTCTGTCCGCCTCATATAAGGATCAGCGAGATGATCGCCGAGGCTCTCAAGGGCAATTTAGAGCCATTCTCCTCCACCTATGAGGTATGTGTGGGTTGCCAGAGATGCGAGCAGACCTGCCCCCAGGAGATCCCCGTCCTTAAGCTTTATGAGTACGCCAACCGCGAGTACATAAAGAATCAGAAGTTCAAGATGAGGGCTGGCAGAGGCCCGGTGCTCGATACCGAGATCAGAAAGGTTGGTGCACCCCTGGTTCTTGGCCAGATCCCGGGAGTCATAGCGCTGGTCGGATGCTCGAATTATCCCAACGGCACCAAGGAGTGCTACGACATCGCCAAGGAGTTTGTGGACAGAGGCTACATCGTGGTCGCCACGGGCTGCATGGCCATGGACATGTCCCTTTACAAGGATGAAGATGGCAAGACCATCTGGGAGCAGTATGGGGGTGCCTTTGATGGCAGGAACATCTGCAACATAGGCTCATGTGTGGCCAATGCCCACATCCATGGAGCAGCAATCAAGGTGGCAACCATCTTCGCTCACAGAAATGAGCGTGCCAACTACGATGATATCGCCGACTACGTCATGTCCAAGGTCGGAGCATGCGGCGTCGCTTGGGGAGCATACTCCCAGAAGGCAGCATCCATCGCTACCGGTGTGAACAGGCTTGGTATACCGGTGGTTGTTCAGCCCAGCTCGGTCATTTATCGCCGGACATTCATGGGCAGGACCGACAAGCCCGAGGACTGGATGGTCATAGATGCCAGGGACGGCAAGATGCAGCAGATCGAGCCCGCACCTGAAGCCATGCTCTATATCGCCGAGACCAAGGAGGAGGCCATGCTGGAGATGGCAAAGCTCTGCTTCCGCCCATCCGATAACACTCAGGGCAGAGGAATCAAGCTGACCCACTACTGCGATATCTCCATGAAGTACTTCGGCAAGCTGCCCGATGACTGGCATCTCTTCGTCCGCGATGTCAAGGATCTGCCTCTGAACTACCAGGCGCAGATGATGAAGGAGCTGGAGGAGAAGCACGGCTGGCAGATCGACTGGAAGGCGAAGAAGTTCATCTCCGGACCGCTCAGGCCTGCAGATGTCAGCTTCGATCCCACGAACATCCCGCGCAAGATAAGGGCCAAGAAGTGAGGACGAGGAGGAGATAAAAATGGCAGGAGAAGTTAAGAAGGGCATTGACACCACCAAGAATCCCATACCCTTTGAGATGGCTCAGATCCCTGGGCCAGAGATGGCGAAGACCTATATGCCGAAGGTCATCGGCGCAATCATCAGAAAGGCGAAGAGGCCTCTGCTCGTGGTAGGAGCAGAGTTCTTCGACGATCCGGTGATGTTCGATAAGATGATTGAGATGGGCAAGATGGGAATTCCCATCGCCGCCACGGCGCATAGCGTTAAGGGCTTTGTGGATAGGGGCTACCTGGAGAATGTCTATCAGATCGGCCTGCATCCATTGACCAACTTTTTGAGGTTCCCGGATTGGAAGGGCCTGGATGGACAGGGGCAGTATGATGTGGTCATATTCCTGGGCATCTACTACAAGTTCGCCAATGGCATGTTGGCCACATTGAAGAACTTCAATCGGGACATCAAGCGCGTCTCCATCGACCGCTACTATCATGTCAATGCCGATATGACATTCGGCAATTTGGCCTTCAATCCGGACGACTATCACGCTGCCGTGGACGAAGTCATTGCGGCGATAAAGAAATAAAATTTATCTTATAAAAGTAGAAACAGAAGAGGTGTATTAATGGCAGACATAAAGTTGGATATATCCCCCATGTATGAGGGCGAGAGAATCAGAAAGGACGATCTATGGGTAGAGTTGGGCGGCCCCAAAGCAGACGGATTTGAGCTGTCTCTGGCCACACCCATGGACCAGATTGAGGATGGAAAGGTAACAGTCATCGGTCCCGACCTCGGAGAGACCCCCGAGGGCACCACCATGCCCTTTGGCATGATCTTCAGAGTCGGCGGCGAGAAGATCGAGAAGGACCTGGAGTCCATCATCGAGAGGCGCAACCATGCACTCCTCTCCTACATCTCCGGGCTTATGCACCTCAACCAGAGATATGATATCTGGATGAGGATCGGCAAGGGTCTCAAGAAGAAGGGAGTCACCTCCTGGAAGGAGATCTACGCTCCGGTCATTGACCTGTATAAGGCTGAGATGCCATTCATTGAGAAGATGGATATCACCATCGTCACCGATCCAGCAAAGGTCAAGGAAGAGCTGGCCAAGGCCATGGCCGTATACAAGGCGCGTGACGAGAGGGCCAAGGGACTGCACGATGAGGACGTCGACGTCTTCTATGGCTGCACTCTCTGCCAGGCATTCGCTCCCACCAGCGCCTGCGTGGTCACCCCGGACAGGCCATCATTGTGCGGAGCTATCACCTGGTTCGATGGCAGGGCGGCTGCCAAGGTGGACCCAGAGGGTCCCCAGTTCCCCATTGAGAAGGGATCAGCAGTTGATGAGGTCACCGGCGAGTATGCTGCCATCAATGAGATGGCTGAGAAGAGGTCCGGTGGAGAGTACAGCAGAATGCTCCTCTACACGTTCTTCGATGCTCCCCACACCTCATGTGGCTGCTTCGAGACCATAGGCTTCTATATGCCCGAGGTGGACGGCATTGGCCTTGCAGATCGTGACTTCAAGGGCGCAACCCCCAACGGACTGCCCTTCTCCACCATGGCAGGCCAGACCGGCGGCGGCAAGCAGGTCGTAGGCTTCCTGGGTATGGGCATTCTCTACTACTTCTCCCCCAAGTTCCTCCAGGCAGATGGCGGCTGGAGAAGGATCGTCTGGATGTCCAAGAACCTCAAGGAGAGGGTAAAGGAAGGCATCGATCCGGACATGATGGACAAGATCGCCACTGAGGACGATGCCAAGGACATCGCTAGCCTTAAGGCATTCCTGCTCAAGGTCAACCATCCTGTGGTCGAAGGTGTGGTCAGAAAGGTGGACAACAAGAAGATCACCGATGGCTGGAAGCTTGATGAGGTCACCGATGATCTCAAGGAGAAGGTCATAGCCTATATCGAGAAGACCGGGGGAGACATCAACATCGACACCGTCAAGTCCGAGCTCGGCCTTACCGAGGGCCAGTTCATGCAGGTCGTCGAGGCCTTGCAGGAAGATGGCGTGCTCGAGTGAGCAGATCCAAATCTAAGAGAGGGTGTTAAAACTATGCAGCTAAAACTCAAACCCAAGGCACCTGCAGCTGCGGCTCCAGCAGCCGCACCTGCAGCAGCAGGCGCAGCAGCAGCAGCACCAGCTATGAGCATGTCCGGCGGCGCCGGCGGCATAAAGCTGATTCTGAAGGATGCCAAGATAAGCATAGATAAGGTTGTACTCGCCAAGTAGAGTGCCGCCTTTTTCTCCCTTTTTTGGGAGATGTGGCTTTCCTGCGAGTGCAGTTATCTGATCAAAGAGTGAGGGAGATATTATGCAGCTTAAGCTTAAGAAAAAGGAAGCGGCTCCAGCCGCACCAGCAGCAGCACCAGCAACAGCAGGCGCAGCAGCTCCGGCTTTCGCTATGCCAGCAGCATCGGGTGGAATGACCATCGAATTGAGGGGCGCGTCCATCCACGTAGCGGAAGTTGTAATAAAACCGAAGAAATAAGGAAGGCTAGACTTTGGGGAAAGTAATAGCGATAACTGGTAAAGGCGGCACCGGCAAGACCGCTGTGACCGCGATGCTCATCCGACACCTCAAAAACACTCAAAAAAAGTTTCGAATTTTAGCCATCGATGCGGATCCTGATGCCAACCTGGCTGATGCGCTGGGTGTCAATGTCAAAAAAACTGTTGGCGACATGAGGGAGTTCATGCAGGATTCCAGGTTCACAGCTTCACCGGATACGGATAAGCAGGCGCTTTTTGAGGCTAAGATCTTCGAGATCCTTTTGGAGGAAGACGGTTACGATCTTCTGGTAATGGGCAAGCCTGAGGGTTCTGGATGTTACTGTTATGTCAACAATCTCTTGCGAGCCATTATGGACAAGACTGCTAAGGATTATGATCTGATTGTGATCGACTCCCCCGCGGGTCTCGAACATTTCAGCAGGAAAATTTTTCCAGATCTCGACGACCTAATCGTCGTAACTGATGAGTCCAGAAGAGGGCTTACCACAGGAGAGAGGATTCGGGATATCGCCCGCGAGATGGGATTGAAGTACAAGGATCTGTATGTGATCGTGAACAAGATCACCTCCGGAAGGCGGGATAAGGTCATCGAGAACGCAACCAGCCTGGGCCTTGATGTTATCGGCACTATCCCCTATGATGAAAGTGTAGCCAAATTCGATTTAGTGGGAGATCCATTGACCGGCCTGCCCGACGATTCGCCTGCGGTACAAGAGATGGTGAACGTCGTCGGGAAATTGGGCCTGTGAGGGTGATTCGAATGGCAGACAAGATCACTTTATCTGACCTGAATAAGACGTTAACAGAGATGAATGTTCAATCCCTCGAGGGACTGAAGATCGAGGGAGATGTTGAGATAGATCTGGATATTGGTGCAGGCGGTGTAGGTCCGCTCTTCGCATACTATTTTGGAGAGCAGGCCGCCAAGATCGCCATGCAGCTCATTGACTTCGCCAAAGCAGTGGGGTATCCAGTGCAGAACCTGATGCAGCCGGTGGCTGTCGCTCAGGCCATATCCCCGGCGCCCAAGGAGATAGCAGAAGCCGCTGCAGCTGTCCCTGCCTTTAAGGTGGCCTCGGCGTTAGCTAGCGCCAAGTTCAGCGTGGGCGTGGACAAGACCTGGAAGCATCCCATCCAGGAAGTAACCCTGGGAGCGACCAAGGCTGACGGCGGAAGCCGTGGCCATGTGGTAAAGTTGGGCGGCGAGAAGGCCATGCCCTTCTTCCCGGATGCAGCAATGCCCCATGCCCCCAAGATCACCATGGACGTCTTCGACATGCCCATTGGCATGGCCAAGGCAGTCAAGATGCATTATGAGGATGTTATTAACTCACCAGGCGAGTGGGCCAAGAAGGCAGTCAAGGAGTTTGGCGCCGACATGGTCACCGTTCACCTGATCAGCACCGATCCCCTCCTGAAGGACACCCCGGCCCAGGAGGCAGTCAAGACGGTGGAAGAGGTCCTGCAGGCCGTGGACGTGCCCATCTGCATAGGCGGGTCAGGTAACCCTGACAAGGACCCGATAGTGCTCTCCAAGGCAGCTGAGGTCTGCCAGGGCGAGCGTGTTCTTATCGCTTCCGCCAACCTGAATATGGATTGGGAGAAGATCGGCAAGGCCTGCGTGGACAATGGACATGTCTGCCTTGCCTGGACCCAGCTGGAGATCAACTCCCAGAAGGAGCTGAACCGAAAGCTGATGAAGGTCGCCGGCGTCCCGCGGGAGTCCATCGTGATGGACCCGACAACTGCTGCTCTCGCCTACGGCCTGGACTTCGCTTACTCCAACATGGAGAGAATAAGGCTCGGCGCTCTGAAGGGCGACGATGAGCTTACATTCCCCATGTCCTCCGGCACCACCAACGCCTGGGGTGTCAGAGAGTCCTGGATGGTCCGCTCACCAAACAAGGACGACTCCGACTGGGGAGACAGAATGTTGAGGGGTCCGATCTGGGAGATCCTGACTGGCTTCTCTCTGGCCATGGCTGGAGTGGATATCTTCATGATGATGCATCCAACCGCTGTCGCATATCTGCATGAGATCACCCAGTCCCTGATGGGAAGGATCGATGCCAAGACGCCTGATGTCAATGCCTGGCTCAAGATGGGGGTGTGAGGAAAATGAAGGAAACAAGTCCGCTTAACCTTTACAAGCAGCTTCCACAGACTAACTGCAAGAAGTGCGGAGAGGAGACCTGCATGGCCTTTGCCGCTGGCCTGATTGCCAGAACTCGCAAGGTAGAGGAGTGCACTCCCCTGATCGAAGAGAAGAAGTACGCCAAGAAGCTTGAAATCCTCAGGACCACTGTCGCTCCAGAGCTGAAGATGGTCTATGTGGGAGTGGGCGAGAAGCAGGTCAAGGTAGGTGGCGAGGACGTCATGTACCGCCATCAGATGACCTTCTTCAACAAGCCACCATTTGCCTATGATGTTGCCGACAACATGGAAGAGGCAAAGCTCATCGAGCGGGTGAAGAAGATCACCACCTGGAAGAAGTTCTACATCGGCAAGTGGCAGAATGTGGAGATGATTGCCGTCCGCTCTGTGACCGATGATCCAGCCAAGTTTGCCGCCTGCGTCAAGACGGTCCTGGCCAATGGCAATGGCTTCCCCCTCATCCTCTGCTCCTTCAACCCTGCTGTCCTCAAGGCAGGCCTAGAGGTTGCAGCCAAGGAGAAGCCCCTCATCTATGCCGCCACCAAGGATAACTGGAAGGAGGTCGCACAGCTGGCTTATGACTATAAGGTTCCAGTCACCTTGAGCGTTCCCTTCGACCTGGATGGCCTCAAATCCATGGCTGTCACCTTTGCCTCCATGGGCCTGACCGACCTGGTTCTTGACCCCGGAACTGCACCCAACGGCAAGATGCTGCAGCAGACCCTCATCAACTTCATCAACCTGAGGAGGGCGGCGGTGGAGGAGGGCCAGAGGGATATTGCTTACCCGGTCATGGTCCTGCCCATCAATGCCTGGCTGACCACCGATGACCCGGTCCGCGCTGCTTATTGGGAGTCAGTGCTCACCGCAGCCTTCGTCATTCGCGGCGGTGCCATCATGATCAAGCACTCCACAGAGCCCTACAGCATGATGCCCGATATGCATCTGCGATTCAACATCTACACCGATCCCAGAACTCCGGTGCAGGTCAAGCCCGGCATCTACAAGGTCGGCAACCCCGGACCGGAGTCGCCGGTCTTCCTGACCACCAACTTCGCCCTGACCTACTATACCGTTGAGTCTGACGTGGCCTCAAACGGCATCGATGCTTACATCATCGCCATCAACACCGATGGCATCGGCGTGCAGGCGTCCGTGGCAGGTGGCCAGCTCACTCCGGCCAAGATCCAGGACTCCTTCAATGAGGCGGGATTCGACTGGGCCGGTCAGAAGTACCCGGCTATAGTCCTCCCCGGCATGGCAGCCAAGTTCAGCGGCGAGCTGGAGGACCTCTTCGCGGGCAAGGCTAAGATCATGGTCGGCCCAGAGGACTCGGGAAGAATCGTCGGCTGGATGAAGGACTTCTGGCCACCGAAGTGAGTGCGAAATGTGCCCAGCAGAAAGGGCACAAATTTTATTTTATTTAAAATATAACCGTCTTTTCAGAAGTGGAAGGCATTCATTCTGTACCCCCAAATGGAGTAGCTCTTCTGCCTGCATTTCTATAAGAACTTATGTCATGTGATTGTATGCATATACTATTTTAAGAGGTGGGGAGCCCAACTCCATTCAATCGCGAGCGCAACGGAGCCATTGGATGCGAAAGATAATCGAGAATTTGGATATTACAGGATAAAATTTTATGGTTCTTTATTTTCTGTGGGAATACTATTTCTCTTGTCTTTGTGCCTTGCTATGAAAATGATTCGAATATCGCTATCTAGCGACTATTTTCATTCTTCAGGTGCGATTCCATTCCAAAGCATGCCTTCTAAAAAAGAATTATGCTCTTTTGTGCCTATGTGGTGAAATCGGTATGCTTGGGACCCACCACAAAACACCAAAGGCATAAAAAAAATTTTCTGCAGTACAATACCCACATAATTTAGCGAAGAGCCAATTTTATCCTATGAAACTCCATGCTTTTTGTTTCAAAGTTATTAAATAAAGATGAGTTTACTATTTATGCACTCATTTATAGCATCTTACAAATGTCAATTGATCGCCTTTCCAGCCAATGTAAACCTTGCTTGCATCGAAGACGAGTCTTGCTATTCCTGTCATATCTTCATTACTAATCTGGATATGCCTCCAATTGCCGCCGGCATAAGCGCATAGAATCCCCTCAGAAGATATCCAAGAGTATTCGATTGATATCTGTTCAGCGAAACCGTCCTCTTCTTCCTCAGCTGTCTTGACTTTGATATTCCACATTCCAAAGACATCGCTTATGCCGCATTCACCGTAAGCGATCCTAAAAAAGCCGTTCTCCCCCCACCCTGTTCCCCAGCTATTCTTACAGATCCAGCACCCTTCATCGTCGTCATAGCCCACTACGCAGATACAATGATATCCTGCAAGTGAACCAGATATATGCTTATATATACCTGAACTATAGTAGAAGAAATCATCGTATACGGCCATCCCAGTAATTTGAGGTCCGTTATTAATCAGATTTTCTTTCATTTCTTTGATATCAGTGGTATTGGACCATTCCTGTATCTTGGTATCACCTATCCATTTCTTCCAATCAGAGCAGGTGTAGCTGCAGTTCATTGGATTATCAGTATAAGGGAAGCAGGCCTCATCTGGGACACCATTATTCTTTAGATAATCACACGCATCATCCATGTACCAGCCATTGCAGCTACCTCCACCACACCAGAGAAGGTGCGCTTCAGACAGGTCAAGGTCTTTATATACATCCCTGTATAAGCGAATCCTAAGCAAAGCCTCGAGTGCAGCAATCGTCCCGAATGCTACACAAGATCCACAGCTGCCCTGATCTTTGACAGGAGTTATCCAGTTGGAGTTGTTGACCGATCTCCAGTCAACGCTGGCTTTGTATCCAGATTCTATATGAGGAGATTGTTTGAGGTATCGAGACGTACTTTCTGTGTCCAGTCCCAATCTCGACATTTGGGTCAGCTGTCCACTAGTTGGAATAAGCCCGAGCCTTCTTTTCTTTTCCTCAATGCTCAATCCTGAGACGCTCGTTATATTCGCCTTCCAGTTAACATTCTTTCCTACGATATCGATTCTTAAAGCCTCTAAAGATAACTCATCATTCATTGAATCTCACCCGTTCTTGATTTAAATAAGGCCATTATTTTAGCGGATTATTGCCCAATCTTGAGGACTCAAGATAAAATGTCGCCCTGGCCCTCTTAAGTCTATCACTCTCTATTAAAGAAAAAAAGTGTCTAGGGAGGATTAGCCTTGGGCGCAGATTCATTTGCAGCAATATCTTTGCCGCTAATTGCTGCGATATTGCCTGACCTCAAAGCATCTACTTGCTCCTCAGAGAGGTTAGCTGGCCGTGAGCCTGATGAGGACATTCCTTCCTGGCTAGTTATTGAGCCAAGGCCAGTTATAAGAGCATTTACCTCACTGCCAGTTAGCTCTTTTGGCCTTGATCCACCTGTTATTTCAGCTTCGGACTGGAAGCTGAAAGCCTCTCCAGCAATGATTTTTCTTACCTCATCTTTGGATAATTCTTTTGGCCTAGATTCTGCCATGTCTTCTCCCTCTACCAGACGTACATCTCTTTGATAGTGTCTCCATCCTCTCGGAAGTTGACATTACTTCCAGCTCCCTTTGCATGGGCTGCCAATGTAACGAAGTTGATGATGATATTATCGTTATCATTGGCTAGCTTCCTCCAACCAAGGCCATCTACATAAACCCAAGCATTTCTATTTTCATTAATCGCCCAGAGACCAATGAACTTCTTGCCGTTCTGCCATCCCATATATTAAACCTCCTTTAGATTTACCACACATATACTTGTTTAATATATATTGTTCCACCTTCGATACCATCTTCATAGATATTGATATTTCTGCTCGTAGCCTTGGCATGAGCCAATTGTTTCAGCAGGTTAATCGTTATATTATCGCTATCGTTTGCCAGCTTCCTCCACCCTAAATCCTGTATATATGCCCAAACGTTACGATTCTCATTTATAGCCCAAAGGCCAATTACTCGCTTTCCGTTTTCCCATCCTCTCTTATATATTCCCTCAATTCCACTCATGGATGAATCGATTCCAGAATCTCCATATCTGATTCTGAAGTATCCTGATTCTCCCCATCCTACTCCCCAGCTATTCTTGCAGATCCAGCACTGATCCGTATCGTTATATCCAACGACGGTTACGCAATGCCCTCCTGCCACACCTCCCCATACATGCCGATAAACACCTCCTCCATAGCTGAAGAAGTCATCATAAACAGTAAATCCGGTAATTAGTGGTCCCCTAGTGGAGATCCAACTCTTCATATCTTCCCTGGATGAGATATCTTTCCATCCAGTGATCTTAGTCGCCCTTTGTTGCCAATCGGAGCAAGTGTTGCATGCTAGATTGCTCGTCGGGCAGGGATAGCGGAAACAGGCTTCATCGGGGGCGCCGTTATCTCTCAAATAGGCAAGCGCGGCCGAACTCCCCCAGCCGTAACGTGGATCTCCTCTAAAGCATTGCCTGTTGCTGCAGAAGAAGATATGTGCCTCAGAAAAATCAGGATTGATTATTGAGTTATTTCTCAAGATTTTTAGCTGACATTCAAGGGCTCCTAGAGCACCAAAGGCAACACAAGAACCACAATTACATTGATCTTTTACAGGTGTCGTCCAGTTGAGTCCTCCTCTGGAGTTCCTCCAATCCCATGAGGATGGTGCTACTCCCAATTCCCCTAAAGCTATATCAACTTTTTTTTCTTCACCACCTCTTAACTTAGCCTTCTCCTCCTCTGTTTCAGGCAAATATCCTAAGAGATTCTTTCTCTTTTCAGAACTCATACGAGTCAATTTATTTTCAACTGCAACCCATTCGGCTTTTTTCTCCTTGATAGCGTCGCGTATTGATTTTATCTCTTCTTGATCCGTCATTCTCGAAGTCCTCCTTTTCCCCTTTATGTATCATTTTTTATCTTTTATTTTTATCATAATATATCTAATACTTACAGTGGGTATAAATGGCTTAATCACTCTTTTACGGCGAAATTTTTGAACACCTATAAGTTTACAATTTTTAATACTTATACTTTGCCAGACCTATGGTACAGATCTTTTATATTAAATTTTGGCACAATATAATAGGTTACATATTGCGGGAGGTTAATCCCAAGATCTCGGATTCTTGGCTGGGAACGCCGCACTGCTCCAGAAAAATCCTTTTGCCAGGGTCAGCATTTGATGAGCAATTCATTTCAATGAAAAGATACTTGAATGTAAGGTGCATCTGGACGAAAAATAGAATTATGGAATTGCATCAAGCTAGGAGGAAAGAATTGATCATGATATCAGCGAAATACGCCGCCCTCATCTTGGCCACAGCGCTCGCCATCCTGGGTACAGGTGCCCTGGCCCAGCAGCAGGGCGGCACAGTGGTCTATATGGGTGACCTCAATCAGCTGGTGCCCCTGGAGTCGTCTGCTGCCAGCAGGGATTCCGTGCAGTTTCCCGGAGAACCAGCTGGAGCCCAGGCAATAAATGGCACATTGAATAACAGCTCGACAAACACCAGCGCGATTAACGTCAGCACAATAAACGCCAGTATAATGAACACCAGTTCAAAGGCAAACCTGGCACCCATCGCCCAGGAAGATAGCTCTCGCAGGGCAGTCTCTGTGATGGTTGAGCCCCAGGCCCTTGGCGAATCCTCCGGAAAAGAGGTCTTAGATCTCACCCGCTACTCGGCAGATAGGGCCAACAAGAATCTTACCGGGTACACCAATATCATGTATCCCATCACCGGCTCACGCGGCACCACTGCTTCCACCTCCGGAGGTGGCGGGGGCGGGGGAGGATGCGGCTGCGGTTGAATCCTTTTAATCTTTTTTCTTTTTCAGCAATTCATATCTTCCTGCACAAATAAAGCCCTAGAAATCCCTCTTTGTGCTCCTCCCTTTCGATCACAAAGCCTGCCCTCTCGATCAGGCCGCGCATGATCCAGTCTGTGGTGGAGAACTCTTTATTGATGTGGCTGGTCATCCTTTGGGCAAATCCGGGGCCCGCCTTCTCCCCGGTGCTGGCTATGAACCTCTGTATCTCTTTTTCATAGTCCCGCGGATCGAAGGAGTAGACGATGTCGCGAAGGCAGAGCTTTCCTCCTGGGCGAAGCATCCCGGCCATATTGATCAAGGCGATCTGCTTCCAGAAGTCGGGCAGGTGATGCAGGGCGATCTGGCTGACGATGGCATCCAGCGGGCCGTTCTGGTGGCTGTAGGTGAGAAAGCCGCCCGATAGGAAGTTGATGTTCTTCATCCCCCGCTTCTCGGCTTTATTCCGGGCATAAAGGAGCATACCGGGGGATATGTCCACGGCATAGACCCGGGCACAGCGA
>JGI11944J13513_1002565_pt1 | contig 12486 bp, 15 predicted proteins | sample TerdegcoTASludge_FD_13513 | JGI IMG/M metagenome (IMG submission 13513) | reverse complement strand
TCAGCCTCCGTCAGAGGAACGACATCCAGGCGCGGGGCGTCTGGCATGAGGCGGGACTGGGTCATGCGGCCATTTCGCGCGCTGGGGGCCGACCCGCCTTGATCTGTGTCAAGGTGAACCCGGCGAGGCCGCCGCAGGTTAATCGCAAAGGAGTTCGGTCATGACCACTGCCACATCCAGCGTGACTCCCATCCACGGCGCGGCGGTGGCCGCCATCCTGAAGTTGCTGGACGGCCAGCGGCTGATGACCCTGGCGTCCAACCGCGCCGATGGCCGGCCGCAAGCCAGCACGCTCGGCTACCTGAACGACGGGCTGAACCTCTATTTCGTCACCGCCCGCGACAGCGAGAAGCTGCGCAACATCGTGGCCGACCCGCGCGTGGGCGTCGCCGTGCGCGGCGTGGCCGGGGAGGGGGAGGCGGTCGGCCTGTCCATCGACGGCCGGGCCGAGGAAGTGACCGACGGCGACGAGGTCCAGCGCCTGAACGATCTGATCATCGAACGCTCGCCGGAAATCAGTCCCTGGGCCCCCGGCGGCGACTCGGTGGCGGTGGTGAAGGTGATTCCCGAACAGGTAGAGGCCGTGGCCGTGATCGAGGGGCGCAGCCGCGCCCAGACCTTCTCGATCGGCGATCCCGACCGTGTCGTGCATGGCGTCAGCTATGAGCCGAGCGCGGTGGCGCGGCTGTTCTGAACATTCCTGCGCATCTGTCGGTGGTTATCGCGAAACGCCCCTTGAAATGCCCTCGGCCGTCAGGCATATGCCCCCCTCTGGCGAGGTTAGCGCCGTCGAGCTTGCTCACGGCGCATTGATCTTTGTCCGGGACACTAGGAGTGTAGCTCAGCTGGTAGAGCATCGGTCTCCAAAACCGAGGGTCGTGGGTTCGAGTCCCTCCGCTCCTGCCATTCCCCCTGTCGCGGTCGCTTGGGAGTTCCCATGTGAGGCGACAGGTTCCAGAGGTTGAAGAGACGTCATATGGCCAAGGCGAAGACCCCCGGCGGTCGCCGCACCGTGGGAAACCAGACCGCAGCCGCCGCATCCGGCGCAGCCACGGTCGCCGTTGACGCGCCCGCACCCAAGAAAAAGACGACCCCTGCCCAGTTCTTCAGCCAGGTTCGCGCTGAAGCCCGCAAGATCGTCTGGCCCAGCCGCAAGGAGACGTGGATCACGTCCGTGATGGTCTTCATCATGGTCCTGGTCGCTTCGGCCTTCTTCTGGATCGTCGATACGGGCCTGGGCTTTGCGTCCCGCTTCATTCTCGGCCTTGGCCAATAAAGGAGACGCGCATATGACTGATGCAGCGCCCAAGCCGGCGGCCAATCCCCGCCACAAATGGTATATCGTCAACGCCTACTCGAACTTCGAAAAGAAGGTCGCGGAACAACTGCGCGAGCAGGCGAAGCAGCAAGGCCTGGAAGACAACTTCTCCGAAATCCTGGTTCCGACCGAGGAAGTCGTTGAGATCCGTCGCGGCCGCAAGGTGAACTCGGAACGCAAATTCTTCCCCGGCTACGTGCTGGTGAAGATGGAGATGACCGACAACGCCTATCACCTGGTCAAGAACACGCCGAAGGTCACGGGCTTCCTGGGCGCCGCGGGCGGCACCAAGCCCCTGCCGGTCTCGGAACGTGAAGTTCAGAACATCATCGGCGCCGTGGAAGAGGGCGTCGAGCGTCCGAAACCCACGATCCGCTTCGACATCGGCGAGACCGTCAAGGTCATCGACGGCCCGTTCGCCAGCTTTGACGGTCAGGTCGAGAGCGTCGACGAAGACAACGCCCGCCTGCGCGTGGCCGTCTCCATCTTCGGTCGTCCGACCCCGGTGGATCTGGAATACAATCAGGTCGAGAAGACCGGCGGCTAAGCCGGACCTTTTCGGTTCAATCATTCGAGGGCCGCATCAGCGGCCCTCGTTTGCGTTTCAGGGCTAGTGGCCCTGATTGCGTTTGCAGGGTCGCCCTGCTAAACGCGCGCCTTCGCCCGTCGGCCTTCGAGTCGTCAGGCGGCAAATCCGTGGGAGGCAGCCATGCCAGACCACGGCTCACCGACCCCCACAGTCTCTGTCGGGGTCATCCATAGGAGAGACCAATGGCCAAGAAGATTCTCGGCTATATCAAACTGCAAGTGGCGGCCGGTTCGGCCACGCCTTCGCCCCCGATCGGCCCGGCACTGGGTCAGCGCGGCGTCAACATCATGGGCTTCTGCAAGGAGTTCAACGCGCGCACCGAGAAGGTCGCCAAGGGCACGCCGCTGCCGACCGTCATCACGGTCTATCAGGACAAGTCCTTCACCTTCGTCACCAAGACGCCCCCGGCCACCTTCTTCCTGAAGCAGGCCGCCGGCATCAAGTCGGGCGCCAAGCTCGTCGGTCGCGAAATCGCCGGCAAGGTCACGCAGGCGCAAGTCCGCGAGATCGCTGAAGCGAAGATGAAAGACCTGAACGCCAACGACATCGACGCTGCCATGCGCATCATCGAAGGCTCGGCCCGCGCGATCGGCATCGAAGTGGTGGAGGGCTAATCCATGGCTAAGCAAACCAAGGCTCACAAGGCCCGCACCGGCGTCACCCAAGAACTGATCTCGTTCTCGGACGCGATCAAGCTGGTCAAGGACAACGCCAAGGCCAAGTTCGACGAGTCGATGGAAATCGCCGTCAACCTGGGCGTTGATCCGCGTCACGCCGACCAACAGGTCCGCGGCGTGGTCAACCTGCCGTCGGGCACCGGCCGTGACGTCCGCGTCGCCGTCTTCGCCAAGGACGCCAAGGCTGACGAAGCCCGCGCCGCCGGCGCTGAATACGTCGGCGCCGAGGATCTGTACGAGCAGATCAACGGTGGTCTGATGGACTTCGACCGCGTCATCGCCTCGCCCGACATGATGGCCCTGGTCGGCCGTCTGGGTAAGGTGCTGGGTCCGCGCGGCCTGATGCCGAACCCCAAGGTCGGCACCGTGACCCCGAACGTCGCCCAGGCCGTTAAGGACGCCAAGGGCGGCGCCGTTGAGTTCCGCGTCGAGAAGGCCGGTATCGCTCACGGCGGCATCGGCAAGGTCTCCTTCACGCAGGAAGCCCTGGAAGCCAACGTCAAGGCTTACGTGGACGCTCTGAACCGCGCCAAGCCGTCGGGCGCCAAGGGCACCTATGTGAAGCGCATCACCCTGTCGTCGACGATGGGCCCGGGCTTCAAGGTCGATCCGGCTTCGCTGGTCTGATCTCAGGCTTCAGTCTGAACTACGAAAGCGGCGGAGAGCAATCTCCGCCGCTTTTTCGTTGACCAGTGGTTGTCGAGTGGGCATGGCGGAGCTTTCGAGGGGAAGCAGATCCATGTCGCGATTTTTCACCGGTCTTTGCGTCGCCCTGGCGGTGATGGCGGCGCCTCTGTCGGCGAGTGCGCGCGACCAGGCTTCGGAACGGCTTGATCTGGCCTATCGCTTTGTCGCCCTGATGCAGGTCGAGGACATGGCGAAGGCGATGGAGGCGTCCTTCATCGGCCTGTTTCCGGCCACGGCGGGCATGGACCCCGAAGACGCCCGCGCCGTCCAGGACACCATGTCTGAGATGATGCAGGAGTATATGCCTGCCCTCTTCAAGGCCATGGCGCCGGTCTATGCCGACATCTTCACGCTGGAAGAGCTCCGCGCGCTGGTCGCATTCTATGAAAGCGACGTGGGGCGCTCGATGGTGCGCAAGAGCTATGAAGCGGCGCCGCGTGTCGCCGTCGTGGCGCAAGCGGTTCTGCCGCCCATTCTCGAACGCGCCATGGATCGTCTTTGCGATCGTCTGGAGTGCTCGGCCCAGCAGCGGCAGGAGATGAAGTCTGCATTGAAGGGGCAGGGCGGACAGGCGGTGCCCGCCAAGTAGGCGCCGCCTGTCGCTCNGCTCAGTAGCCNACGGTGAAGCGCTGNCGGCTGTGTTGGGGCGACTCGATCTCATCGACCATGGCGATGGCGTAGTCGGGGAAGGAGATGGCGCTGCGGCCGTCTGCGGTCACCAGCAGGCTGTCGCCGCCCAGACGGAACTGGCCGGTTCGGTCGCCGCCGTCGAACACGGCCGAGGGCGACAGGAAGGTCCAGTCCAAGTCGGTTTCCTGACGCAGGCGATCCAGGAATCGGCCGCCCGCCGAGGCTTCGGCCTTATAGATGTCGGGGAAGTCCGGGGTGTCGATGACCTTCAGGCCCGGCGCGGCCTCCAGGCTGCCAGCGCCGCCGACCACCAGATAGCGCGGCGCGCCCGCCGCCTGGACCGCTCCGATCAGCGTTTCGGGATCGGTGTCGGTGAACATGATGGCGCTGACCACGGCGTCGGCGCCCTTCAGCAGCGCGGGAAGGGTGGTCGCGTCGCTGACGTCGCCGCTGACGGCGGCGATCCCGTCGCCAGTCGGGATGCGGGCGGGGTTGCGGGCCACGCCCGTGACCTGATGGCCGCGGCGGGCCAGTTCCTTGACGATCTCCGATCCAGCGCGACCGCTGGCGCCGAGGACTGTGACTTGCATGGGGAGGACTCCGATTGGTTACCAATGGAGACCAGGTGTGCTATAGGATGCAACCATGCAAGAAGGCACCGAAATCTCATCTGGTCACCCCGCGGAAACCGCCTCGGCCCTGTGGCGCGGGGATGTCTATGCGGCCAACTGCCCGACGCGGCTGTTGCTGGACCGCATCGCGGACAAGTGGACCGTGCTGCTGCTGACGACGCTGGCAGGCGGGCCGATGCGCTTCAACGCCCTCAAGCGCCGCATCGAGGGCGTATCGCAAAAGATGCTCAGCCAGACCCTGCGTCAGATGGAGCGGGACGGCCTGGTGACGCGCTCGGTCGAGGCCACGGTGCCGGTGTCCGTCACCTATGCCATCACCCCTCTGGGCGCGACCCTGGTTCAGGCGCTGCAGCCGGTCATCGACTGGGCCGAGACGAAGATGCCCGAGGTCGGCCTGGCGCAGGCCGCCTATGATCGGCGCGATTAGGCGGCGAGAAAGTCGCGCTGGGCCTTCATCATCTCGGTGATGAGCACCTTCTCCTTGTCGTCCAGATAGGGGTTCCAGACGTCGAAGATCAGGATGACGCGCAAGGCGTCGGCGTCATTCCAGGCCTCATGCTCGATGGTGTCGTCGAACACCCAGGCCTTGCCCATTTCCCATTCGCGCGTGGTGTTGCCGACGCGAAAGCGCGCCGGGCCGGGCAGGATGATCGGCAGGTGGGCCAGCAGGCGGACGTTCGATGATCCCGTGTGCGCCGGGATGTGGGTGTGCGGCTGCAAGGCCGAGAACATGGCGGTGGGCGCAAAGCTGTCCTGATCGGCCATGGGCAGACTTTCCAGCAGGGCGGTCGTGCGCGGGCAGCGGGCGCAGACGGCGTCCTGGCGCCTCCCGTCCTTCCACAGGAACAGCGAACTCCATTTGCGCGAGTGGTTCAGTTCGCCCCACTGATTGACGGGTGCGCCCTTGGGATAGGCGATGTAGGGCGCGAACTCATCGAAGCTGGTGTCCAGCAGGGCGGTCAGTTCTTCCTGAATGACCGAGGTGGCGTCTTCCAGCGTGGACAGCCAGGGAAACAGGCTGCGGTCGTAGAAGGGGATAATGGGAAGACGCGGATAGTTCAGCAGCAGCGGTTGCTGCTTCGGCGGCTGGATCAGGCCGGCGTAGATCTCCAGGCCCTCGTCGAACCGATCCAGCGCCGCTTCGCCCACGTCGGCGCGCAGGTCCGCCAGCCGTTGACGCATGAAGTCGCCCAGAGCGCGCGCGTGCTGTTCGACCATGCGGGCGGCGTAGTCCATCTGGCTGACGACGCCGGGCGGACAGTGGGCGCGCGGCGGGGCGATCTTGAGCGCGTTGCGATAGACCTCGACCGCCGCCTTGGGCTGATTGATCTTCTCCAGCATGGCGCCCTTGGCCAGCAGGGCGGTGAAATCGTAGGGCTTCATGTCCAGGGCCTCGTCCAGCACGGCGAGCGAGGCGTGGAAATTACCGAGCAGGCGAAGCGCGACGGCGCGGTTCAGCGTGGCGTTGTGCGTGCGCCCCATGGTGTCGGCCCGATCCAGCAGAGCCAGGGCCTGGTTGGGATCGCGCCGGGCCAAGGCCTGGCCCGCCTGGATCAGAAGCTGCTCTTGCGCAGGGCTGTGGTCGGGCATGCGCACTCCCCAATGCGGACACAAACATGAACCAGACGTAATGTTGCACTGCGGCCGACGACCCCACAACGGGGATTGTGGGAAACCATCATTTCCGTATGCGGACGACTTGACGGGCGGGGGCTAAATCCGGTCTTGGGGCGCAGTCGCCCTGCGCGGCCCTTTCGGAGACGACTGATGCTGAGCTGGTTCCAGGCGCTGCTGCCCAAGGAAGACAACTTCTTCCGCCTGTTCGACGCCCACGCGGCCACCCTGGTGAAGGGCGCCGAGGCCCTGCGCGGGATGATGGACGGCGGCGAGGCCACGCCCGACTGGTGCCAGAAGATCGTCGATCACGAGCATGAGGCCGACGAGGTCGCGCGCGAGGTCCTGTTCGCCGTGCGCCGCAGCTTCATCACCCCGTTCGACCGCTCGGACATTCGCGGCCTGACCAACTCGCTGGACGACACGATCGACCAGATGCAGAAGACGGCCAAGGTCGTCACCCTGTATGAAATGCGCGATTTCGCCCCCAAGATGCGCGAGTTGGCCGATATCGCCGTCCGGTGCGGCGCCCTGACGGCCGAGGCGGTGGCCCTGCTGCCGGCCATGCGCAAGAACCACGACCGCCTGAACGAACTGACCGAACAGATCGCTGTCCTGGAGAGCCAGAGCGACGCCCTCTACGACGAGGGCATGAAGGCGCTCTATGAACTGCACCGTCACGACATGACCGGCGGCAACACCCTGTGGTTCATCATCGGCGGCGAGATCTACGATCACCTGGAAAAGATCATCGACCGGTTCGAGGATGTGGCGAACCGCATCAACGGCGTCCTGGTCGAGCACCTGTAGGGTCCGATGGATCACGCCCTCCTGATCCTGGTCTTCCTGATCGGCGTCGCCCTGCTGTTCGACTTCCTGAACGGTTTGCACGATGCCGCCAATTCCATCGCCACCATCGTCGCCACGCGCGTGCTGCCGCCGATCTATGCGGTCGGCTGGGCGGCCTCCTTCAACTTCATCGCCTTCCTCTTCTTCGGCCTGCACGTGGCCGACACGATCGGGCGGGGGATCATCTCGCCCGACGTCATCTCGGATCAGGTCATCTTCGGCGCCCTGATGGGGGCGATCAGTTGGAACGTCATCACCTGGATCGCCGGCATTCCATCGTCCAGTTCGCACGCCCTGGTCGGCGGCCTGCTGGGCGCCGGCATCGCCAAGGCGGGAACCGGCGCCGTGGTCGTCGCCGGGGTCCTGAAGACCGTGGGGGCCATCTTCCTGTCGCCGGCCATCGGCTTCCTTCTGGCCTTGCTGCTGGTGCTGATCGTGTCCTGGCTGTTCGTCCGGGCCAATCCGGCTTTCGCCGACCGGGTGTTCCGGGGGCTGCAGTTCGTCTCGGCCTCGGCCTATTCGCTGGGCCATGGCGGCAATGACGCGCAGAAGACCATGGGGATCATCGCCATCCTGCTGTATTCGCGCGGCATGCTGGGCGGCGAGTTCCACGTGCCCTTCTGGGTGGTCATCACCTGTCAGGCGGCCATCGCCCTGGGCACGCTGTTCGGCGGCTGGAAGATTGTTCACACCATGGGCTCGCGCATCACGCGCCTGAGCCCGCAACAGGGCTTCTGCGCCGAGACGGGCGGGGCCATCACCCTGTTCGCGGCGACCAGCCTGGGCATTCCGGTTTCGACCACCCACACCATCACCGGCGCCATCGTCGGCGTGGGCGCGGCCAAGCGGGTTTCGGCCGTGCGTTGGAGCGTGGCGCGCAGCATCGTCACCGCCTGGTTCATCACCATGCCGGCCGCCGCCGCCATCGGCGCGATCTTCTACTTCGTCGGCGGACTGTTCCTGACCTGATGGCCGGATCGACCCGCACAGAAACGTCAGAGACCCGTCAGGTCGCGGCCCTGCCGTGGCGTCGGGGCGAGGGCGGCGTGGAGGTGATGATGATCACCTCGCGTGAGACACGCCGCTGGGTCATTCCCAAGGGCGGCCGCATGGTCGGCAAGACCGACCCCCAGGCGGCCGCACAGGAAGCCTATGAAGAGGCGGGCGTGCAGGGCGAGACCCTAGAAACGCCCGTCGGCCATTTCCGCTACGCCAAGCGCCTGAAGTCCGGTGCGACTCAGGCCTGCATTGTCGCGGTCTATCCGTTGGAAGTCCTGATCCAGTCGGGCGCCTGGCCCGAGTCGTTGCAACGTGATCGCCGCTGGATGTCTCAGGCCGAAGCCGCCGAAGCCGTTCATGAGGCCGATTTGGCCGATCTGATCCGAGAATTCAGGGCTCCGCCGCCCGTTTCCTGATGGTTCGGGCGAGGAACCGCCGCCTTTGGCCGTCTCGCCGTTGATTTCCTCGACAGGCCGTGTATAGAGCGCGGCTTCTCGTCAGGGCCACGGCCTTGGCGGATCCTGTCCGAGAACTTCGGGACGTGGGGGCCACCCGCGTCATAATCGTCCAGAGAGCCCTCTGGCGCCGTGGGGAGATGGGGATGCAAAGACCTTTCATCCAGCCGTTTTCGGCCGGATAGGCCTGCTTCCTTCGGACAATAAGACCGGCCTGAACGCTGTGCAGCGATGCATGGCGCTTATGCCAAATCCGTCGTCGGGAATTAGCCCGGCGGCGAATACCGAAATGGAGACCGCAATGGACCGCGCACAAAAAGCCGAGTCGATCGAATCGCTGAAGAGCGTTTTCGCCGACGCGGGCGCCGTGGTCGTGACCCACAACCTGGGTCTGACCGTTGCGGAGATGGAAGACCTGCGTGGTCGCCTTCGTAAAGAAGGCGGCGCGTTCAAGGTGGTGAAGAACCGTCTGGCGCTGAAGGCGCTGGGCGTTGAGGAAGGCAGCGACTACCACAACCTGTTCAAGGGTCCCGTGGGCATCGCATACGCAGCCGACCCCGTCACCGCTGCGAAGGTCGCGGCTGAATTCGCCAAGGGCAACGACAAGTTCAAGCTCATCGGCGGTTTCATGGGCGACAAGGTGCTGGACGCTGCTGGCGTCGAGGCCCTGTCCAAGCTGCCGTCGCTGGACCAACTGCGTGGCAAGCTGATCGGCCTGCTGCAAGCCCCGGCGACCAAGGTTGCTGGCGTCCTGCAAGCACCCGCCGGCCAACTGGCTCGCGTCTTCAACGCATACGCGACCAAAGACGCCGCCTAAGCCTCGTCATCTCTGCATATCTCTCTGAACCTCATCCTACCGAAGGAAGACTAAAATGGCTGATCTCGCCAAGATCGTTGAAGAACTGTCGGCTCTGACCGTCCTGGAAGCCGCTGAACTGTCGAAGCTGCTGGAAGACAAGTGGGGCGTCTCGGCCGCCGCTCCGGTCGCCGTCGCCGCTGTCGCCGGCGCCGCTGCTCCGGCTGAAGCCGCTGAAGAGCAAACCGAGTTCACCGTTGTCCTGGTGGACGGCGGCGACAAGAAGATCAACGTGATCAAGGAAGTCCGCGGCGTCCGCACCGACCTGGGTCTGAAGGAAGCCAAGGACCTGGTCGAAGGCGCTCCGCAGAACGTCGTCGAGAACGTCTCGAAGCAAGTCGCTGAAGAGCTGAAGAAGAAGCTCGAAGAAGCCGGCGCCAAGATCCAGATCAAGTAAGATCGGATTTTGCGCTTCGGCCTCAGGGCCGAGGCTCAGACTTCAAGGAACGGGCCGGAGGGAAACCTCCGGCCCGTTTTCTTTTGGGCGCGAGTGGCGAGGCGGGCAGGGCGGGACCATCTGAGCCTCTCACACAAGGATGCCCCCCATGAAGATCCTGATGGTCCTGACGTCGCACGACCAACTTGGCGACACCGGCCACAAGACCGGCTTCTGGCTGGAAGAGTTCGCCGCCCCCTATTACGCGCTGAAGGATGCGGGGGCGCAGATCGTCATCGCCTCGCCCAAGGGCGGGCAGCCGCCGCTGGACCCCAAGAGCGACGCAGAGGATGCGCAGACCGAGGATACACGCCGTTTCAAGGCCGACGCCGAGGCGCAAGGCGCGCTGGCGGCCACGCAGCGACTGGCCGACGTGACGGCCGAGGATTTCGACGCGGTCTTCTATCCCGGCGGCCATGGTCCGCTGTGGGACCTGGCCAATGATCCGCGCTCGATCGCCCTGATCGAAGCCTTCGCCGCCGCCGGCAAGCCGACCGGCTTTGTCTGCCATGCGCCGGGGGTGCTGAAGGACGTCAAGGGCGCGGACGGCCAGCCCCTGGTCAAGGGGCGGGCGGTCACAGGCTTCACCAACAGCGAGGAAGAGGCTGTGGGTCTGACCCAGGTGGTGCCCTTCCTGGTCGAGAACATGCTGGTCGCCAACGGGGGGCGCTACAGCAAGGGCGCCGACTGGGCCTCCTATGTCCTGACGGACGGGACGCTGGTCACGGGCCAGAACCCGGCGTCGTCGCGCGAAGCGGCCGACGCCTTGCTGGCCCTGCTGAAAGCCTAGTCGATAGGAAGAAGGCCCGGGATCGCTCCCGGGCCTTTTCAGTTCTAGCGCCGCCCCGTTCAGCGACGACGGGGGCTGAGGATGTCGCCGATCCGGTCCGGCGTGCCGGGGATGCGTTCCAGGCGCGGGTAGCGCAGGCCGTCGTGATAGTCGAAGGCCACGGTGCGGTAGCGGTCGCCGTTCTTGAGCAGCAGGTTGATCGGCGCTTCCGTGCCCTTGGCGGCGGTGACGGCGTCGCGCAGCTTCTCGGCCGAGGCGGCGCGATCATTGACGGCGACCAGTTCCCAGCCCGGGCCGATGTCCGCCTCGAAGGCGCGGCCGCCCCAGCGAATGCCCGTCAGCTTGTTCGACGAGGACAGGGTGAAGCCCAGGGAATACTGGAAGTCGGTCGCCCAGCCCGACTGGATGCGCTTTTCGCCGGCGGTCAGGCTGTCGGTGTAGGTCAGGCGGTAACCGCCGCGCGCCAGGCCGTCCAGCGGGGCCTTGGCGTCCGGCCCGGTCGCGTCCAGTCGGCTGCGCAGGAAGGTCGCCCAGTCGTGCGGATGGACGGCGTTCAGGGCCGCGACCACGTCATCGAAGACATAGCCGCGCGGGGCGTAGGAGCCGTCGTCGCCGCCGAAGAAGCCCTTGGCGAAGTCGTCCAGCGACTTCTTGCCGCCCGTCGCCTCGCGGATCAGGGTGTCGGCGTCTAGCCAGATCAGCAGGCTTTCGCGGTAGTAGTCGCCCGTGCCGCGCATCCATGACGAATAGGGATTGCTGGTGCGGTAGCCGAGCAGGTTGTGGTTGTTGACGTCCTGAAGCGGGCGCCAGGCGCGACCCGGCTGGTTATCATAGAAGGCGGCGTTCTCGGCGATGCTGACCAGGATGTCGTCTTTCGACGCCAGGCCCGAGCGGGCGGTCAGGACGTCGCCCCAGTATTCCGTTTGGCCCTCATAGACCCACAGCAGGGTGTTCTGGGTCGGGATGTTGTGGTTGGCGGTCAGTTCGTCGGCGGGGCGCTGGCGCTTGCCGTTCCAGGCGTGGACGAACTCGTGCGGCAGCAGGCCGACGGCGCCCAGGTCCTTGCCCCAGTTGGTGAAGAAGTCGGCCGGGACCGAGTTTTCGGACGACCGGTGATGCTCCAGGCCGATGCCGCCCAGCTTCGAGGTGGCGGCGACCAGGAAGTCGTAACGGTCGTAGGGACGGGCGCCGAACAGGCGGTCGGTCTGGGTGACCAGGTTTTCGAACCAGGCGATCTGTTCCACCGTCGGGGCGAGGTTCTTGGCTTCGTCGGCGATGATGTTGAGGTGGACGGCCTCGCCCCTGGGGTCGATCTCGATGCGCTGATAGTGGGCGCCGCCAAACAGGGGGCTGTCGATCAGGGTGTAGAGGTCGGTGGGACGGAAGGTCGCCACGCCGTTCTCATAGCGCTCGGTGTCCAGGGCGACGCCGTATTTCCACCCTTCGGGCAGACGGATGGAGGGGGCGAAGGTGATGCCGGTCGAGCGGTAGCCCGCCGGATAGAGCAGGGCCTTCTCCCACTGCAGGTTGACCATGTCGGGGGTCATGACCACGCGCCAGGTCGAGCTGTCGGGCTGGGTCAGCCACTGGAACTCGACCACGATCTCGCTGACGCCCTGCGGCACGTCGAGGTGGAAGGCGTTGGGGTCGATGGTGTCGCGCAGCCAGTCGATGCGCTGCCCGCCGCCGTGGATGGTCACGCCCGAGACCAGCTGAATCGGACCGGTGGCGGCGTGGTTGCCCGGCAGGAACTTGGGATAGAGCAGGACCAGGTGGCCAGCTGTGACCGGGATGGTCTGGCGGACGCGAACGATCTTGCGCTCCACGTCGGTGGCGTCGACCTCATACTTGATGACGCCGGGATAGGTCGCGACCGTCGGGGCCGGGATCGGCGGCAGGGCGCGCGGCAGGGCCAGCGGCGTGTTCTGGGGCGTGGGCGCGGCCGGCGCCTGAG
>JGI11944J13513_1002562_pt1 | contig 12497 bp, 14 predicted proteins | sample TerdegcoTASludge_FD_13513 | JGI IMG/M metagenome (IMG submission 13513) | reverse complement strand
ATATATAAATATTAGTTCTTTATGCAGTGAGATTGTTGTATCAATAGATACAAATGAACCATGGAAAAGTGATGACACACAGGTCGAGATCAATTTATTGATGAATATGAAAGCATTGTTTACGCTCCCAATTGGTCAGGGGCAAGATATCAAAAGATAATAGCGAAGAATCCGGGTCTGATCCAGTTGCTCAAATGGACACCTCATGAGGAGGAACCATTAACTCGGGGCGCTACCTGATAAATACTTTTTCCACAGTGAAGTAATTGTGTTCACTATCATGGTAAAATGGCCATATGGTGCGTCCCCTAATCGAATTCTGGATGTAATTTTATAAATCTGATTCGTTCATTACTCACTCTTACCCTGTTGATCAAAGCATCAGGTTTGTTGGCATCAATCAGATACTTCATCAGTGTCACGCCAAAGAAGGGCTTTTTTCTGAAGAAAAAAAACATCATCCTGAACATCAGAAAGACCGCCAGCCCAGCTGAAATTTGGTTTCACGATATTTTCTTTCTGGATATCAAGTAAAAGAGAATCTATGTAATCCAATACCTTCTGCTGGTACTCAGGTGGGAGTTGTCGAGCCCGACGTTTTATCACGCTTTTTTCAGTCATAAATGCCAATCTACAATATTTTCTATTCTCTGTTTGATGTTACCGATTAAATTTGTCATTTCTATTTTGATTGTCTTAATATTCAGTTAATCACCAATAAAAAACCCAATTGTCCTCCGGATGATTGAATACAGACATAAATTCCTACTAACTTGGTTATAGCCGATGGGTGATGCAAGGAAACCGGCAGCAGATCGTCTTCCTTGATCCCCATGGACTTGCCCATGACACGGACAAAGATCGGGAGAAACAAAATCTCTGCAAAAACATCAGAACCGAGTACGAACCCTTCATCCAGAATAGATTAAAAGAGAAAAGCATACTAACCGAGATACTCCTGGATGCATATATTGTCTCGGTCACCGACCCGATGACGGTAAGCGAAACATTCCGGGGAATGCCCACGAAAAGCCATGTGATATATCAGAAAAATCCCGGGTATATTCGGGAGATATTTGAGGGACTCGCGATAGTTCAATAAGATGCTTGAAAAGATCTATACTGGACACAGAAGATATTCCTATCTCTTCCCATATTTTCAATATAAAAGAGGATACTCAATAAAACCATTTAGGCTGAATATTAAATGGATCATACAAAAATTATGGAAAATCAAGTGCATTATGTAAAATTTGGTAGGATGTCAAATCACCATGCAAGAACCAGGTAAGTACCGTGTATGTACCATGCAAGTATTGTTCATCTGAATAAATTTCCAAACTAAAAAGGCTTATTCTTCAATCATTAATCCTTTGACGTAAAACCAGAACCTATTCAAACCTTAAAAGCGGCATTAAGGTTTGGATGATACAGGGGAACCGCAAGCAGGTAGTCTTTTTAGACCCGCACGGACTTGCTCATGACACGAATAGACCGGGAGAATCAAAACCCCTGCCAATACATTAGAAAAGATTACGAACCCTTCATCCAGAGCAGATTAAAAGAGAAAGGCATCACAACCGTAATACTCCTGGATGCTTATATTGTCTCGGTCACCGACCCGATGACGGTGAGCGAAACATTCCGGGGAATGCCCAGGAAGAGCCATGTGGTGTATCAGAAAAATCCTGGGTATATCAGGGAGATATTTGAGGGACTCGCGATAGTTCAGATCTCGTAAGATTGTTCGAGAGAACACCTCGATGATGTTTCCATCAGGCCCAATGAATGAAAAGGTGACCACTTTTAGAACACATAATTATTACCAGGAATGTTCCATCCATATTCTTTTAATCAACGGAATCGCCTCAAAATCTGAATCTTCTGAAATTATGCATTTCACACCAGAATTATATGCAGTCGCGATGTGAATGGCATCACGTGGCTTTAATTTATAATGAGAGAAGAAATACCCAGCAGATTTAATAATAATTTCATCAACCGAAATGAATGATAGCCCTTTTAAATCAAAAAGAAAAGAAGAGTATTCTTCGGCAACATCCCGATTTATCTTTTTTAATAGAGCATATGTAAATTCATCCCAGGTTAGGAATGAAGTAATCGCAGAAATATTATTATTTTCAACTCGTTGAAGGACTTCACGAGACCATTTTCCTTTATCTGAGTTATCTATCGCTGCATAAATGAAAATATTCGCATCAATGTAATACATACCTTAAAGACCTAATCGTTCCTTTAACTCTAATTCATACTGTTCATCTGATTGATAATCATTTATCTGAACCCTTTCGGCCAAGGCTTTAAATTTTGCCACAACCGTCATTTTTTTAGGAACTATTATGATTTTTCCTTCGATGACTGATATCATGACATGATCACCGGGAGAGAAATCTGCCTTTCTCCAAATTTCCCGGGGGATTATTAAATCTTCATTTTCTGAAATTATCGTTTCCATGTCTATCGTGAATATAGTAATCACTCAAACCAAATATGTATTTCTGGTTTATTTGAGGAGTCATAAACAACTCAGTTTGCCCCTCAATACCCCAATTCCCATATCGTGATGAAAACCAGATTTAAGACCGGCCAAGAAACCGCCAGGCCGGCATAGCAGGATGAATGACTCTTCAATCCGCCTAAAAATCAGAGTTGATTCGAGGTTTCTTTTCTTTTTCTTTCCACTCTAAAAGTTTGAAAGAAACTCACCCGGATCCTTAACTAACCATTGGGACCTCTCCTTTGTATAATCCCCATGGCCTTTATCATATAACTGCAAAAATCTCACAGCATCACCCGGACAGAACCCATGAATATCGAATACCGTTCAAAAACATTGTCAATCATATCCCTCTCAGCTCATCAGGAAGATACCACCACTTCTCTATCTTATATGCTTCATATGGCACATCAACTTTAATTTTCCCATCAACAATTTCCTGACAGGTACGCTCCAACCGATTCAGTTTCTCATGATACTGCCAGATAATCCCTTTGATAAACAAATCATAGTGTTCAAGCATATAGACTCGAAGATCAAGGAGTTCTTCAGTATGATACCGCTGTTCAAATCGTTCAGCTAAAACAAGATCCAGATCTTCAGATGACCATTGTGCAAAGACCGGGTAGGACCTGAGTTCATAATATTTGTCACTCCCATAGATAGCATCGTCAAACGCTTCAGACGGACTTTTTAGTTCAGCCCGGTTTTTCTTATATTTGAAATAGATCTCATCTGCAATATCGGGGATGACGATATTATCCCGATAGAACCGCATCTTCTTCTCAAGTTCGCGGTACATACCGATTAAACCATAAATCGGACCAAACTCCGGCAGTGCAATACCTGATTCATAGCCTAGACCTGCATCCACCACGGTCAGATATGATTGGGCACTATCCATTACGCCCATGGCATCTTCGATCTCTTTCCCCACGATGTTTTGCCCGGCTTCATCCACCAGACTTCCCTGCCAGTCAGGAATCTCTCGTGTTAAATTGTCTTTGAATGCAGAGATATCCCACATCATATTATCTTTCAGAGCGTAGGTGATTCCCCTGTCCGGTCCAAGTACACCGGTTTCGTTCACCACCAGGGCCTTATACAGGACCTCATCAGAATATTTACCAAATTGTGAGGGGAGATAGTATCGAAGTGTCCAGATAAGTTCTCCATAGTCTCTTGTTTTTGTATCAGAAACCTCATCGCCGACCAGATTTTTCCTGACAAGGCGTGCTATCCGTAGAGCTTCAGAATCAACAAGTGCCTCCATCTTACTCTTCCGTTCGGCTACTGAGGGACTACACCCGAGTTCATCATACTTGGACCAACTTTTAACATGACTGGAAACCTCAACCTCGATATACGTATGCGGGTCAATCCAGAAAGCAATCTCCTCATTTATATTGTAGGTTGTTTCTGATGGTGTCCCAATCTCCCGGTACCAGACACTATCCGGAAGTTTTGGGTAATCAGTATACGGTTCAACCCGACCCTTAATCCACTCTTTCCAAACTTCAGCTGTGGTCATGGTCTGTGCTGAAGCAGGAGTATCAATTGAGAACGCCCAGACCTTACATTGAAACCAGTCACCAGGGTTTGAATCAATCTGTCCACTCTTCTTTGCACAGGTAAACCGAAAATACCCATCCCACCCAACACAACATAGAAATATTGGGGTTCGTTGGATTGTGAAGTAATACCGGGAGGATTTTTCATGTCAAGCCCGGGAGTTACGTCTGCAACAGTGGGAAGTGCACCCATGAGAGCTTCAGAAGAGACCGCTGATACCACAGGGACCATGAAAGAGAAGAGAAGCAAAAGTGTTAGAATTGCATTCCTGCTCATCATGCCATCCATACCACGAGGCAATAAACCGTTTATCATGATATCTCTCCCAGATGCCAGACAGGAAAAGCAACCATGAGAGTAAACCTGTTATTATTCAGCAGGATCATACAGAACAATACCTGCTATGTGTATTTCTGATTGTACCTGTGGCATCAATGCATGAGTATTCGCACCTGAGTTGATAAAGTATGTGGCTCATTCAAATTTTTCCATGAACGGCCAATATGCCAAAAAAGGGAAAGTATAAGCGAATCAGGCGTTATCAAAATTTTTACTCACCATCTCATATACCTCATCAATAAGCCGACCAGCTTCCCCGGTCATATAGAGCGGTATGGATAATATGGTATCATGAAAACTCAGCTCTCCTTCCCAGAACCGAATCGCAAACAGAGGCTTTTTCTCTTCCATGTATACCCGCAGGGCCCGGAGCGTGCCGGTCTTTCCTGATTTCACTTCAATTGGGTATATCCTGCCTTTCCTGGTGATGCAGTAATCAATCTCACTCGAGCTCCCGGTCTTATCCCGTGCCCAGAAATAGAGTTCTGAACTGATGAACGGATCCTCAAGTGCCAACAATTCCTGACCGATAAACTGCTCTGCCAGACTGCCTCTGTTAATCTGCATAACATCCTTCAGACTCATAATTTCAGCATTCAATCCACAAAGATGCTGCATAAGGCCAATATCCAGAAAAATATACTTCTGCTTATTGGACAGGGTTGCACCGAGGGGAAGACCGGATGCATCAGTACCATAGACAGGAGTGATGACACGGGCAAGGCTGAGCAGGTGGAGGGCATTTTTCAGATCGCGGGATTTAGATTCCCGGTCAATATTCACATATTTTATCTGTTCTGAAACCATCCTGGGAATTGCTGAAAAAACAGTCTGGAGATGTATGACCTCTGATGTTTTGCCATATTTATAAAAATCACGTTTATATGTTTCAATAAGTGCATCCTGGATATGTGAGCAGGTAAGAAAACTATCTGACTCCAGGTATGATGCGATTACTTCAGGCATTCCTCCAAGGATAAAATACGTCCGAAGAAGAGAATTGAGTCGTTCATGGACTACTTTAGGGATGGCATCAGAGATATGAACGGAGTTCAGATATGATATGAGGTTTTCTTCTCCCACTGCCCTCATGAATTCGGAAAAGGTGAGCGGGAACATATTTAAAAACTGAACTCTCCCCACCGGCATTCTCATTTCCGGAGTAAATGCAAATTCAAGAAGTGAACCGGCTCCTATTACAAAGATATCAGGACGTAATTCTTTAAAGTAACGAAGAGACATGATAGCGTCCGGACACTCCTGTATTTCATCCAGAAATATCAGGGTATCTTTCGTGATTTTCTGGCGAAATAATAGTTCTATCTGTGAAATAATGGAATTTGGATCTTTCGTGTGAAATATTGATTTGAAACCAGGATCTAAATCAAAATTAAGGGCAACATAATTTTTAAATTCCTTTTTCCCAAATCGCTCGACACTATAACTCTTCCCCACCTGTCGTGCACCCCTGATGAGAAGCGGAGTCCGGTGAGATTTTTTCCATGAGAGGAGGTGTGACGAGATGGCCCGATCCATAGTTACAATATACAGTTCGAAGAACATATATACCTTGGCTAAAATAGGGGGCAATTTTTACCAACTTTTGGACATTTTAGGGGGCAACTTCAACCACCCACCCATACATTTCAGGGGTACCACCATCACAAACACCCCTCTTCCCATCCCTCTTGCCAGGTGACTCCCATCCAGGGACCAGCCATACTTCCCCACAGCCCCGGAGCAGATTCATGATCTTTGGCTAAACCAAAGATGAGAACACTTCAAACCGCTCAATTCCTTAAACCCGCCATTATTCTTCTCCCGATACAAACCTGTTTAAATCACGATACTATCTCCCTTCCAACACTTCTCTGTCACACCCGTGACAGGAGAAACGAATGGCAGACTTTGTCTCAAAATCAGTTGTAAAAAGTGCAGAGCGGGTCCTTGCTACCCCTCTTGCAAGCAAAGCCACATTAAACACCATCGTCGGGAATATCCTCGCCGACAACCCATGGGGATGCACCCCGTACCAGTCAGGCGGAGAGACCCTCCCGGCGGTGGCAAAAAGCAGCGAATACTACTCCGGAACCATCATCTATGAGAACAATGAAGGAAAACAGGTTGGCAGGATATCTGTCCGTGCTCCCTCATCCGGTGCATTTGACACCACGATATCCACCCTCCTTGCACAGGCAGGACTTGAGACCGCCATGGGAGGAACTGCATCACATGACAGCTCTGAAGATGGCTTTTCAGTCACCCTCAAATGTCATGCAGCGAATGGAGAACTCTATAATGTCGCATTCAAACGTGACAAGGTAAGTATCTCCAGCTTTGAATCGGATGGGATCATGACCACCATCGAGACCTGGGCAGATACCGTCAGCGAACTGGCCTGATCACCCTTCTTTTTGGAGGTGACATGAATACCCATTATTCTCTCCTCTTTCTCATTATTCTCATCCCCGCTGTAAGCTTTTCCTGTGCTGATTCCCTTACATCTTCCATCGTCTGTAATGGAGCAGCCTTTGTCTCATCATCACTCATCAGCCAGGGACAGACCTATGCAGCAGAGTTCTTTGCAAGTGACCTGGCAGTTCTCATCAGAACCCTCAACCTTGACACAGAACCAAAAACACAGACGATCATCAATGCAACCGGCCCACTCGGAATTGATGAATATTCCAGTCTGACCAGGGAATATGAGAAAGATAGCCCGCTTTGCATCTTTGAGGATACCCGGAACAGAACAGATTCAGGGTCACAAGTCCGGACTCTGGGCCTATTAGATCAGGGAGAATATTCCTCATCCCGTTCAGTAGCCAAGGAGCTTACTGCATTCACTGCTGTCAATGGATCAGGAATAATCCAGATACGAGCCGGAACAGAGGATAAAAACCGGACAACATCAATGAAGGCTGATATCCTCGGAGACATGAACATGACCGAACATCTCACCCTTGGTGGATCATGATCACATGGGATCATACCTTCCTTCTCACGGTGGTATCGCTCATCTGTGCTGTACCTGGATACATCGGAGGAATTCTCTCTCTCCTCTATTATCGCCATTATGCAGAGAATATCATTCAATTCGTGAAATCATCCGACAAAGAATTGGAAATAACGTGCATCAGTACCGATAGAGAAGGAAATGTTCACATCAAAAGCCCCTTTGATGACTGAATAAGGATCTGAATCCATAATTCCATTGCAGAAATCGATTCGATCATACCAGGATCCTCATCCCTCTTTTTCCATACTTTATTGATCAGTACATTGCGAAACAATTCGATACATTCTGATACATTCTGATACCTACGCATACAATTTGCGCCACATAGATACCAATAGAACACGGATATTTATACCCATGCCCGCTGATTTTTAAGCCGATGGGGATTCTATAGGATCTCGCCACAAATGATTTCGAATATGCAGGAATAGGGGCGCATTAGCGCGGAGTAGATAGCAGAATGAGTATTTTTTTTAACTTTATCTTCTCAGCGAATAATCGAGCTGGTGATAGACAATAATCCCGTAATGTTTATATTTACAGGCCCTCTAAATACGAAAGGCTCCAATACCTGTGGAGCAGTGTGAATATCAGAGAATAAGTGATTATTCACATAAATTGTAGAGAATTCAGAGCATTTTTAGGAAGTGACCTCTAAATGGCCTTCACATCGATACTGAAAAATATGATGAAAAAATTAACCGGAATGGTGATCTATTGAAGAGATTTACACGAAAGCGAACAAATAACCCCCACATCGTCAATCACCGACCAAGGAAATCGAACTCTGCAGGGGTAATATGTTATTATATACGTCTTGTGTTAAGAGAGTTTGCATGCACCAACGGGGTGAGATCGTATGTCTGACAGCCTCACTCTTCGTGCTGCAATCTATCATGCACTGGCACGACTCAGCCTCTCCGGATACCAGGCTGAACGGATCTGTGGCAAAACACGACTCTTTGATATCATCGCCTGGAATAAGGAACGGATAGTATTCCTTGCCATCAGAACCTCACGAACCAGGTCTCTTACCCGGTTTTCTGAAGAACTGATCTCCTTGTGCAGAATGGTCAACACTCATCCGGTTCAGGTGCAGATCCAGTTCTGGCTCTATTGTAACGCAGAATGGTCACAATACCAGGTACTCAGCGGAGGAGCCATGCCAATCCGGGAGGGATCCCTGTGAAAGAGGAGTATATCGATGAAGTCCTCCATGCAGTTATGCATTCCCTCAGGGAGAACCAGACACTCATCTCCAGAAGAGCGATAGAAGAAATCATCAGGAATGATCCCTACCTCTATCCGGCATTTCGTTCCCTCTCTCCCACCTCACGGCGGACAAAGATCAGCATCATCATGAACCTGCACTTCCCCCTCTGGATAAAAGGAAAGGGAGTTCATCAAAATACCTATGTCTGGAAGGTAAAAGACGAGAAAGAGGAGTGAGGGGGCATCATGACATCCCAGATACAAAATACCCTACACACCCTCTTTCAGCCAGGATCAGTCCTTGAACTTCGAGCCCTTTGGAAGAATGGCGGTGTTGCATCAGGATACTACACCGATTATGAGAAGATGGCCCAGGATGCGGCAATTCTTGACGGGTTATCAGATATAGCAGGAATCTATGTTGTAGCAAATGAGATCAATCCGGACCTCTTCGCACGGCGGGCAAACCGTCTGAATATGAAGTTGTCTAGGGACGATAAGACCACTGGTGACGAAGATATCATTCATCGGAACTGGTTCCTAATTGACGTAGATCCCCGGCGACCTTCCGGGATATCATCAACCGATGCAGAGCACCAGGCTGCCCTTCACAAAGCCAACCGGATCAGGGAATTCCTCTCTGAACTTGGATGGCCTGAACCAGTCTGTGCCGACTCCGGGAACGGGGCACATCTCATGTACCGGATAGACCTTCCCAATGATGATGCCTCACAACGCCTCATAAAATCCGCCCTTTTAGTCCTCTCAGCATTCTTCTCCGATGAACAGTCAGATGTAGACACCACCGTCTCCAATGCAGCACGGATATGGAAATTATATGGAACACTCTCACGAAAGGGTGATTCAACCGATTACCGGCCACATCGTCGTTCCCTGATTCGATCTCGTCCGGATGTATTAGAAATTACCACGTATGATCTGTTCCTCCGCCTGGTATCGCTTCTCCCCATGGGTGAGGATATCAGGACAGGAATAGAAAAACAAGGCATCATCCCCCGGGAAGAGGGATTCTCTCTTGGAACATGGTTGCAGAAGAATGGATTCTCATGCAGGGAAAAGCCCTATGGAGGAGGCATTCTCTACCTCTTTGATCAGTGTCCGTTCTCATCCGCCCATGCTGACGGAGCATATGCAATTCAGTTCGCCAATGGCGGCATATTCGCCGGATGTCACCACAATTCCTGTGGCGGCGGAACCCAGCGATGGCAGGAACTTCGTGAACGAATAGAAGGAAAACGTCCTCACCGTGATTATGACACCTGGCGACGGGAAGGAATCAGAAAACGGGCACGGGATAAAGCAGAACGTGACGGTATACCTGAATTACCGGGTGCAGAGGAATGGAAACCAGCCGATGAAGATACCAATATTACCCCGTCCGAATCTGCCATAAGCCCGGATAAACCCAGTCAGACCAGTCATCCCAGACATGAAGTTTCAATACCCCTGGAGAACCGTCCGGAGATCTGGGAGAAAGCCATGGAGATTCTACATCACGGAAACCCAATTCAATACCTCCTTGACACCTTCGCAGAACATCATGTCGGTGACGGGATTGTTGCCCGATGCCTGATCATGTCACTTGCATCCCGGCTGGTTGAAAATTCAAAGGGGCTTCATGTGCTGGTCACCGGAGAATCAGGAAAGGGAAAGTCCCACAGTTTTGATACGATGCTGGACCTTATCCCAGAAGAAGACACCCTTGCCGGCCGGTTCAGTGACAAGGCCCTCTTCTATCTTGATGACCTGAAAAAGGGATCAGTCATCTGTCTTGATGATGTATCACTCTCCGAACCAATGCAGGAGACCTTAAAGGGAGTCACCAGTAGTTTTCACAAACCCTTCATCTACCGGACGGTTGACAAGGAACGGAAAGGTCTGGTCAGGATTATTCCGGAACGGTGTATCTGGTGGGTTGCAAAGATGGAAGGAACGGGTGACGACCAGGTATGGAATCGTATGCTCACCGTCTGGATAGATGACAGCATCGAACAGGACACAGAGGTCATGGCACGGGAACTTGCAGCAGCTGCACGATCCACGGCCCTGCATCCAGAGATATCAGAGCGGACATTCATCTGCCGGGCACTCTGGAAGGAGCTCAGGGAATACCCGGTCCTCATACCCTATGCAGAACGAATCAGGTTCGCATCGGTCCGGAACCGGAGAAACCTGACGATGCTTTTGGATCTCATCCGGTCAGTCGCACTCATGTACCAGTATCAGCGTGAGATCCAGGAGACAAACGGATTTAAGGAAGTTATTGCATCAGAGGAAGATTTCGCCCTGGCAAAGGAGATATTCCTGCTCATATCCGGCACTCATGGCGGCCAGTATACCAAACTGACCAAGGCAGAGTATGAGATGGTTGAGATCATCAGAAGAGAGCATATCGTCTCATTCACCCTGCAGGAGATGCAGAAATTACTTGGAAAGTCACGAACCGCCACGTACCGGATTATTCATCCCAAAGACCCGAATAAACGTGAGTATGAAGGGTTGCTTGAGAAATGCCCGCCCCTCTCCTTTACCAAGCAGTCTCTTCTGCTTGAGAGCGGAAAGCGTCAGATCTGTAATGTCTACACCTGGGATTATGAGATGGATGCCGTATGGTCAGGACGTGAGGGGTGTTGGCTGTCATCCGATGACGACGATGATCAGTCTGATGAGATGAACCGATCACCTGTGCAGGTGTGCCCCCCTGTGCCCATGGTGTTTTCAGAAAATGACACAGCAATCAAAACTCGTGATGCAGAATTACAGCAAAACACAGAACAATCCGGGTCAGAAAAAGATGGTGTGCGTACCCCGGCAGGATCACAGAGCCCGGATGTCAGTGATCATACCGGTTCCTGTGAATTCAAAAATAATGCACACCGTACACAGAGTTTAGAGAATACGAATAATTCTTCACCTGATTCTGAAACGGTACCTGATCTACCTGTGCAAAAAAATGAGAACACAGTGGGATCAGGGTGTGCACAGGATCACAGCGTGCAAGAATCAGATACAGATACGGATACAGATACAGTCACAAAGACACGTGATCGATTTCTATCAAAGTCAGAGATTGATCCAGCCCGGTGTATCAGGATAGAAGGAACAGGAGCACATACCAGAGTCTGTGATAGTTGTGGAGCGACTGGAGGCATATACGAACTCAGGGCAGGGATTCGAATGCCAGTTACCAATGCTGTTCCAATCATCTGTGAGAAGTGCCATAGTGCAGCCGTTGCACGTGAGGTGTTATCATTCCGGGCTCTCCCAGGACTCCTGCCAATTGCCAGCATGAAACCGTTTGATAAAGATGGGGTGCCATGTTCGCTCTGTCATATCAACCGGATTGCATGGCTGGATGACGAGACAAATATAGGCCTGTGCCAGACGTGTTATGAGCGGGAAAAGGATCTTTCCGCCAGAGAGCGTGATACACGGGGGAGAGCGGAGGAGAGATCCGATGCCATTTGAGATTGTTGCGACCAGGCCGGCACCGGATCGAACCTACACAAAAATGGGACGACTCATTGCCGGTGAGGACGGACAGGTCCACCTGTTTCTTGATGGGAAGGGAGAGATACTGACTATTCCCCGAACCGATATCCTGTGTACTCTTCAGGGGCTTTCAATTCAGGGACTGGTTCTTTCGGATACCGGGAAGCGATTGATCGTGATCGACCGGGATGGTCGTGAATACCAGGTGCTGGTCAGTCAGGTCCGGGAGATGTTCCGGTCCTGGCCAAAGAAGAAGGCTGCGGTGTTTGTTGATGAAGAGAGGGTAAATACCCCTATCTCATGAGATTTACCTGGAACACACAT
>JGI11944J13513_1002560_pt1 | contig 12508 bp, 13 predicted proteins | sample TerdegcoTASludge_FD_13513 | JGI IMG/M metagenome (IMG submission 13513) | reverse complement strand
CATATCGACGTCTATAAGCACCGTTCCATGGTGATACGATGCCTGCCGTCCATGATAGAAGGCGTTGCCGGAAAACTTCTTGCCCTCGGCCAGAATATCGTTTCGCCCGCTGAAATTGGCTTCGATCCCCAGCCCTTTAGCTGCATCGACTATTACGGCGAGCTGCCTGTGGAGATTGTACTCTAACCGGGGAAGGAGGAAAGTGAAGTTGAGATTTCCCAAATCGTGATAGACGGCGCCACCGCCAGACAACCGCCGGGCGAGTTTACCGCCGTCCCTTTCTAAGTTCTCTATACGGCACTCCCGCCAGGCGTTCTGGTTGCGCCCGATTACCACGGTGTGGGCGTTCTGCCAGAGGTACAGCACGGCGTTATCGCGCGCGTAATTGTCGAGCAAATATTCTTCTATCGAAAGATTCAACCACGGGTCGAAAGAATTCGACTCTATGTAAGCGGTCTTCAACGTTTCTTATTTACCTCCGAGTCCGAGAGAGCCCGACTCTTTTCTCACGTACATGTACTGACTGCTGGACAGATAACTCCTCGGATCTTTACACTGGTTCTTGGAATCGACTATCTCGAAATGCAGATGCGGACCGGTTGCCCGGCCGGTCTCTCCTACCCTGCCGATCAACTCACCTCTGGCGACCCGCTGTCCAGAATATACACTTATGTGGCTCAGATGGGCGTAACGTGCTTTCGAACCATCGGCGTGAAGAATGATTATGTTCAGGCCGTAACCACCGTTGTCGGCGGCCTCGATCACCGTCCCATCTCTGGCTGCGAAAACCGGCGCACCCTCCTGAACGGCTATATCCATACCGGAGTGGAAAGTTGAAGCGCCTGTGAAGGGATCCTTTCTCCAGCCAAACTCCGAGGAGATCTTCCCGTAAACCGGCCAGGAATACTGGGTACTGATGTTCATGTTACTGCAGACACTCACGATTTCCAGCGGAATGAACAATCTCTGACCCGTGTAGATCTTCGAAGAGTAACTCAATCTGTTGGCGCTCATGATGTCCTCAACCAGAGCGAAAAAGAGCTTGGCGATATACTCCGGAGAGTCGCCGTCCTGAACATCGTAAAAGAAACCGTCTCTTACGGGAATGTAGATCGCCTGACCCGATTCGAGACACCTGGGATCGTCGATGCAGTTGAAATCCAGAACCGTACTGATTCTGATGTTGTAATCCCTGATAATGTTGAACAATTTGTCGCCGGGCTTTACGAGATAACGAACATAACTGTTACCGAGAGCGGTGCAAAGGAAAACCAGAACCACAAGAAAGATAAGTCCTTTTACTCTCATTTGAAACCCCCAAACCGTCAGTCTTGTTATGACTCGCAAAATACAGAAATAGAAAATGATGATAAAATAATACCACAAACTCCCCATCCAAAAACAGCGAACGATCGGGATATTTCACAGGTCGAAAAAACCAAAACACTGTTCTTCAGGAGAAAAAGACCTGCACAAACGCCAGAAAAAGCTCATTGAAGCAGGATTCTTCTCAGAATCTCCACCCGGAGCTCTTAAAGAACCTCTTCAATGGTGGGCAAAAAGCCCAGTTGATCTCCGGCCTTTTCCTTTCCGTCCACCCTCAGGAACTCACCCTGTTCCATCTTTATCTTTCTGACCTGTTCCATCCTCTTCCACTCGCCTTTTTCACTTTTAGCTATCGTGCAGAAAACGAAAACATCGCATTTTTCGAGGATCTGTTCCCGGGTCCATTCTTCGTCGAACTCGTGTGATTCCCCAATATTTGGATGAATGAGCGCGGCTTCTAGAAACCATGTCCCCTTTCTGTCCGCGTAGCTTGCCGCGGTGACCCAGTAATCTATCTTTTCAAACATCTTTATCCCCTCCATCAAAAGCATACATAAGTTATAGTCTTTTCTGCTACTCTAGAAGGGAGAGCGTTTTTTGTGGGAGGTGTGAAGGGTGACTTTTATAAACGATACGTCTCGATCATCCAGGGCTCAGGTCAGGCCGCTGGCACTGGAGAGGGTGAAACTGGGTGGTTTCATGGGCAGGTACAATAACCTTATGAGATCCAGAACACTAATCTCCCAGTACGAACTGCTGGAATCTACCGGCAGGCTCGACAATTTCAGGAGGGCCGCAGGTAAGATCGAAGGAGATTTCAAGGGCTTTTTTTTCAACGATTCCGATGTTTACAAATGGCTCGAGGCCGCTTCTTATGCTCTCATAGACAACGACGATCCCGAACTCATGGAGAAGATCGCCCTGACGATCGATGTTATTCGCGATGCACAGAATGCCGGAAATGACGGCTATCTGGATACCTATTTCACTTTCGAAAAAGAGTCAGAGCGCTGGACGGATTTCAAGAACATGCACGAATTGTACTGTGCCGGTCATCTTATACAGGCTGCGATCGCGCATCGCCGGGTCACGGGAAGTGAGGATCTCTTCGCCGTCGCTCTGAAATTCGTCGATCATATCGTCAAAATGTTCGGCAAAAACGGTCGCGAGACAACCACTGGCCATCCGGAACTGGAGATGGCGCTCGTGGAGCTTTACAGAGAAACCGGAACGAGAGAATACCTGGAACTCGCATCGAGACTTATAGATAACAGGGGAAAGGGTCTCGCCGGAGGCGATGAATACAGGATCGATCATGTTCCGTTCAGGCAATTGAAAGAGTTGACGGGCCACGCGGTGAGAATGCTTTATCTGGTGGCCGGCGCCGCCGATGTTTTCCTTGAAACGGGTGACGAGACACTTCTGGCCGTCATAGACCGCCTATGGGCAGATCTGGTCGGGAGAAAGATGTACATAACCGGTGGCGCCGGGTCCAGACACGAAGGGGAGTCTTTCGGGGAGGCCTTCGAGCTGCCCAACAGGAGAGCGTACACCGAAACCTGCGCGGCCATCGCGAGTTTCTTCTGGAACTGGCGGATGTACATGATATCCGGGGATGGCAAATACCTCGATGTAATGGAGCGGACTCTCTACAACGGTGTTCTTCCAGGTATATCCCTCGACGGGTTGAAGTACTTCTACGTGAACCCCCTGGAAGATATAGGCAACCACGAGAGAAAGGAATGGTACTCCTGTGCCTGCTGTCCGCCGAACATAGCCAGATTGCTTACCTCTTTCGGGGGTTACATGTACGGTCTCACTCTTGACGAGATAAGGGTGAACTTCTACGAAACGAGCGAAGCCGTCATACCTTTCAGAGACGGAGAGATCAACATATCTCAGAAAACCGGCTATCCTAACGATGGAGAAATCGAACTCACGGTCTCGACAGATCTCGATATGCAGCTTTCCATACTGTTGAGGATACCGGGCTGGACGGAAGGCGAGTTCAATCTTCAAATAGACGGTATAAAACAGAAGGCAAAGGTTGAAAAGGGTTTCATAAAACTCACAGACAACTGGAAGGGAAAGACCTCGATACTTCTCGATCTACCCATGGAGATCAACATGATCACCTCCAACCCGATGGTCAGGGAGAACACCTACAAAATCGCCATAGAAAGGGGCCCGCTGGTTTACTGCGCAGAAGGAAGAGACAACGAAGGGTTCAGCGTCTGGGCGCTGTCCGTACCGGTGAAAAAAGGTTACGACGTGCAGATGAATGAAGAGTTGCCCGGCGGATACGTGACTATCTCCGGAAAAGGGATCGCCTATGATCTCGATGAATGGGAAGGGGAGCTCTACAAGCCGCTGGCTGTCGTCAAGAACAGGGGTAGAAACGTGCGCTTCACCCTTATACCGTACTACGCCTGGAACAACCGGGGAAGCTCGCCCATGTGTGTCTGGTTGCATATCCACTGAGGGGGTAAGAGTTATAAGAATTGGATTGATTCACTACAGAGCCGGACTAATGGACGGAGTCTCTCTAGAGATGGAGAAGTGGCGGGCTGTGCTCACTGGCATGGGACACTCCGTCGAGATCGTAGCGGGTAATTCCTGCCCGGGAGTAGATACGACCATTCCAGGCATAGAATACAACGACGGGCAAAACCTCGCGTTGAACGAAAAACTGTACGAAAAGGGTGAAATAGAAACGCGGGAACTGCTTGAAGAAATTCGTGAGCGAAGCGAAGGACTTCTTCGCGACTTCGAGAGGGAACTCTCCGGCTTCGATCTGCTCGTTCCCAACAACATCTGGTCGCTCGGCTGGTCCCTACCTGCCGGGCTGGCCCTTTATATGTACGCCAGAGACTCCGGTAAGCCCTTCATCTCGCACAACCACGATTTCTGGTGGGACAGGCCTTACTATTCGAGCCCCCGCCGTGGAGTCGTCGAAATTCTCGAGAGGTACTTCCCGCCATCTCTGGATAACATATCTCATATAACTATAAACTCCATCTCCGCAGGTGATCTCCTGAGAAGAAGAAAGCTCCACGCCACGGTAGTGCCGAACGTTATGGATTTCGCACAGCCATCCTGGACATCCGAAAAGAACCTTCAACTGAGAAGGCTGGCCGGTATCGCCGAGAACGACGTGGTCTTTCTTCAGGCTACGAGGGTTACGGAGCGCAAAGCCATAGAACTCGCCGTGGAACTGGTGGCCAGGTTCAACACCCTCTCTCGCGTGTTGAAGGGCAGGCGTCTCTACACGGGTCGGGAGTTTTCTGGAAGGGCTCACCTGGTTCTCACAGGCCTGACGGAGAAGCAGGCTCTCGGGTACAGGAAGAAAATCGACGCTCTTGCATCAAAACTGGGCGTGAACGTTGTTGATCTTTCCAACCGCTGTTCCCAGTCGCAGAAAGAGTTCTTCCAGTCCTACAGTATCGCCGACATAGTAACCTATCCCAGTATCCTGGAAGGTTGGGGCAATCAGCTCCTGGAAGCCATGTTCGCACGCAAACCCGTCGCGCTTTTCAAATATGCGGTCTTCAAAAGCGACATTGAAGACAGCGGGCTTTCCTTCGTGGACCTTGGAGATAGCTATGTATTGGAAGGGGGACTCGCAAAAATCCCGGATGAAGTGTTTGACGGGGCCGTTCTGAACCTGGTCGATTTGCTTTTCAACCGACAAAAATACCTGGCAGCCACCGAAAACAACTTCTCCACAGGAAGTGAAAAGTTCAGTTACGGAGCACTGGCGGGAATTCTCAGAGAACTCCTCTCTAATTTGAAGGCAGAGGCCTCCAAACAAACTGGAAGAAGGTGACAAATGAAGCACGTCCGGGATATCATCAGAGTTTCCATTCTCATAACGCTTTTCGTGGTTCTTTCTCTGTGCGGCTGCAAAAGCGACGGATTAACGACCGTAACCGAAGTCATAGACGGCGATACGATAGTCGTAGAATCTCTGGAAGCCAGCGTAAGGCTCATAGGCGTAGACGCTCCGGAACTCAGGGACGGCAGCAAACCGGCCGGCCAGTACGCCCAGGAGGCCAGGCTTTTCATTCTGGAAAGTTTAAAGAAAGGGAACTCGAAGGTCAGGCTCGAACTCCACGGGAAGGACAGTTACGGGCGGAACCTGGCCTACGTCTTCACCCCCGACGGAAAGATGCTGAACACGGAGCTTCTGCGCAACGGTCTCGCCAGACCCCTTACGTATGAAGAGACTTCCCACTACAACGACAAGATCGTATCGGCCTATCGCGATGCTTTCAAGAACAGGAAGGGAATCTTCAGCTCCTACAACACCCTCAAAACCGTTGAAGCCTCAAAGATCAAAGATAATCTTAAGCCTTACAGCCAGGGCGGATTCCTGGGAAAGATTGTATGGGTGGAATTCTTCGTCACCGATACATCTAGGCTTTCTATAAGCGGAAAGGATATAATAGCTAAAGTCCGACAGGAAGAAGTGGAGCTCTTCATGCCGGAGGGATTCAACTTCGATAAGCTGTATCGAAAAACGGTGAGAGTTTACGGAGAAGTCTGGGAGGACAGCTCCGGAAAGGCGTCGATACTCCTTAGAGATCCGGCCATCGAGATCGGCAATATCTCGGATTTCGTATATCAAAGACCGAACATCGCCGATATAGTTTACGCAGCTCGATTTTGAAGCTTTTAGAGAACCTTCTCTTTTATCTTTAATAAACCCGACACTTCAACTCGTGAATACTTTCAATTCCAGACCCCGGATGTTCAAATAACCACGCTTTATTATTGACTTATCCCCGACAAGTTTAGGTTTATTTTCTCGCTGCGTATGTCCCTTATTAGCTAAGACAATCCATGTTAACCCGAAAGACTCTCTATCTTATTCACCAAAAGAAAATCGCGGGGATATACTTCTTCCAAGAACGATTCGAGCCTGCTCAGCCGTGGAGGAAAGATAATACTTCTGGGTGAATGGTACAGCTATTACAACAACGCTCCATTGAACGCCATCACCACGGCTATAGGAGTCAACATATCCTTCAACAACAACGAACTTCTGGATAAAACGAACAACTACGATGGCACAACTTACTGGGTAACGACAACGAAGTTCGAAACACATCCGTTGAGTGCAGGATTGAGCAAGATAGTGATCTTTGCCGGATGCACGCTGAACGTTGGCGCCGGCGCCGATGTAGTGGCCCGGGCCGAAGCTACCTCTTATACCGCAAGTGTCGAGGCTGCACCCTTTTCTGCCGAATCCTCTATAGGAGTTTCGCAGGAAGAAGAATACGATTCTCAAGTCATAATATCGGTACCGGTAGTTGCCGCGGCAAGAGTCGGGGTTGGCAAGGTCTTCGCGGTTGGCGATACCAATATCTTCGGTAATGAACCGGGATCACTCGTATCGGGAGACTATATCGACATACTAAACAACAAAAAGCTTCTCCAGAACATAATCGATTGGTAGAAAGCGCCGCACTCTACGAAAAGAAGCGGGCAATATGCCCGCTTCTCTATTTATAAATGTTCTTAAAGACTCTTGTGGCAGAACCACCAGTCGTAACAGCCTTCCTTGTTCTTTCTCTCTTCGGCCGTCTTTACATCTGACGCGGGCGGAATTATCACATGATCGCCTACGAGGTCGCTGTTTGGCCAGTCGGCAGGAAGCGCTACGCCTTTGCCGTCAACTACATGGAAGCCCTTCACCATTCTCAGTATCTCATCCATGTTTCTTCCGAGTTCCTGGGGGTAGTAAAGGATCGCTCTGATCTTTCCCTTGGGATCTATTATGAAGACGGCTCTGACGGTGTTGGAACCCTTTGCCGGATGTATGAGACCCAGTGTTTTGCCAACTTCGCCCATATCGTCGGCAATTATCGGGAATTCGATCTTGACTCCGAGCTTTTCTTCAATCCATTCGGCCCATTTGATATGCGAAAAGACCTGGTCTATGCTCAGGCCGATGAGCTCACAGTTCAATTCTTTGAAAGCGTCGTATCTCTTCTGAAAACCCACGAATTCCGTGGTGCAAACAGGGGTAAAATCTCCCGGATGGCTGAAAAGCACGAACCACTTACCCTTGTATGCTTCGGGTAAATTCATTACCCCATGTGTTGTCTTGACCTTCATCGCCGGAAAGTCTTCACCGATCAATGGAATTCTTCCTTCCATAAAGCACCTCCTATTTAGAATAATTATTATCTGTAATATCATGATTATATATGTCTTTACATTCCCTGTCAAGCATAAATATAACAAAAGGGCCTTTCGGCCCCTTTTTTGTATCTCTTCAACAGAGTAGACAGGGATTTTGCTCGTGATCTGGATAAATATAAGAGCTGACCACTCTGTAATCTGGGAACTTTTCTTCCAGTGCTTTTGAAATGAGTGTCAGGTACTCGTTGATTCTCGGTATTACTTCTTCAAAGGAACACTCGCCTTTCAAGGCCATGATCTGCACTTCGAGAACACTGCTGTCCTCGGCCTTCATATTGAGAGCATCCCCCCGGGCTCCCAGGAGCAACTTCTTTGAGAGCGTCTCGAGTATCATCTTCAAAGCTTCTGGGGATCTACTTTCCGAAACAGTGTACCTCAAATCGCATACAATGTACATGGCGCTCCCTCCTTCGTCTGGTTTCTTCAATAATGTTTGTAACTAACACAGGAAGGTACCTAACGGTAGATCCGCATTTCTGGAAAAGCCTGTTTTGAAAGACCGAAAACCTGAGTATTTGACCCGAAAAAGTCTGACCCGGTTTGAATATTATACTCCATATACTAATTACAGAGGTTACTCATATATTAGAGCGGTTAATCGTTGCGATGCTGCGCGTCCAGGTTCCTGGTAAACCTGAGGTCAGAGGCAAGAGGTGTGAGGTGTGAAGAGCGTTAAGATCTTGATTTTCTAACCTCTAACCTCATGCCTCTTACCTCTTTTCGAAAATGGGGGACTGACCGGCTCCTGTGGTCTGTACCCGATTTTCGCAGTAGCGCTGCTCGGGATCTCGTTCTTGCCAACAACCAACAACGAATAACCAACAACCGCTCCTATCATTCCACTATCTCAACTTATGCACTTCGAGTTAACGAAGCGAGGAAGAAGGAAATGGATAGAAGAATCGGCAGCGGAAGAGCTTCGAACTAAGTGGATGAAGTAATCGAATTTGATCTCTTCAAGGAAATCCCTGAGAGAGACCTGGTCTTTGACAGAGCGATAGAAATTGGCGATCATCCAGGTAGTGAAGGCTAGCTGGACAAGTTCGACATGCTTCTGGAAACTGGTAGAGGAGAAGACCTGGGCCTTGAGGCCGAAGTTCTGCTTGACTGCTTTGAAGTAGGTCTCTATGTAGTTTCTCTTCCTATAATGCTCAAGGATCTCCCAATCAGTCAGAGAAGTATCGCTTGAGAGGATGATTCTGTTCTCTTGGTCTGTGTTATGGAAGAGGAGCTTGACAGTGGCATTGTTGTATTTGGGTATCTTCACAATGATAGAAGAGAGACCGCGAGTCTTGTCTCTCAGTTTGGACAGATGGAGCTTGACACCCTGAAAGATAACATTCATCACAGGGTTGAGTCTTCCAATTACTGTGAACCCCATGTCCATAGCCTTCAGAAATATCTCCGAGCAGAGTATTCCTCCATCCATCATGAGGATAGTATCTTTGAAGGGGATCCTCTCCAGCATTCGAATGAACTGGTCTGTGAGATTCTCTTCGTCTCTCAAAGAAGAGAAGAGCGGGAAGTAGAGTTTATCTTTCACCCAGCCTATAGCGCTCAAGAGAGAGACACCGCTCACGATTCTATTCTCTATGGTTGAGTAGAAACTCCCGAGATTCTCGATTCTCTTTCCTCTCCTCTTCATGACAGTTTCGTCCAGAATGATGTACTTGAACTCGAGAGAATTCTCCTGGAGGAATCTGGAGATGTAATCTACTCTCGCGTATGAAAGGTCTCTTGTGGAGAGTGACTGAGAGCTCAACATTCTCGAGATGGAGGACTGAGAAGAAGAACAGAAGTGGGCAAGTCTGCTGGTGTTCTTATGAGCGGACAGGAAGAGAGCGATGGAATACTCTGCAACAAACCTTCTCTGCTCTATACGGAAGAAGCGAACTGAATCGATGACATCCGAGGTAATCTGTGATATATTCGTTGTGGGCATGAAATCATCCTTTCGTATGGTTTGATCACCACGAATATACGATGATTTCGTGCCTTTTTCAATGACCCTGTTCTATTTCCTTCTTTTGGTTAAGTCAAAGTGCATAAGTTGAGACTATGGTTCTCGCTCAGAAGATCCGTCCTCCGTTGGCTTCAATGGTCGATTCAGCTTCAAGATAGGCGTCTCGCGATCCATAACCGAGTATTTCGAGGAGTTCTTGCAGATCGTAATTGCCAAAAATATCCTCAAATGCCTGGTCCATACCCGCCTGATCGGTCACTTCAGCGTTATGAGTACGGCCTTCGTAAACGATCTACAGCGTAACGCCATCGTCGATGGACTAGCGTATTGTATATTTGTCGATGTTATCGCCAAAGACCTTTTCAGCCTTGTCTATTTTGGAGTGCCGGTATAGCCAATTTTCGTGGCGTTTGGGATGCCCCTGTCCAGTTTCGCGCCCAGCATCTTATACTGTGAACGATGGGCTTCGTCCGTCATGACCACTTCGGTGAAATTGTCGCGGAAGGTATCCGCCGGAGTCTGCTTCTCATCAGTCAGGTCGATAATCTTCCAGTCAAGACCGGAAAGCTGATCAAGCAATGGTATTTCCACATAATTGCGCTCATCGAGCTTGTATCTTTCCGATGGTTTCATTTCAACACTTCCCAATAGCCTTTTTTTGTTGCCCCTACATGGCGTATGCGATTCTGTTCTTTGAGCTTTCTCAGATGATATTTTATACCATCCTCGCTCAATGCCAGCTCTTGTGCCAGCTCGCGACGGGTAATAGATGGTTTCTTCTTTAGCAAAAGAACGATTTTTTCTTGGGTAGTTTCTTGGGTAGTTTCTTGGGTAGCACTACCCTTGCTACTTACTTTTCCCCGCATTGTATCCAGATAATTATCGGAAAATGGGAATTCCACCCAGAGATCATGTCCTTCCAGTTGAATACTGGGAGGCAGCGAATCCGAACTACGGCAAGCTGAGAATATTCGTTCAATCCCCCGACCTCAGGATTCAATTTCCCCGGAGCGGAAAAAAGCGTTTGCCACATCGGGATTATAGGGATGGGATGCATGTGCGCCCAATAATGTTTTCAAACTCCACTCTTCAGGCAGTACTGCAGGATTCCAGATTTTCAGTTTGTTCTCATAGACCCGAATCTGTATTGGCGCAGGCACTGAATAATCCCTATGAACCAGCGCATTAAGTACGGCCTCGCGCAACGCCTCGTAAGGTACTGGGAACCGCTCGATTCTCTGAAGACCTTCGTAGATGATGGCGGCTTTCATGTATTTGGTTCGAAGTAGATCAATTACTGTATGTGCCTGTGAAAAAAGAGAGCCGTGAATTTCATCATGATAGGCAAGTTCAGACTCTGAAACAAAAAAGCCGATTTTGACAAAAGCCCCGGTGATAAACCGATTAGGATCTTCATGGAAGAGTAGTACAGCCGATCGTTTCAGGTATGAGCCTTCAGTTAGTTTAAGCTTTTCAAGTAGCTCCGGATCTGCTGCCGATAAATCCGTATCACTTAAGCGTCCGCTGACGGTAGCCAGCTCACGAAATTTTTTGAGGCTCACCAAAGACAAATCATTTATTGCAACCCCTGGCAGGGGTACAGAATCCCATGTGCGTCCCTGTTTCTGTAGCAGAAAACGATCCAGCGCGGCGCCTTTGATTTCCTGCAGGGTACTGCCGCTACGAATGTAGTAATGACCCCGATAGCTAATTGGGTTGGTGTAGGCAGGCACATGAACTTCCAGCAATAATACTCCTTCTTCAGCAATCAGGTTTACTTCGACAATTATTCCCAAAAGATCACGGATTTTATTGGGTAATTCCTCCAGCAGCTTTGCACTTTCAGCAACACCGACTGCCTCACCTCGATCATTTTTGCCGATGATCAGAGCGCCTCCATGAGCATTGGCAAAACCACAGACCCAGCGCAGATAATCATCACGCCAGGATTCTTTAAATTCAACAGCTTGGTTTTCCTTGCTCATGTATTGATCTCCTTGTTTTGGTATTTTTTCATTATATCTCAACTCATGCACTCGATTTTAGCAAAAAAAAAGGAATCCCTATTTGTCTTGATAACGCAGGCCATAGAAGCTGCATCGCAACTAATCTCCTGAATTATCGATGCAGCTCAAAACGTACCTCTCCACTTCTGCAAAGTACTGCCTGACCCAATGACTGAATTGATTTACTGAAACCCTAGTTTCTAGAAAGCAGTTGTAATGCTTTGAACACAAACTGCACTCGCCTAGCGCCATTGCATAGAAGGATATCCGGATATAGGAGCTACAGAACGAAACGTGATTACCTATGTCTGTAATTTGATTATCCGCTTCAGCGAGATACTTTCTGGATTTCTCAATGAGTTTATTATGAATAGAACTCCCGCTTTCATGACCGATTGTAGCTAATACCTCATCAACAAGATTCAGCTTGGCCTCTATAGATAAGAGAACTGCGTCGTTATCGTCAAGTTCTTGTATTAGGTCTTCCATATGATCAACGACTTTCGCAAAATATCGGGGCCATTCAGCCTGATTCATTCTTTCCTGAGAGAATCGTGCGGCAAACAATCTGTTATTCTCCCATTGCCACCTCTCATAGACGAAAGGCTCACCGAGACTTAGAACTTTCCGATCGATAGAATCAATAGAGTCACGAAAAAACGAGCACAGCTCACCGTATATTTGTCTGAAAGGCTCAATGAGATTTGAGCCTGCTAATCGAGTAAGTATATTGAACAGTTCTTTGTTCAACACAAATAGGTCTTCGAATGGCAACATACTAATTTCTCCCCATTTCTGCCTAACTGCATACAAAAGTGTCAATAGTTGAGTCAAGTTATCATGAACGTCTGGCATAGTTATTAAGAGCGAATTGATTGTCAGCATTGGTGTGATTGGGCTCAGTGTATGAACTAGCTCATAATGGCCTTCAATCTCAGTAGTTCAAAAGAACATCTGCCGTACATTATCCGCTTGATCACCTTTATCTTGTTTATAACGCCTTCTA
>JGI11944J13513_1002557_pt1 | contig 12531 bp, 9 predicted proteins | sample TerdegcoTASludge_FD_13513 | JGI IMG/M metagenome (IMG submission 13513) | reverse complement strand
GCGAGCAGGGCCGCGGCTTTGCCGTCGTGGCCGGCGAAGTGCGGGCCCTCGCCCAGCGCAGCGCCTCGGCCGCCAAGGAAATCAGCGGCCTCATCAACCGCACCGTGGACGGCATCAACGATGGCAACGCCCGCATGGACGCCGCAGGCCGCACCATCGACGGCATGGTCGACGCCGTGGGCCGCGTCAGCGACCTGGTCCACCAGATCAGCATCGCCACGCGCGAACAATCCGTAGGCATCGCCCAGGTCAACGACGCCGTGGCCCAGCTCGACTCCGTCACCCAGCAAAACGCCGCCCTGGTCGAGCAATCGGCCGGCGCGGCGGGCTCGCTGCGCGCCAGCGCCCAGTCGCTGGAGCGGTCGCTGGAGGTGTTTACGTTGAGGTGAGGGGGAGGGGCCGGTAGGAGGGGGCCTGCTTGGGCAGCCCACGGTCAACGCTGTGGCCGTTGCATGTAGGCCCTGCAATATTTTGGTGGTTCGAAAGCGAGGGCCCCCGCATTGAATGATGCTTTTTTGAGTCTATCGGCAATTTATGCCTTTACTTGTGAACGCGATATTTAATTTTTCACCTGATGGAGTGAATTTAATTTTCTGATCTGCAACGTCCAAGGTAAATTCTTGATTTTTGTGGACTGCCGGGATGGTTATTGTCTTATCGAAGCCCTTGGCAATAACTCTTAGTTGCTCTGGAATCACCGGTAAGCTACCTCTTACTTCAAGTGGAATGAATAGTTCGGATGGCCATCCAATGACGATTCTTTTTTGTAAATTTGATTTACTTTTATCGATATATTCAAATTCATAGTATTTCTGTGTAATGTCTAATATGTGTGACGAATGATCGAGTATTCGCTTTAAGTCATATTTATCCCAAGGGATAATGATAAGTGTCAAGGGGTCTATGCTGGGTATGAACACTCTTGCTGGATAAAAATATCTATCAGTGCCAACAAATGTCTTTCTGGTGAAAATCCATTTTTCTTTTGGTATGGCTTGAGCCAGCAGTTTATCTGCATCTTTAAATATTTTTTCAATGTCATACATCTGGCTTGAAGATGACATTCCGTTGGAACAGTTTTCCTTTGAAAAATATGCTGAGTCACCATAGCCTCCAGACTTGCACCAATGACATTGGTTGATTTTATGCTGCGCTTCTACAAGCTGTCCCTTTGCGTAGGGTGGGTCCTTGAATCCATCATAAGGTCTCCAGATTCCACAGCCGGAAACCAGCGCAGAAGAAAATATCGCTATAGCATAGGAAATTAATTTTTGGGCAATAATATTTCTCATAATTGATATGTGTTTTTTGAAATGAGTATAAACAATTAAGATGATGATATATAGATCGATGGTCTGTCGAATTCATGCATAGGCATAGCGCACAACATGAAAGAAGACGGGGGCAGAGAACACCACTGAATCCAGGCGATCCAGCATGCCCCCATGGCCTTGAATCATCTCGCCCCAATCTTTCGCTTTCAGGCTGCGCTTGACGGCTGACAGGGCCAGACCTCCCAGAAAACCGCACAGCACGATCAATAGGGAGAGCAGTCCTGATTCAACCGGTGTGAAAGGCGTGATCCACCACAATCCCATTCCCACCAATGCCGCACTCAGGCCACCTCCTATCAGGCCTTCCACGGTTTTCGACGGGCTGACCTGGGGGGCGAGCAGGTGCTTGCCAAACAGCTTGCCAAACACATATTGCAGGACATCGCTCAACTGCACGACCAGCAGCAGATAAAGCAGCAGCATCAGGCTCTTGCCTTCGTAACCAGGGATCTGCAAGAGCATCAGCGCCGGAGCATGGCTCAGGCAATACACCGTGAGCATCAGGCCCCATTGGACCTTGGCACTGCGCGCCAGAAAATCCGTGGTATCGCCTGACAGTGCAGACACCGCAGGCAGCAGCAAAAAGGCATAGACAGGAATGCAGATGGAGAACAGGCCATACCAGTCCGTGCCGATCAGCCAGTACTGCAACGGGATCGCTACATAAAAGCAAAGACACAAGGCAAGATGGTCTCCGTGCCGCGTCGGCGTCAGCGAGATGAATTCGCGCAGCGCAAAAAACGAGAGCATTCCGTATAGCGCCAGCGTGACGGGTTTGCCCAGCAAGAAGCTGATGACCAGAATCGCGACCATCAGCCACCAAGACCGTATGCGTGCGTTGAGGTTCTGGACCACTGGCCCGGGGCGGTAAAGCGACAAGGCCGCGCCTGTGGCGCTGGCCACGGAAAGCAGCCCCAGCAGGGAAACGAAGATCCACCAGAAGCTGTCGGGCACACGTGCGTTGGTGGCGACCACCAAAGAGGCGGGAAGGTAGTCCTGGAATGGAGTGCTCATGCCATGCTCTCCACTGCGGCGCGGGCGCGTTCCAGAAAATCCAGCCGGCTCTCGCCAGGCTGCAGTTCAACGGGTGGCCCGAACCATGCGGTGCAGATCAGCGGCAGAGGCACCACACTGCCTTTGGGCAGGCAGCGGCGCGCATTGTCCAGATAGACGGCAATGAACTCCACTTGAGGAAAACGTCGGGCCAGGTGGTAGAGGCCGGACTTGAATGGCTGGGGCATGGTCTCCTGATGGCGCGTGCCTTCGGGAAAGAGGATCAGTGAATCACCACGCTCCAGTGCCTCATACAGCGGCTGCAACGGATCTTGCTCGGGTTGGGCGCGGTGGCGGTCTATCAGCACGGCATTGAAGCCGCGCAAGGCCAGCAGGCTGTGCAATCCACGTCCCCAGTAGTCCCGGGCGGCTACCGGCCGGGTACGGGCGCGCAAATGGCGTGGCAGTGCTGCCCATAGTGCTACCGTGTCCAGATGGCTGGCGTGATTGGCAAAGTAGACGCGTTGGCGCGACTGTGGGCTTGAGCCCTGCCAGCGCGGATAGGCGCCAATGAAAATCCGTGCCGATGCGGCAAGCAGGTGCGGCAGCATCTCAGTCCCCTTTCAACAGCCTGGCGATCGCCTGGGTGCGGGCCACACAGGTCAAGAGCGCTCCGAGTGCTATGCCCCAGGCTGCAGTGCCCAGAATGAGGCTAGCAACTTCGTGGCCCAGCAGGCCCAGGCCTGCGGCCAAAAGGCAGGCCGCTGTCAGCACCGCCATGCGATGCTGCTTGGCCATCGGGCCGCGAAAATCCTGTTCCAGACCCAGGCTGGCGCCCGTTAACCGCACATAGGCGGTCAATGCAGCTAGCAGGGCGCCCAACCATCCCAGCCAGGACTGCCCAGCTGCAGTGCCCAGGCCCAGCAGCAGCAGCGAATCTGCTATCCGATCGGGAAACTCGTTGTAGAGCGTGCCGGTTGGGGTTTGCTTGCCCCCTTCCACGGCCACCATGCCATCCAGCAGATTGCACAGCAGACGCAATTGCACACAGGCTGCGCAGCCAAGCCACCCCATGGGCGTCGGCATCCACACCAGCATGGCAGCGCCTGCTCCTGCAAACAGAACACTGAACACAGAGATCTGGTTGGGCGTGATCGCACACCGCGCCAGCGCAGAGCTCAATGCCCGCGCCCAGCCATGCTCCCGGGCGGCGATGGGGCGACGATGCATGGTGGGTGGCTCTGCTGCAGTCTCGAGCATACCGTTGTCCGAGCTGGCTCTGACATGGCTGTTGCAGGCCTGTCTTACGGGGTTTGCATCCATATCGTCATGGATGGGCTGGAGTTTATTTTCCTGCATATGTCCCTTGTTGAATGTTCTGAGTAATTGCTTCTGTTTAGCGCCACTTATAAGGTTCAACGGTGATTTCCACCTTGTCATCTCGAAATATGACAATCATTTTTAACTGAGTGTTCTCCCGGTCTGCTTGGACTTTTGCGATGAGCTCTGGGGTCAGAATGGGAGTCAGGTCTACGCGCTGTACGTAATGGGGATTGGTGGCCCAGAGTTTTCTATAGATTTCACGATTTTCCTTTGAATATCTTTCATTGTCTGGAGTATTTTTTGACCAAGCTAGAAACTCCTCACTATGAAGAACCCATTCTGCCTCTACAGATTTCGGCACTCCGCCTTTAATGTCTCCTGGCATGAAGCTCATATTTGCGCCACCTCCACCAGGGCCAAGATAGCCAGGTATTGGTCCTCGTTTTTCGTCAAAATCAAATCTTCTGGTTACCAGCGGGCGAGAGCCTTTATTGTAAAATTTCAGCGATAAGCCGAAGCCTGGCTTCCGATGCGCACAACCAATCAGAGAGGATGCGATTGTCGAGCAGAAATAGACTATTGCAGTGCGACGGTAAGACCATAGTTTTCTTTGAGCCATTGGGTGTACTCCTTCATGTTGATGTCTCCGGTGATTCGGGAAACTCCATCTGAATCCATTCCCGGTCTGGTTCTGTAAATGATGAATCGTTGACTTTCTTCATGACTCATGCCGCCAGGGCTAAGCTTTTTCCTGGGGATACAGTCTTTTGATCTTCCATTGTTATCTCTTGTGCAAAAGGCGCTGTCATCTGGTGGATCTGAGTAGATGTAGCTTTTATCGTGGAGAACTGGCTCTGTTACCTTTCCCCAAGCCTCATTGCCAATTTCATCCCATTTTTTCATTTTCAAACCGCTTTCCTTTGCCTTCTCAGCGATCCAGTTCAACGCCACATTAGATAAGTCTCCAGTCCCAAAGCTGCCGCCAATATCCGCATGGCTGCCTATGAATCCGAGTTGAGTTCCTCGGTTTATGCCCTCTCCTGGGAACAGGTAGCGATGCTCATTGAGTGCTACTGCGTGGAAAACATGCCGCACTTCAGAAGGAATGGCCAGTTGCCATTGATCATTGTGCAGTCCATTTGCGCCAAATTGCGCCACTGTGTCCCACAATCCCAAAAAATTTAGCTCCATGCACTCGGATTTCTCTTTCCAATGCTGTTCTTTGATGCGGGTGGCAACCCGGTTCGCAAAGTCCCGGCCCATGGCTGCACCACGGCTGAAACCCACGATATCGATGCTGACCTTTTTGCCATCTGCAAACGTATGCTCCTCCAGGAATTCATCCAGATTTTTCAGCATATGGTCCACACGCGCACGTGCGGTAGTTGCCACTTTGTAGTCATTTTTTGGTGCGATGATTTTTCCCTCCTTGTCATCGCGGCCCACTCCGTTCATGTACCATTTCTCCCCGTTTGATTTTTCGTCATACGCCAAATAAAACTTGTAGACGTTGGACAAAGTATCGCCCTCGGGCGGTGGATTGGAATTATTGGTCCCATCAAACGCAAACAGAATCAACCCCTCCGGATCCACATACCGCAGCGGATTGCCCCGCACATAGCTGTAGGGATTGGGCCCATCCGGCGTGCCCAGCGGGTCGGGTGTGAGGTATTGGCCCCGGTCCGGGTCGTAGTAGCGGTGCAGGTTGTAGTGCAGCCCGGTTTCGGCATCGTGGTACTGGCCCGGCAGGCGCAGCGGCATTTCAAAGCCGGGCTCCGATGCCTTGGACAGCACCTGCTGCCGGCCAAACGCCGTGTAGCGTGCACGCCAGATCAACTGGCCTTGCGTGTCGGTGGCCGCTTCCACGGCACCCAGGTGGTTGGTGTGCAGCCAGGCCAGGCGTTCGCCGCCGCCCACCCAGCGGCCCGCGATGGTGCCCAGGTCCTGCACGATGCGCCCCAGCGTGCCGGGGCCATCCGCAGGCTTGCGGCCTTGGGGCGTGTCGATGACGGCCAGGGGCCACTGGCCTAGGTGGATGTACTGGCGCGTGATGTGGCCCTGGGCATCGAGTTCGGCGCTGAGTTGGCCGGATTCGTAGAGGTACGCCCGGCTGCCTCCTTGGGCCTTGCCGGTGTGCTTGGTAATGCGCTCGCCCCGGTGGTTGTAGCGGTAGCGGGCCAGCGAGGCGCCCTGTTCGCTGACCTGTTCCAGCCGCCCCAATGCGTCCCAGCGGTAGCTGCGCGGGCCTGCCTGCAGGGGCTGGCCGTTGGCGTTGTACTGGGTGCGTTGCGTGGTTGTGTCTTTCTGGTCCGCTGCACGCTCGGCACTCCAGCGGTGGCTGCCTGGCAGGTAGGCGATGGCCCGCGTGCCCGCCTGCAGATCGCCGGAGGCCACGTTCTGCTGGTCCAGGGTGCGCCTGCCGGCCTCGTCATAGTGGTAGCGGCTGGGGCGCAGTTCCTGGCCAGTGCGCTGGACCTGGACGATCAGGCGGTCGTGCATGTCGTAGGCATGGCTGTCCTGGTGCAAAGTCTGCGGGGCTTGGCTGTAGTGGTCCTGGCGCAGCAGCAGGTTGCCTTGGCTGTCCCACAGGTAGCGCTTGTCCAGCAGGGCTTGGGGGTCGGTGGGCTGGCCCAGGGCTCCCGGCTGGTCGGGCGCCGGTTCGGCTGTCGTTTGCGCGGCAGTTGCTGCAGTGGCCTGTGCCTTGGCTTGCATGGGCTCGGCCGCATGGGCCGGGGTCAGGCCTAGCAGTTGCTCTGCAATGTCGGTGGGCCGGGCACCCAGCATCCAGTCATGGGATGTGCCAGAGGCAGTGCGTGTGTTGTTCTTGCCGGTCTGGCGGTAGACGATGCGCGCCAGCAGGCCTTCGCGGCTGCGCTGATAGCGGGCCTCGATGCCGTTGCCTGCCTGCCAGCTGCGCAGTCCCACCAGGTCGCGCTCGAATCCGGTGGCAATGGTTTGCGCCGGGCTGAGCCAGCGCAGCCAGGGAGTGCGCACGCGCTGCCGCTGCAGGCCGGTGATCTGGCCATGGCCGTCGCGCAGGTAGTGCAGCCAGCTGCCGTCGGGAAGGCTGGCGGCGGAGAGTCTGCCGTGGCTGTCGTATTCGTAGTGGAGGGTGTGGTGCTGGCTGCTCTCCCCGCTTTCACCGTTTGCACCGCTTTCTTCATGGCGGGTGATGCGCTTGCGCACGCGCAGGCCCCTGTCGTTGTATTCGTAGGCCTCGCTTTGCTCGGGATGCTCCAGCGCCACCAGCCTGGGGCCCTGGTAGCGCCAGCGGGTGGTGGTGGTGCGTGGCCGCGTGCCATCTTGCGGCAGTTGCGTGATGGTTTGGCGCAGGATGCGGCCGCGCAGGTCGTATTCGTAGCGCGCCTGCTGGCCCAGGGCGTCGCGGCCCGAGACCAACCGGTCGGTGGCGTCGTAGCCGCGAATGCTCAGGCCGCTGTCGGGGCTGAGGGTGGCGACGCTGCGGCCGAAGTCGTCGTAGAACTGGCGTGCCTGCGGTGCAGTTTCAGTGCCGGCCTTGTCTGCGGCGGATGGCGGCTGCTCTGGCGCGCCGGGCTGGTAGGTCTGCACCTGGGCCATGAGGCGGCTGCCGTCATCGGCGCGGCCACCGTAGCGACCGGACTGCAGCAGGCGGCTTTCCGTGTCGTAGCGGTGCTGTGTGAAGCTGCCTCGGACATCGGCGCTCCACAGCAGGCGGCCCAGGGCGTCATGGTGCTGGCGGGTCTGGGCCGCATAGGCGGCATTGCCCGTCTTGTCCCCGTTGCCGGGCCAGCCGCCGGTGCCGGTTTCCGTGAGGTGGCCCAGCGCGTCGTAGCGCCAGCTTTGCTCTTGCAGCACGCTGGCGTCGGGGGCCAGGCTGCGCATGGCCACCAGTCGGGCCTGGGCGTCGTGGCGCAGTTCGGTGCGCCAGCCCGTTTCGTCCTCCTTGGCCGAGGGATCCCGGCTGTGCATCTGGATGATGCGCCCGGCCTTGTCATGCTCCAGCGCCACGGCGGTGCCATCGGGCTGCAGCACGCGCGTGACGTGGCTGCCGCTGCGGTCCCAGCGCAGCCGCGTGAGATCGTTCTGCGCCGGGCTTCCGTCGTCATAGCCTGCCAGCGAGGTGGGCAGCGGCCCGTCGATGTCCACCAGCACGCTGCGGCCGTTGATCTCGGTGTAGCGGTAGTGCGTGCTGCGTTCGATGGGCGTGGCGCCGTCCGCATTGCCTGCGGGCTGGCCCTGGGCATCCAATGGGCTGAAGCCCGTCTCGGTGATCTGCAGCGGCTGGCGGCTGCTGTTGTAGCGGATGCGGATCTGGTGTTCGCGCCCGGGCACGACGCTGGGCCGGGCGATGAGTTCAGGCGCGTATTGCTTCCAGGGGTCCTTGCCGTAGCCGTAGCGCACCTGCAGCTGCGGGGCCCGGGCTTGGCCTTGTGTGTAGGCGATGCGGTACACGGCCAGCGGGCGGCCGAAGGGGTCCAGCTCGGTGCGCGTGCCTTCCAGCGGGCGGCCTGCGGGATCGAGCCGCGTGGCTTCGGTCAGGCGCCCTTGCGCGTCGTACCGGTAGCGCATGTCGCCGGGGCCGCAACTGGCGCAGCCCGGGCCGCGCACTTCAAGCAATCGCCATTGCCCGCCGATGGTGTCGTAGTGGTAGGTGGTTGCTTGCCCAAGGCTGTTGGTGAGGGTGTTCTTCCAGGGCTGGCTGAGGTCCAGGGTGACTTTTTCCTGCTGGCTGTCCGGCGGGCCGCGCACGCTCAAGATGGCGCGGCCGGTGTCGCCGTAGGCGTAGCTGGCGATGCGCTCGTCCATGGGCTTGCCGTCGCTGCCCTGGCCCTGGACGCTGATGCCCGTGAGCAAGGTGGGGTGGCGCGGGTCCTCATAGTGGTAGTGGCGCTGGACCGGGGCTTGGCCATCGGCCGATGGGAGGCTGACCTGCACGAGGCTGGCGTTCAGCTTGGCCTGGGGCTGGGTGCTGCCGGGCAACGGTGCGCTGCCGTGGCGGTAGTCGATGCGGCCCAGCGGGGTGTCGATGGCCTGCACGCCGGTGAAGCTGCCCTCGCCCGAAGCTTGGGCGTAGTGCAGGCGCAGGCTGCGGCCCTGCGGGTCGGTGACCTTGAGCAGGCGGTTGCCCTTGGCGTTGTAGTCCAGGCGGACCTGTTCGCCCGAGGGCAGGCTGATGCGGGTCAGGCGCCCCCGGTGGTTGAAGCGCAGCTCGCGCCCGTCCATCCATTGCCAGGTGTAGTGCCGTTCCTGGCCGGGCTTGGTTTCCTTGGTGCCCTTTGTATCCGGGCCTTCGATGCGCACGATGCCGTTGCCCGGCTGCTCGCTGGCGCACAGGCTGGGATGCTTGCGCAGCTTGCTGAAGATGATGCGGGTGCCATCGGCCTGCACGATCTGCAGGTTGGTGGGGTGGTCGTACAGGCGGGCCTCGTAGCTGAGCAGCCAGCCGCGGCCGAGCAGGCCTGGCGGCACGTAGGCCCGGCTGTAGCTGCTGTTGTAGTGGCGCACGACTTCCAGGCCGAGCAGGCCGGGCAAGGCGGGCATGTCCACTTCGCGCTGGTATTTGTTGCCGTTGATGAGGTGGATGGGGTTGCCTGCGCCCTGGTGGGTGCTGCTGGAGTTGCCCTGGGTGGCGGGGCCGGCGCCGCCGCAGGGGCTGCCGCCGGGCGTGGGGGTGCAGGTGCCGCCGCCCGAGCCGCCACCGCCACCGCCAAGGTCGATGCCGCCGCCCGCGCCGGGGGCGCAGCTTTGCACGGTGGGGTCGCATTTGCCGGAGCCGCCGCCCAGGCTGGGGGCGGCAGCCGCCAGGGTGGGCGTGGCCTGGGCCAGCAGTGCGGCAATGCATAGCAAGGCGCTGCGCAGCAGCGTGTGCCGTGGGTGCATGTGAGTTTCTCCCTCGGGATTTTTAGGAATCTCGGGCAGGAGGCGGCCATGCGTCTGGCGGGGAGCTGGTGGAGGCAAGCCTGTGTCCGGGTTGCCGGTCAATCTAGGCAGCTGCGGCGTGCTTGTCTCTAGGAATAGTCTGTTTCTGCGGCCCAAAGGGAGGAATGGGGCGGAAAAGGGGCCGGCGTGGGGCTGTGGCGCAACGGAATGCGGCCGCCCGCATGCCCCACAATCCCCGCCAAAGGAGTGCACGGGCAATGGACAGATGGCAGGCCATGCGGGTGTTTTGCGGCGTAGTGGATGCGCAGGGCTTCACGGCGGCGCAGGACAGGCTGGGCATGACGCATTCGACCGCCTCGCGCCATGTCAAATGGCTGGAGTCGGAACTGGGCACGCAGCTGCTGCAGCGCAATTCGCGCGGGCTGAGCCTGACCGAGGCGGGGCGCAGCTACTACCTCAGCTGCGTGCAGTTGCTGGAGCAGCTCGATGAGGCCGAGGCCGCGCTGGCCGTGCGCCGCGCACGCGTGGCGGGTGTGCTGCGCATCACGCTGCCGCTGGCCGTGGGCGCCATCGAGCTGGGCGACTGGCTGCCCGAGTTCGAGCAGCAATTCCCGGATCTGGAGCTGCAACTGCTGTGCACCGACCGGCTGGTGGATCTGGTGGCCGAGGGCGTGGATGCAGCCGTGCGCATCAGCCGGCAATTGCCGGACAGTGGACTGCAGGCGCGGCTGCTCACGCATTCGCCTCTGGTGCTGGTGGCTTCGCCCGCCTATCTGATGCGCCACGGGGTGGTGCAGGCGCCAGAGCAACTGGCCGCGCACCGCGCCCTGGCCTTTGCTGCGGGTCCGGCTCAGCTGCGCTGGAGCGTGGTGTCCGGGCAGGGCGCCGTCACCGAGGTGCAGCCGCACACGGCGCTGCGCACCGATTCGGTGGCCACCATCTTCGAGGCCGCACGCGCAGGCCGGGGCATTGCGGCGCTGACCTGGCATACCGTGCGCTCGGCCATCGAGCGCGGCCAGCTGGTGCGGGTGCTGCCCTGTTTTCATCTGGGGCAGTACAGCTACCACGCGCTGTATCCGCGCACGCGGCATCTGCGCCCGGCCGTGCGTGCCTTCGTGGATTTCATGGCACGGCGCTATCGGCAGGGGCCGGGGGACTGAGCATGGTGTACTGGAGCCGGCCGCTCGATGCGCAGGAACAGGCCTTTGTGCGCACGCACTTCGGTGCCTCGCTGGATGCGCTGCTGCCGCGCATGCGCCTTTATCTGCGCCGCCTGGGCGACACGCGCAGGGCGCTGTCCATGAATGGCGGGCGCATCTTCATGCCGCGTGCCTTTTTCATGCAGTCCGATCCGCGCCAGCCGCTGCGCCTGTCGCATCCGCAGATCGCAGGCATCTTTGCCCATGAGCTGCTGCACCAGTGGCAGCGCCTGCAGGGCATGCCCGTCACGCGGCAGGCGGCCTGGCTGCAGTTCAAGGCGCTGTGCACGCGCGGTGATCCCTATGCCTACGAGCGCTGCGACGATCCCCGGCGCATGCTGCAGCGCTTTGTCCATGCCCAGGTGGAGCAGCAGGGCCAGATGTGGGAGGACCATGTACGCGCCTGCGTGGCGGGGCAGGGCGATGTGGCGGGCGCCCTGATCGCGGCCCACGTGCGGGGCACGTGAGTCAGCTGGGCTGGATGCTCAGTGCTTCGATCAGGTCATGGGCCGACACATCGCGCGCCGCGCCAAAGCCCGCCACGTGCCGGGCGATGGATGGCGTGATGCAGACAAAGCGGAAGTCGCCCAGATCGGTCATGAACGCGGCTTCGGGGAAGCGCAGCACATAGCTGTCGCGCGCGCCATCGGCCAGCACGCTGCCGGGCGGTGGTGTGCTGGCCACGCCTTCAATGGCCACGCGCTCCAGTGCATGCACGCCCTCGCCGTCCACTTCGGCCGCGCACACCAGCAGGCTGACGGCCGGGTGCAGTTCCATGGCCCGCGTGTGCGCTGCCAGTGCGCTGACGTGCAGCACAAAGCAGCCAAACTGCGCATTCCAGGCCCAGGGCACCATGGACAGACGGGGAGCGGGCAGTGCATCGCCAGCCCCGGGGGCAGGGGAGTCGGCGGGCTGGGTGGCCAGGGCCGCGCTGCGGCGGCGGGCCAGCAGATCGCGCAGCGACAGCTGCAGGCGGGACAGGTGGGGCATGGCGGGCGTGGAGGGCATGGCGCCATCGTACCCGTGGCGTACTTGTGGCGTGCCCGTGGCCGGCTTGCGAAAGCACAAGGCGAGTTGCGGTGGCACCGGTATGCCATGGGCGCTCAAGCGTCACTTTGGCGACGAGTCCCTGGGGCCTTCCCCAATGCCGGGAACCGGGTGTGCGCCTAGCCTCGCTGGCAAGGCGGATTGCCGCCGTCCGATCCACTCACCGACCATTCAACGCCCATCCGTCCATGTCGACCCTGCCCGCGCACCACGCCTTCTGGCCCAGCCGTCTGCCCCATTCCATCACCGTGCCCGCCACCAGCGTATGGGAGAACCTGGCCGTCAACGCGCGCCGCTATCCCGACAAGCCGGCCATCCGCTACTTCGGCAGCTCCATCAGCTACCGCGAGCTGTGCGAGGGCACGGAGCGCATGGCGGCCTACCTGCACAGCCTGGGCGTGCAGCGCGGCGACCGCGTGATCCTGCTGATGCAGAACACGCCTCAGCTCATCCTGGCGCACTACGCCATCTTCCGCGCCAATGCCGTGGTGGTGCCGGTCAATCCCATGAACATGGCCGAGGAGCTCAAGCACTACATCACCGACGCCGACGCCAAGGTCGCCATCACCACGGCCGACCTGGCCCCCGAGCTGGCCAAGGCCAGCAACGCGCTGGCGCCGGGCCAGCGGCTCGATCACCTGATCGTCACCCAGTTCACCGATGCCTTCGATGCCGGTGTGCAGGGCGACGATGCGCCGCCTGCGCAGTGGCACGACTGGCTGCTCACCCGGCGCGAGCCGGCTGTGCTGGATGGCGGCAGCGTCCACACCTGG
>JGI11944J13513_1002551_pt1 | contig 12568 bp, 7 predicted proteins | sample TerdegcoTASludge_FD_13513 | JGI IMG/M metagenome (IMG submission 13513) | reverse complement strand
GGCCGAAATCGATAAATATGCGAGTGGCTAACTCCAGCATGGAGATGAGCGAGGTCAAGGCGGCAAAAAAAAGAGCCAGAAAAAAGATGGATGAAAATAATGCCGAGCCTGGAAGTTTACTAAAAAGCTGAGGAATGACAATAAAACTTAATCCATCATTTCCTGCTTTCAATGCATTTTCTGCTTCTATAAGAGTAGGCGTAAGAGAGAAAATAGTCGGAATAATTGCCAGTCCGGCCAGTAAAGAGGCAGAATTATTTCCGAATCCGGTAATGAAAGAATTTAAAACCACATCCTCATCTTCTTTGATATAAATAGCATAAGTGAGAATTAATCCCCAACCAGCCCCGGTAGACCAGGCAGATTGGGATAAACCCTCCAGCCAGACTTGATAATCTAATAAATAATCCATTCGAACTTCAAAAAAGTAATTCAACCCGATGAGAGCATTGGGAAGAGTTAAAGCCCGTACCGCACCAATAATCAGCAAAACAATCAGAGACGGCATCAAAATTCGATTAGCTTTTTCTACACCACGATTAATTCCCCGATAAATGACCAGACAACCTATGAAGAGAGCCATCAGATGGAATAAAACTGGTTGATATCCGTTGATGAATTGCTGCCAATAATCTGAGGAACTTGAAGTTTGTAAATTTCCAGTAGCAGCCGACAAAAAGTATTTTAACGCCCATCCTGTAACCACAGAATAGTAGAACATGATGGCCATGGTGCAAAAAGCCACAAAGGCACCCATCCAGCTGAAACCCGGTCCTAAAAATTGGTGGAAGGAACCGATCAATCCCTGACGAGTTCGACGGCCAATTGAAAATTCAACAATTATCAATGGAATTGACCATAGAATCAGGAAAACCATCCAGGGAATAAGAAAGGCTCCTCCATATTGCCCGGCCAGACGGGGAAATCTCCAGATGTTACCGGCTCCAATCGCCATTCCCAGCGTCGCGAGAATCAATGCCCAGCTTGAGCTGAATTTTTCACTTTTTTCCATATTTATCGATTAAAATATAAGATTTGCCAGTCAGGAATAAAATTGAAAAGTAAGAGAGCAAAAACATTCACACTGAAAATAGAGAAGATGAGTAGATGATGAAGATTTTAAGAAATAAAACGGATACTATTATTATCTTAATAAAATGCATTTTCTGGAAATATAACGGTCATCGAATCCTAACCTGTAAAAATAGACTCCACTTGGCAAATCAGAGGCGTTCCACACTTCGGAATACGTTCCTGCATTTTGGAATTGATGATTAATTCTTTGCACCAACTCTCCATTTGAATTATAGATTTCCAGAGAAAGTGTACCACGATGTGGAATTTTATAATCGAAGATTGTCGTGCTATTAAACGGATTGGGATAATTTTGTCCTAATTCAAAATCAGTTGTCACTTGTGGATTTTTTGTTTTTTTTATCCCGACAATAGCTTCATGATTAGTTAGGTTATAAGAGTCTCCGTTTCCTAGAAAATGCAACGTGGCATCAATAAGTCCGGGGTAATTTGTATTGCGGAATTGGATGAAACCCGAGTGGGATGCGCCATAAGAGTCCAGAATATACAGTAGTTTATCAGCGGTCAAGACTCCCTCATTAGAAATAGGGGTTTGGGTATTATCATCCAGATAAATCGCCACAAAGTGTGGATGGCTTGCTATACCATACATACCGGCGATAAATCTATTTTCAGCCAGATCGAGATTATTCCATAATTCAGGTATGATGACGGAATGGGGAATGACCGCTGTTCCGGCACTCTGAGTTAATTGTCCGCGCCAGGCATTTAAGGTACTGGAAGTGAGATTACCAATGACAATTTCTCCCAGCTCAGCCGTAGAAGCATCTGAGCCATTCAAAATGGTATCGGAATAGGTTGGGGAAAAAGGAGTAGGTGCTGACCACCCTTGAAGATATTGACCCGGATCAACGAGTGTCCGGCTGGAAAGATTGAATGCAGCACTATGATTGAGCTGAAAATATTTAATATTTGTAAAAGTAGGCGGTTGACCAGGGACCGCTTTTATGTAAGAATGATCACTTTTAAATAATATCGTTACCGTTCCTTCACCATACGCGATTCCAGTTAAAGTATTATCTACACAAAAAGCGGTATTTTCATCAACGCCAATGCCGATGATGTCATCATTAGAATAATCCTGGATACGTCTGGCCAGCATGGGAACGAATCGTCCCAACCGTGCACGTGTATGAAAATGAGAATCGGTAAAAACATGAGGCAGGATATGCAGAAAATCATCTGTAAATGAAACCCGGCTATGGTAAGGATTGTATGCCACCTGATCAGGGTAAGCAGTTCCAAATTTAGCATCAAAAACAATTTCACCCAGTATGGCTAGTCCGGCACTGGTACCACCAATAACTCCACCATGAGAAAATACATAATGAATAGCGTCTTCCACTAAGGTTCCCTTCCAGGTGGATATATATTGCCATTGATCTCCGCCTTCAATAAAAATTCCACGGGCAGAAATTAATTCGTAATATATAGCGGAGTCATTCGCTGCCGTTCGATTGGAAATTTGATATTCATGACTGGTAGAAACTGCCCCAAGCCATTTAAAATAATCAGGATACCATGTAGAAACTGTACTTACATCGATATTTATTATTTTTCCTGAATCGGCCTTCTGCACAAACCAGCTATAGGGAATGTCTGACCAGTCATTGTAATTTTCCTGACCACCACCAACCAGTAAGGCCGATCCCTGAGAATAGAGTGAATGGTAACCAAAGGAGAATAATATGGTTAAAATACAAAAAAATTTCATTATTGAATCGGTCCAATATTTAGAAAATAGAGCGCTGAAGTAAGCATTCTCCAGCGCTATAAAAAATTGTGAAAATCAAATATCAATCTTTAACGCAACAGAATCATCTTCCGAGAAATGTTTATATTTTTACCTGTAAGCTGATAAAAATATACACCCGAAGAGGTAAGTTGACCGTTTTGATTTTTACCGTCCCACAATACGGTATGCGTACCGGCTTCATATTTTCCAGAGGTTAGAACCTTAACCAGATTCCCCAGAATATCATATATAGCTAACTGTATCTCTGTACTTTTCTGTATTTCGAACTGAATTGCCGTTGAGGGATTAAAGGGATTTGGATAATTTTGTAATAGAGAAACAGTTGTAGGTAAGACAGAACGGTTTAATCTATCATCAATTTTTACCAATAAAGGTGAGATGAAGTTGGCCAATCGAACAATACCATCATTGGGTGTGGAAGCCCAGATGATGTTGTCTTTGATTTCCATATGGGTCAATGTATCAGAAGGAATTACTCCGCTGGTATTGGCCACGGTAAATTGACTGAATGACCCATCTTTATTAATTGAGAATAATCCTCCACCTACGCTCGCGCACCATATATTACCATTCATATCCGATTCGATATCTTCGATGGTATACTGGAGGAGTGGCCAGGTGGAAGAAGTATGGGTGATCACACTGCCATCGGGGAGAATTTCATAGAGGTCCTTGGTACTGTAGTCTGGCACCCACACGTGATCATCCGGATCGATGGTCATAGCATAGGTGTAAGCATTTTCCAGTGGGGTGATACTGTGCCAGTTGCCGTCCGTATCCCGATAGGTGACCCCGTACCAGGTGCATAACCACAACCTGCCGCGGGAATCTTCCCGTAAGTCGTATACCTCGGGGCGAGCGACACTCATGCTCAAGCCAATCCCGATGGCCGCCAGATCCCAATCCACCCAGGTCGCCCCATGATCCTGACTGACCCAGATTCGGGAATTGAGGCGATCGGTGGCTCGCAGACTGATATACACATTTCCTTTAGAATCGGTTTGAACCGTTCGGGTGTATTCATTCACAGTGAAGGGCACATTGCCGGCGGTGCCGTCGGACGTACGATAGGAAACACCATAGTGAGTGCAGAACCACATGGTTCCCTGATCATCCACAGCCATGTAGAAAACCCGATCTTCCAGTCCGTTTAATCCCAGGGTAGTATCCTCGGGCTGGAACACCGTCCAGGTGGTCAGGTCACGAGATAACTGGCTAACACGGGCTAATCCGCTGCCAGGGTCTTTCTGCCCGCCAAACCAGATATTACCGTTCCGATCAAAATCAATGCAATAAATACTGTTATACGGCAAGGAACTGTTCGTAGAGGTATAGAGTTTATCATCCCCTTTTTCAATGAGACCGACAATTCTAACAATTCCCTGGCTGGGAGTTGAAACCCATATAACATCATCTTTAATTTCCATATGAGTCAATGTATCAGAGGACAATCCGCCGCCCGTGTTTGCAGTTGTATATTGATTAAATGATCCGTCCGCATCAATTTTAATTAATCCGCCGCCCACTGTGGCACACCAGATGTCTCCGTTTTTGTCCGATTCGATATCTTCGATGGTATACTGGAGGAGTGGCCAGGTGGAAGAAGTATGGGTGATCACACTGCCATCGGGGAGAATTTCATAGAGGCTGCCCGCCAAACCAGATATTACCGTTCCGATCAAAATCAATGCAATAAATACTGTTATACGGCAAGGAACTGTTCGTAGAGGTATAGATAGCAAAATTCTGGGATAGACCAGGCAACATAAAAACCGTAAGCAAAATGAATAAAATTGTACATATCAATTTCATAATTTTTCTCCTTAATTATTTAATAATATGTCTATTTTTTAAAGTGATATACCAAATCCTATCCGATGGACGTCACCCAGAACGCTATAGTTTGAAAATGAGTAATCCAGGTTTGTTTTTACTCCTGACAGGGGGAGATGTAAACCCGCTCCAAAAGAGAGTTCTCCCAGATCGTATTTGATTCGGTATGCGCTGCGCAGGTAGGCAAAAGAGTGAAAGCTATATTCTAGGCCCAGGATGAATCTCTCTTTATTATCGTTTGGTGTTTCCACATCTGATATTACCGTTAACACCCAGGAATCGGTCTTGATGGGATCGAACGCCATACCAATTTGGAAAATCTGAGGAACACGGAATTCAGGACTCAGTCGTTCAACTCTTGGATTATCAGGAATATTTTGATTGAGTTCTTCTTGAATTTTTTGTTCGATATCATTTCCTTCGAATTTTAGTTTTCCAGCAATGTTTCGGATGGCGATTCCTAACCGCAATCCGAAGAAATCGGTTCGATACAAAGAACCAACATCGAAAGCAAATTGATCGGCGGTTTCATTCCAGATGTTTTCTCGAATATATTTTCCAGTTACTCCAAAAGTAAATCGATCGGTAAGAGAACGCGCATAGGAAACTCCAGCCACCAAATCACCAGCACTAAAATATTCTCCCGTTCCCTCGCTCTGGTAAACGGTAGTAATTTCCATATCATCCATGTAGAAAGAAGTGACAGATATTCCAATAGTCCCAATTTTTTCAAAGGTTTTCACGATGGCGCCATATGCCAATTTGGTATCGATAAACCAATCGGTATAAGAGAGATTGATATCCATGTTTTTTGTCGAGATGGCTCCCGCCGGATTATAATAAAGTGCAGCGGCTCCTGAGATGACAGCTACCCCTGCACCACCCAGAGCAGCTCCTCTAGGTTCTGCAGTAATCTGCAGGAAATTACCTCCACTTTGTCCAAGATTTCCCTGTGAATAAGTGAGAACATAGAAAGTCAACACCCAAAACGAAGTTAGTTGTAAAAGATGTTTTGTTTTCATTTTATATTATACCTCATCTTTTTTATCTGATGATAGCGAAACGCCCTGTTTTTTCTCCGAGTGAAGATTTGATATGATAGAAATAGATGCCGGAAACTACCGGTCGCTTTTCTGAACTTAGCAGGTTCCATTCTTCCCGGCCTGTTTGGTCGGTGTGATTCAGGGTTTGAATCAAATCACCATCAACGGAAAATATTTTAATTGTACAGGGAGTTGGTAAATGAGTGAAGGCAATGTGGCGTATTGGTTCACCGAAAACGGTATTTCCAACTCGTGATTCATCCCAGGCAGAAGAAATGACAAATGGATTTGGTACGACTTTGATCTTGTCCAGATCAGAGGCAACCTGAGCAGGTAGTGATTTAGGAATCACCATGACGGCATTAGGTTGATTATCAATATTCTTAATGTCGGATAAACGCGTAGATTCTTCAAAAATTCCCATTGTATTGTAACGATAAGCGCTGAGATTGTAGAAATATTTGAATCCGTTGTAAACAGTATTCTGGTCTATATAATTATAAGCAGTTTCATTGATGGTGGAATCCAATTTATAGATCATGGGAATGGTATCCAGTGTTTCCCAATGCCTTAAGGTTTGATCGGTAGTGCGATATACAATATATCCTTCTAAATCATTAATAGGCGGATTGGTTACCGGATTACGATATTCCACATCTATGGCGTTACTCCAGCGGAGTTCCACACGGTGATCTCCGGGATTAGCAGAAAGCACTGGATTGGGAATAATGGGGATGTTGAAACCATCCTGATAATATTCCCAGATTTTATCGGTGACGGCAAGCAAATCTGCTTCATTATCGCCGACCATTACTCCCACCCAGATCTCCGCTTTTTCTCCAGGTGGTATATCGAAAGGTCCATTGCAAATATATGCCACTAGTGCGGCTCCAATCACGTTTCCGCTCTGATCTACAATTCGGGAAGTGGCCGGATCGTCATAATGCGTACCGTCTATTGGGTTATCACCCAGGTGAAAATAATTTTTAACAGGAAAATCACCATGGGTTTGAAAACGGTTATGAAACCACATGGTATCGCTTTTCATCAGGTAGTAACTGACTGAATCCCAGATGGCATTGTTTACTCTGACTTCATCAATATCCACGTCGATCCAGTGAAAGTCTGTAATTCCAGCATTATTAGGAGTTTTGAGGAAGGTAACACCACTAAGGAATGGATCAGGTTGTTGCCATTCATTGCTGTATGAATCTGCATCGTAGAAGTAAACTAATTCTCTGCTTTTATCGAAGTTAACGCAATCATCGGCCCATTCTCTGGCATCGTTATCAATTCCACCGATATCTAAATCACTATAAAAATTGAAATACATATCATGGTAGGGTTGGCTGCTAAGATTTTCAATTTCAAATTTAAGAATGTGAAATCGGTCGGCATTCTGAACGCCCCAGCTATAAATTGATTGATGCACACGGAAATTTAGGAGCATATCCATCTCATGGTTATTAAAATATCGCCAGTTGGTTGAGTCGCTATATACACAATAACTATCCTGCTGGGAGAGGATGATGGGATTTCCCTGTGAATCCTGAACTGGCCAACCCCAGGAGGGCCAGGTATCAGGATTATCACTGATGGCGATTTCACCCTGACCGGCATTATAGCCACCCACCGCATCGAATTCCTCAAATCGTCCATCGGCGGCACTGATGACATTGACCGGAACTCCAATCATCAAGCATTGGCGATACATGCATATATGTCCAGAATTTATTGGATATTCGAGAGTTTTTTCGAATTGACCACCGTAAGGGTAAAACTGACCAATATTGGTGGTAAAAAATCCGACTTTATTGATGTTGTGGGTGGCAAAAGCCCTGTCTTCCAGACCGGCCTGAACATCAGTAATCCCCCACCACAATAGAAAAAATATCGAATAAACCGCTGAAAAATAAATTTGTTTTTTTTGCATAATACATCACCCTTATCATTAATATCTTATATCAATTCCAAGATAAATCAGGCGGGGAGGACCCCAATTAAGGGGATTGGCTGAAAATTCATAAGTCCTTCCGATAATTTGATCCGGTTTACCGGTGAACGGATCGACATACTCCACATTTCTGCGGTCGGTAAAATTGTAAATTTCCAGATATGGAATAAGCTCTAATTCTTTTATCCGGATCTGTCGATCAATTTTCAAATCAATAGTCCAATTTTCCGGTAAGCGCCCATTATTGATTTCGTAAGGTTCGGTGGCCCCACGTATTCCTTTGGTATAGGGTAAACCACTATTATATTGGAAAAGAAGAGATAATTTAAAGTTTTCAAGGAAATGAACTCCAGCAATCTTTGGCCCCTGATCATTGAGTACCCGGGCATTCAGAAGCAGATTCAGTTTGTGCCGAGAATCCCAATCGGTAGGGAAAAATTTTAAGCTTTGTCTATTCGCTTCTTCAATTCCCACTCTTTCTAATGGACCGGAACTGCTGGCTTCGGCCACCGCATAGGTATAATTGATTTCTCCAGATATATACTTACCCCTACTTTTTTTCAGTTGAATCTCTATACCATTATTATAGCCAAAGTCTTCATTGATATGTAGACTGAAGGTTTCCCAGTATTCGGGTTTATCACCTGGATAGAAGGTTCGGGCACCGGTAAAATTTCGGACTTGTTTGCTGTAAGCCGATACATTCAGCAAGAAGTCTTGGTATATTTGATGACTGAGTCCGAATTCATAGGTAATGGTTCGTTCTGGTTTTAGATTGGGATTACCAAAGCGGCCGTTGCCGGTGCGCAGATTCATGATGATATTCTGTTTATAATTTTCATCGGACATGCTTTTATAGATAAATTGATACTCCGGTCGTTGAAAGTAGTGACCATAGCCAAAATGAAATACTGTTTTTTCTGATACCGGATAGGAAATTCCCAACCGTGGACTGAATTGATAACTAATATCGGCCTGTCTATATTTTTCATCCCGATTATAATAGGCATCGTAGGGATCTGGCCAGTAGCCAGAATTGGGATCAGTTAAATCGAATCGCAGGCCGGCGCTAAGAATGATGCTGGAAAAATTGATTTTATCTTGCAGATAGGCCGCAAATTCTCGAGGATACCGGCGATAATCATCCAGAATATGATCATCGTAATATGGGGTATTTATATAGAATCGTTTTAGATCATGCTGTCGATATTCTATTCCTCCTTTCAATTCATTGTTGCTATTGGCCTGCCACAAAATGTCTCCACGCCATCCAAAAGTCTTTTGGTCGTCTTCTTCATAGGTACTCACATAACTGAAAAGATAAAATTCATTATTGGCGTCCAGGCGATAAGCCGGGCTTAACTCCCAATAATCATAATCACCCGAATCGTAATGATAGGCGTTATAGTAAAGATTTAAGGTATAGTAAAGGTTTTGTTTTACCGTATGAGTAAATCCAAATTGAACTAATTCGGAATGGGTTTGTGGTTCATACCAATATTGATCCGGAATATATTTCCAGCTATGGGAGTAATTCTTGCGTGTTCCTTTTGAAAAATTGACACTCAGATTCAATTTTAAATTATTGACATGCCGATCGGTAATTTTCGCAAAAAGGTTACTTTCCGTTCTATATCCCCAGGGAAGGTAACTATCTCGATCGTCATATGAACCAGCCAGGAAAAAATTTGTTTTGGAAAAAAGGAAAGGACCGCTGAGAGTGGCACGGATTACATTACGATTGTAATCTTTGCTGGGTTGATTCAGGCCGAGTGAAGTAGATTTCATATCCAGATCGGTTTGTAATGATTTACCACCTTCTTTGGCGGTGATGTTAACGATGCCACTCATTGCATTTCCATATTCAGCACTGAAAGTTCCGCTGATGATCTGCATTTCAGAAATATAGTTTTGATTGATGACCTCTGACGTTGTTATTTCAGAGAAAAGGGGATTAACTAGCGGCACGCCGTCTAAGAAGTACGTTACTTCGCCCGATCGGCCACCTCGGAAATGGAGGCCATCATAGTCGACCACGCCTGGTTGGGAGCGAAGAACATCGTTCACGGTGACAGCTGGCAAATTCTGAATATCGCGGGAATTGATGGTTCGTAAGGTCGCGGTATTATCCTTTTCTACGATGGATGGTTCAGCAATTATCACCACTTCTTCTCCAGAAATTACAGTCGGTTTCAAGGTGCCATTGATAACCGTAATTCGATTGGTTCGAACCTGCACTTTATCATAAATAGCAGGGTTGTAACCAATGTATTCGATGCTTATTTGATATTCACCTGGTGGCACCTGTAAAATCACATATTCACCTTCCTGATCGGTGGCCGCTCCCAGAGACTGTCCAGTCACAACGATATTAGCGCCGATGAGTGGTTCACCTGAGTTGGCATCGACCACCTTGCCGGTGATTTTCCCATAATTTGTTGAAAATAAATTCACTGACGTGATCAAAATTAGAAAGACTGAGATAAATCGAATTTTGATCATCATTTCCTCCAATTTAAACAACTAATGAATTGGTTAATGAATTTGAAAATACAAAAATGTTTTCCGCCAGCCGCGGTTGAAGTTTATCCAGAAATATTTTTAAGATTCTGATGGAATAAATTGTAGATACCGGAAGTAAAATGTGAAAGGGATCCCTTTTTGTATGAATGAGCAAGTTTAATTTTGTGGTTGTTATCCATTTGGAAAAACATTTGATGTAACAATCTTTGCATTAATAAAATACAATGTAATATTTTTTACAAATTTATATTGACTAATCTGATTTGTCAAGAATTTTATTAAAATAAATATTTCCAAACTACATGGTAAGGGTTAATCAATAATGTGGATAAGAAAAGTTCTTTTAACTGCCAGGGATGGTCTCGTCATCTCTAATTTTTGGGGCGATTCCCCAGCCGAAAAAACCATAAATTAAAGCGAAGACGAATCCCAAATAGTTCATAAAACACCAGGGCAAATAATCGAAAGTGGTAACTCCCAGAGTTCCGCTCATAAATACCCCGGCCATGCTCCATGGAATGAGTGGGACGACTACTGTGCCGGAATCTTCGGTGGTGCGAGATAAATTTTTGGCAGCCAGGTTTTTCATTTTATAAAGCGGGGCAAATAATTCTCCCGGAATTATAATTGAGAGAAAAGAACTACCCGTCATCAATGCCACTGAAATACAGCTCAAAACCGTGCTGGCTATTAATCTTCCAGTTGTATGGGTAAATGAAGCCAATTTTTGTAAAATCTGATCCAGCATTCCTGTTCCCTGCATAATTCCTGCGAAACCGAAAGCACAAAAGGCAATTAGAGTCACCCCCATCATGCTCATCATACCACCCCGGCTCAACAATTTATCCAAAACCTCCAGACCGGTATTAGACTGATAACCGGTGGTTAATACATTCAGTAAATCAACGAGAGAGCGGCGTTGGAAGATGAGACCCAAAATAACAGCGGTAAAAGAGGAGATGAGCATTCCAGGGATGGTGGGTAATTTACGGAATGCGAAATAAAGAATAATCAGGGCAGGTAAAAAAAGCAGGATATGGAATTGGAAGTTTTGCTGGAGTCCTTCCAGCAAGGTGGTTGGCAGGTTGACCAGGGCATGGTGATCACTGCGAATGCCGATGATTAAAAAGACAATCAGTCCAATCGACCAGGCGGGCAATGTGGTCCACAGCATATGTTTAATGTGATCAAAAATGTTACTGCCGGCAGCGATCGGTGCCAGATTGGTCGTGTCAGAAAAGGGGGAGAGTTTATCTCCGAAATAAGCGCCACTGATAATAGCGGCTGCGGCCTGAGGTAGTGGTATATGCAGACCTTCCGCCACTCCAATCAGGGCGACTCCCACCGTTCCTACTGTGCCCCAGCTGGTACCAGTAAAAAGAGAGATCACGCTGCATATAATACAGGCGCTAAATAAATACAATTTTGGTGAAAGCAATTTCAGACCATAATAGATAAGCATGGGAATTGTTCCCGCGGCGATCCAGGATCCGATGAGAATTCCGACACAAATAACGATCAACATGGCTGGCAGGGCTTTGGTAATATTTTGTACAATACCATTTTGCATTTCTTTCCAGGAAAATCCGGCGATGCTGGCGATGAGACCAGTGATAAAAGCGCCGATCACTAAAAGAACTTCAGCAGGAATTTTATAAATTCCGTAACCTACCAGCAGCAGGATTAAAATAATGAAGATGGGCAGGATGGATAGAAAAAAATTAACCCGTGGTTCAGATTTATTTGTCATAATTCAGCCAGTTGTAAAAGTTAAATTGTGTTTTAGTCAAACCAGATTGTAAGAATTGAAAAAAAGAAATCAGCACATTTTTTTAAAAATTATATTGCCCATATCGACCAGTCAAGTTTTTTATGATATGAGCGATGAATATTAATTAAATTTTTTATTGAAAGTGAAATTATTTTTTCATATAATAACGATAAAGTAATTTTTATTGCGCATTATGCAAATCAATCAAGAGCGACTTATCCAGATATTTTTTGATCTCATTTCAATCAGTGCCACTTCGAAGCAGGAAAAACCTGTGGCGGATTATATTCGAGCCTTCCTGAAGCGAATGAAAATTACTGCTGTTGAAGATCACGCCGGTCAGTTGGTGGGAGGGAATACCGGAAATATTATCGCTCAGGTTCGACCAGCTGGAAACAGTGCTTCCATTCAATTCTGCCTGGCGGCCCATATGGATACCGTGAAACCCACCACGGGAATTCACCCTCAATTCCAGGATGGAAAAATTATTACCGATGGCAATACGATATTGGGAGCTGACAATCGAGCCGGTATTGCTCTGATATTATATTTAGTGGAATCACTCCAGTCAGTCCGTTCATTTATACCTTTTG
>JGI11944J13513_1002538_pt1 | contig 12615 bp, 11 predicted proteins | sample TerdegcoTASludge_FD_13513 | JGI IMG/M metagenome (IMG submission 13513) | reverse complement strand
CGAAGCCGAGATTGCGCGGCTGACCGCCGCCGCGCTGCAGGCGCTCGCGGCGGGGCGCAGCCCCCTGATCCATTCGGCCTGCGGGCCCGACGNCCCCGCGGTGCGGGGTTTCGCCGCGGTGGCTGCCCAGGCGGGTGTGCCCCTGGCGCAGGCCCAGGCGGCCGTGGGCGACGCCCTGGCGGCGACCCTGCGCCGGGTGATCGACGCCAGCGGCGTGCGGCGCGTGGCCATCGCCGGCGGCGACAGCTCGGGCGCGGTGGCCGGCGCGCTGGACATCACCGCCCTGACCGTGGCCGCCCAGTTGGCGCCCGGCGCCCCGCTGTGCCGGGCCCACGCCGACGCGGCCGGCATGGATGGCCTGGAACTGGTGCTCAAGGGCGGCCAGATGGGCGGCGTCGACTTCTTCGGCCAGGTGCTGCACGGGCTGCGCTGAGCCCGCGCTGCGGGGGCGGGCTTCGGTTATTCTTTTTGGCATGAACACGGAGCCGATCCAGCGCAGAAAAATCTATCAGGAGGTGGTCGACCGGCTGCTGCAGCGTATTCGCGACGGCGAGTGGCGGCCGGGCGACCAGTTGCCGTCCGAACGCGACCTGATGGACACCTACGGCGTGGGCCGGCCCGCGGTGCGCGAAGCCCTGCAGGACCTGGCCCGCTCGGGCATCGTCGAGATCACGCACGGCGAACGCGCCCGCGTGATGGTGCCGACGGCCGACCTGCTCATCGAGCAGGTGGCGGGTGGCGCGCAGCACCTGCTGCGCATGCAGCCCGACATGCTGGAACACCTCAAGGACGCCCGCGTCTTCATGGAGATGGGCATGTGCCGGATGGCGGCCCAGCGTGCCGATGCGCAGGACGTGCAGCGCTTGCGCCAGCGGCTCGACGACCACCGGGCGGCCTTGAACCAGCTCGACGTCTTCCTGCACAAGGACATGCTGTTTCACCGCGAGATCGCCAACATTTCGGGCAATCCCATTTACCCGGCGATCGTCGAGGCCCTGTTCAACTGGGCCGGCGCGTACTACCAGTCCATCGTGCGCGCGCCCGGCTCCGAAGCCCTCACCCTTGCCGAACACACGCGCATCTTCGAAGCGATCGCGGCCGGGGACGGCGACGCCGCCGCGCAGGCCATGAGCGATCACCTGCTGCGCGCGAACGACCTGTACCACCGTCCGGAAAACCGCCCGGCCTGACCCGGCGCCGCGCCGCTTGTACCTGGTTGGTAACCAACACGCCCGATAATTGAAACTGAGTTACGCGCCGAGGCCGGTGCGTGGCCGATCCCCTCACCCCATTCCCAGATCCGGAGACTGTTTCATGCCCCAGCGCGCCACCAAGATCGTCGCCACCCTCGGCCCTGCTTCCAGCGACCCTGCGCTGCTCGAAGCCATGATCCGCGCCGGGGTCAACGTCGTGCGGCTGAACTTCTCGCACGGCAAGGCGCAGGACCACGTGGACCGCGCCAACCTCGTGCGCGAGGCGGCCCAGCGCGCCGGGCGCGAGGTCGGCATCATGGCCGACCTGCAGGGCCCGAAGATCCGGGTCGGTAAGTTCGCCGAAGGCAAGGTCCAGCTCGAACCCGGCCAGCCTTTCGTGCTCGACGCCTCGCGCACCGAGCCGGGCGACATCGCGGGCGTGGGCCTGGACTACAAAGAGCTGCCGCGCGACGTGAAGGCCGGCGACACCCTGCTGCTCAACGACGGCCTGATCGTGATGACGGTGGACAAGGTGGTCGGCGACGCTGTGCACACCACCGTCAAGCTGGGCGGCGAGCTGTCGAACAACAAGGGCATCAACAAGCAGGGCGGTGGCCTGACCGCGCCCGCGCTCACGGCCAAGGACATGGAGGACATCAAGACCGCCATGAGCCTGCACGCCGACTACGTGGCGGTGAGCTTCCCCAAGAACGCGACCGACATGGAGCTGGCGCGCCAGCTGTGCAACATGGCGGCGGCGCCCTACGGCCACAAGCCCGGCCTGATCGCCAAGATCGAGCGCGCCGAAGCCATTCCCGAGCTGGAGAACATCCTGCGGGTGTCCGACGGCATCATGGTCGCGCGCGGCGACCTGGCCGTGGAAGTGGGCAACGCCGCCGTGCCCGGGCTGCAGAAGCACATGATCAAGATGGCGCGCCACATGGACAAGGTGGTCATCACCGCCACGCAGATGATGGAGTCCATGATCGTCAACCCGGTGCCGACGCGCGCCGAGGTGTCCGACGTGGCCAACGCGGTGCTCGACGGCACCGACGCCGTGATGCTCAGCGCCGAAACGGCGGCCGGCAAGTACCCGCTGGAGACGGTGCAGCAGATGGCCGCCATCTGCCAGGAAGCCGAAAAGACCGAGTACGACCCGCTGGAAGACGACTTCATCGGCCAGACGTTCACCCGCATCGACCACGCGATCGCCATGGGCGCGCTGTTCACGGCGCACCACCTGAAGGCCAAGGCGATCGTGGCGCTGACCGAGTCGGGCTCCACCGCGCTCTGGATGAGCCGGCACAGCGTGCGCATGCCGATCTTCGCGGTGACGTCCAAACTGGCGACGCAGCGCAGGATGACGCTGTTCCGCAACGTGCGCCCGCTGCTGGTGGGCACCAGCGCCGACCGCGACACCGCGCTGGCCGACGCCGAAGCCGATCTGAAGAAGCGCGGCGTGATGCAGAGTGGCGACGTCTACGCCATCACGGTGGGTGAGCCGATGGGCCGCCCCGGCGGCAGCAACACGCTCAAGATCTGCAAGGCGGGCTGAGGCGCAGGCGGCCGCCTGGCCGCCTTGGCAATCTGGTGACCCGTTCCCCCGCTGCGGTATGCCCTTGGGCGCCCGCGACCGACGGTAAAATCGCGGGTTACATACCGGTTACCAACTTCTCCTAGGGGATTCCATGGCGCTCGTTTCCATGCGCGAACTGCTCGACCACGCCGCTGCCAACGGCTACGGCATTCCGGCGTTCAACGTCAACAACCTCGAACAGGTGCAGGCCGTCATGGCCGCGGCCGACGAGGTCGGCGCACCCGTCATCCTGCAGGCCTCGGCCGGCGCCCGCAAATACGCCGGGGAAGCCTTCATCAAGCACCTGATCCAGGCCGCCGCCGAGATGTACCCGCACATCCCGATGGTGATGCACCAGGACCACGGCACCAGCCTCAAGGTCTGCGAAGGCGCTATCGGCCTGGGCTTCGGCTCGGTCATGATGGACGGCTCGCTGATGGAAGACGGCAAAACCCCGGCCAGCTTCGACTACAACGTCGACGTCACGCGCAAGGTGGTCGAACTCGCTCACAAGACCGGCGTGACCGTGGAAGGCGAACTCGGCTGCCTGGGCAACCTGGAAACCGGTGACGCCGGCGAGGAAGACGGCATCGGCGCCGAAGGCAAGCTGGACCACAGCCAGATGCTGACCGACCCCGAAGAGGCCGCCCAGTTCGTCAAGGCCACCCAGCTGGACGCGCTGGCGATCGCCATCGGTACCAGCCACGGCGCCTACAAGTTCAGCCGCCCGCCCACCGGCGACATCCTGGCGATCAGCCGCGTCAAGGAAATCCACGCCCGCATCCCCAACACCCACCTGGTGATGCACGGTTCGTCCAGCGTGCCGCAGGACCTGCGCGCCATCATCAACCAGTACGGCGGTGCGATGAAGGAAACCTACGGCGTGCCGGTGGCCGAGATCCAGGAAGCCATCAAGCACGGTGTGCGCAAGATCAACATCGACACCGACATCCGCATGGCGATGACCGGCGCGGTGCGCAAGTTCATGGCCGAGAACCCCGAGAAGTTCGATGCCCGCGAATGGCTCAAACCCGCCCGCGAAGCGGCCAAGGCGGTGTGCAAGCAGCGCTACCTGGAATTCGGCTGCGAAGGTCAGGGCGCCAAGATCAAGGGCGAGACGCTGAGCGTGATGGCCGCCAGGTACGCCAGCGGCGAGCTGGCACAAAAGGTGGTGTGAGCCCCTGCCGTGTTCGGGCGGCCCGGTGCCGGATCGCCTGAGCCCGCGACCGACCTGCGATAATCCGCCGGAATGGTTCAAAGCCCGTTGACTGTTCGGTCACCGGGCTTTTTTCTTGTCTGTCACTTTCCCCGCGACCGATCATGAGCACCGCCCTGCACACCTCCGCCCTCAAGTCCCTGCCGCTGCTCGCACGCGGCAAGGTGCGCGACAACTACGCCGTGGGCGACGACCGCATCCTGATGGTGGCCTCCGACCGCATCAGCGCCTTCGACGTGATCATGGGCGAACCCATTCCCGGCAAGGGCGCTCTGCTGACCACGCTCAGCCTGTTCTGGTTCGACCAGCTCGGCCCCAAGGGCCTGGCCATCTGTCCCATCCACCTGACCGGCGACGCGCCCGAGAGCGTGGTCTCGGCCGACGAGGCGGATCTGGTCAAGGGCCGTTCGATGCTGGTGCAGCGCTTGAAGCCGATTCCGGTGGAGGCCGTGGTGCGCGGCTACCTGGCCGGCAGCGGCTGGAAGGAATACCAGGAGAGCCGCTCGGTCTGCGGCGTGGCGCTGCCCGAGGGCCTGCAGAACGCCAACAAGCTGCCCGAGCCGATCTACACCCCGGCGGCCAAGGCCGAGATGGGCGAGCACGACGAGAACATCACTTACGAGAAGACGGTGGAAATGGTCGGCGCACACATCGCCGCGCAGATCCGCGACAAGGCCATTGCGCTGTACAAGGCTGCGGCCGAGATCGCGCTGAAGAAGGGCATCATCATCGCGGACACCAAGTTCGAGTTCGGCCTGGACAAGGCCGGCAACGTGGTGTTGATGGACGAGGTGCTCACGCCCGATTCCTCGCGCTACTGGCCCGCCGACCAGTACGTGGTGGGCAGCAACCCGCCGAGCTACGACAAGCAGTTCCTGCGCGACTGGCTGGAGACCGCCAAGGTCAACGGCCAGCCTTGGGACAAGGCGCCGCCCGCGCCGCGCCTGCCCAAAGAAGTGATCGAGAAGACCGCCGCCAAGTACCAAGAAGCCTTGACGCGGCTGATGGGCTGAAAGAGGTGTTCGTGGCCAGTCAGGCCACGGACGCGGAGGTTGGCCGGTTCAGCTCAGTTGCACTTGGCCGGCAGCTCGGGGATGGCGGTGCAGGTTTGTCCGCCGTTAGCGCGGCAGCTGTTGTCGGCGGCTTCCTGCGCTTCGGTGGCCGAGTTGCCCTCGGCAACGGCGTAGATCCGGGCATTCGTGTCCACGGAGAACGCGCCGCATTTCGAGAACTGCAGAACCACCTTGCAATCGCTCTGGCCGCAGAGGGAGCGGGCTTTGTCGTTGGCGAGATTCTGGTTGGCAGCATCCCAGGAGATGGCGACGGCACCGGTGGTTTCGCTGACGGCGATGGCGCCCCGGTTTTCAAAAATGCCATCACCGCCGCCACAGGCCGACAACAGGGCCGCAGAAGCGATGGCCAGGGCGATGGGGGCACAGTGCCGGAACAGCATGGGATCTCCTCCTTGAGTGGTTGATTACATCATGTTACATGAAGGGGCTCATCCCCGGTAATACCCAGAACAGGAGCGGCGCGCGTTTTGCGGCCGCTGCGCTCAGGCCCGCGCCATCGCGCCGAGGACCGGGGCTTGGTGGTTGGGTGCGGTATCCAGCTGCTGCTCGGGCGACTGGGCCAGGCGCTGCAGGGATTGCGCCACCGGCGTGTTCGCGGCCACACGCGCGTCGGCCTGCGTTTCCTTGAGGGTCAGGCCGTCGTATTCGGCCATGCGGATATGGCCATCGCCGGCGTGCAGATGGGTGACCCGGGAGAGCCCCGCGTCCTGCGCCCGGCTGGCCAGCGCGAACACGGTGTTCTCCAGCCCCTGGTCCCAGGGCAGACCATGCTGTTGCGCCAGGCGCTGCACCTGCATCCGGGTGTCGCCCACCAGGCGTTGGGTCGGCTCGGGCAAGGGCGCGGGTATGTGCGCGGGCGTGGAGGTCGCCGGCTCCAGCGCCGCCTGCGGGCGCTCCTGCTGCGCGGGGGCACCGGGCGGCAGCGGGCCACGGATGGTGTCGATCGCATCGCGGACGTTGCCGTCCAGCCCGCGCGAGACGGCGGTCAGCACGCCGCGCATGCGCCGCACGTCCTGGCGGTATTCGCCGATCTGCACCGCTTGCTGCTGCGCCAGCGTCTGGGCTTGCGCATCGCCCAGCACCGAGCGGTCGGGCCGTCCCTGGGCGTCCAGGTCGGTGAAGTGGTGCATGCTGTGGCTGCCGCCCAGGGCGATGGCTGCGCCGATCGTGCGGGGCGGCGTGGTGCCGGTGACGATGTTGAGCGGGGTGTAGCCCCGCAGCGGATCGCTCCAGTGTGTGCGGTTGTCGTAGCCGTTGCGGCCCAGGGTTTCGACCTCCTGGGGCCGCGCATGGACGCGCACCTGGCCGAAGTGGGGGCTGGCGGCGCTGACGACATCACCGGCCATGACGTGGTTGACCACCGAGTCACCGCCTTCGGGAATGCGGCGGTTGAGGCTGGCCGCGCCGTAGGCGTTGAAGGTTTCGCCGTGGAGGCCGAAGTGGTGCGCACTGACCTGGGCCAGTGTGCCCCCGAGGGAGTGGCCGGTGACGGTGACCGGGCCGGACTGGAAGCCGTTGGCCTCATCGTCTTTCATCTGTTCCAGGGCCTTTCGGGCTAGCCCCACGGCGTCATTGGCTTGCAGGTTCGCTCGGCCCAACACCATACCGGCATCGGCGAGAACGCCGTCTTTGAACGCCTCGCGGTCAAACTCGGTGCCCCGGTGGGCGACGACCATCTCGCCGGTGTCCACCCGCTGGTAGACCGTGCCTTGGTAGCCGGTCTTGGGGTTGTCGACATGGGCGCGGATGTGGTACTGGATGCCGCCAACGGTTACTGGAGGGGCGTTATTCGGGGTGAATACGCCAATGGGATGATTTTTGTACGCGTCGTCAGCCAGATTGGCATACTCTTGACTGGTAATGCTCATGGTTTAGCTGTCACATCTGCGGTGATGGAGAACACGTTTTCTCGAAAGCCAGGGCGTAGCTGATCAAGCTTGCGCACACCGTATGCGCCCGCAGGAATGTCCGGCGCAACGCGCTTCACTCTGGGATAGCGACCTTTCCAGTAATACTGCTTGTCCTTCCCGCCGTCCTGCCAGGCACCTTTGGCCAGTTCGAAGGCGTAGGCAGTGTCCTCCTCAGATCCAGTAGCCTTGAACCCCGCCGTCACACCGATCAGCTCCCAGTGGCAAACCCCTTTGCCGTAGTAGTCCTCGTCGAGCAGGCCGTCGCGGTAGAACGTGGCACGGTAGTGGGTGGCATCGATCTGCTCCGCTGTGAGGGGGATCGATTTGGTCGGCTGGCTGCGCGTGCCGGCCCATTCGCTGGTCACGAAGTTGCAGTTGAAGGACTGGTAGTGCGCATATCCGCCGAAGTCGGCGAATGGCCCGGGCGCATCGTGCAGCTCGAACACCACCTCGAAGCCCTCCTGGGGCGACGGGTTGACCCGCCAGAGGTGTTCCTGTGCCGACTTGTCGTTCTTGGCCGCGCCGGTGGCGCTGGCGGTGCCGGGCGCGGGGCCGGCGGAATGGGTGGGTTGGCAGGCCATCAGTGCCCCCCACAGACACAGGGTGCCCAGCAGCCGCCACGCGCGGCTCCGGACCATGACCGGGAATTCATGCACACACACCTCCTTGAATCTTGTTGCGCCGCAGTTTAGCCGCTGGCCAGATGCCAGCTACACCCAGATTGCGAAGGATGGGAGCGCTCGACCATAGGGCGGCAGCCTTTGACACCGCACGCGCCACAGTCACGCATGCCAGCCAGCGCCGCAGGAGGCCTCTTTGTTCATGCGGAGGCCTGTGTCTAAGAACGTGTTCACGATCTTCTGAGCAGGAGCACGAGAAACGCCAGGTGAACGAACTGCAAGCTGGTGTTGAGCCAGCGCTCGCAGTTCTTCCATAGCCTGCGGTTCTTCTCCAGCCAGGCAAAGCTGCGCTCCACCACCCAGCGCTGGGGCATCACCTTGAAGGTGTGCAGCTCGCTTCGCTTGGCGATCTGCACCGTCACCTGCTCACCCAAGACGTCCTTGACGCCCTGCGCGAAGGGCTCGCCCGTGTAGCCGCTGTCAGTCAGCACGCTTTGCACTCCCCTCAGCGACTTCTTGCAGCGCCTGAATGCCGTCAGCGCTCCTTGGCGGTCAGTCACGTTGGCCGTGGTCACCGCCACCGCATGGGGCAGCCCTTGCGTGTCCACCGCGATGTGTCGCTTGATGCCCGAGACCTTCTTGCCTGCGTCATAGCCCTTAAAGCTTGCTGTGTCCGTGTTCTTCACGCTCTGCGCGTCCACGATCAAGAACGTGCTTGAGGCGTTGCGCCCCTGTTTCTCGCGGGCCGCGCCAACCTGATTTTTTTAAAGCCTGCTCCAGCACGCTTACTCCGTGCTGGTCAGGCTCGCTCCACTTGCGCCAGTACGCATAGACGTTGTGCCACTTGGGAAACTGCGGCGGCAGATAGCGCCACTGACAACCCGTGCGAAGCAGGTAGAGCACCGCACAGAACACCTCGTACAAATCCTGCTTGATCGGTTTGGTGCGGCGCCGAACGCTGCGCAGCAGCGGCTCAATCTCGGCAAACTTCTTTCGACTGATGTCGCTTGGGTACGGCTTTCTCTTCACATCAGCATTGTCTGAGGGAAAAGATCGTCAACACGTTCTAAGAAAGCCGCGACGGCTCAGGCCGTCATCCGCAGCGGAATGGTGACCGGCCCGTCGTTGACCATGTGCACCTGCATGTCGGCGCCGAAACGGCCCGTGGCGACGACAGGGTGCGCGGCGCGTGCCTCGGCCACGAAGCGGTCATAGAGCGCCTCGCCCAGCGCGGGCGCTGCCGCGCCGCTGAAGCCCGGTCGCGTGCCGCTGCGGGTGTCCGCCGCCAGCGTGAACTGGCTGACGATCAGCAGCCCGCCGCCCACGTCCTGCACGCTGCGGTTCATCTTGCCCTGCTCGTCGGCGAAGACACGCAGCTTCAGCACCTTGGCCAGCAGGCGGCTGCCCACCGCCTCGGTATCGGTCGGCTCCGCACACAGCAGCACCAGCAGGCCCGGCCCGATGCGCCCCACGGTCTCGCCGGCAATGTCCACACGGGCCTCGCCCACACGCTGCAACAAGGCGATCATGGCGTTGTCATTTCAGGTCGTTTTCGTCAAAAAAGCGGGCCTCTACGTCGGAGGGCAGCAACTGGATGCTCGCCCGCAGACCCGGCACCGCGCTCATCAGTGCCTGCTCCACGTCGGCCCGCACGGCCGCTGCGCGGCCGAGGGACCAGCCGGCGGGCATGTGCATGTGCAGGTCGACAAAACGCCGCTGGCCGGCGCGGCGCGTGACCACGTGGTCGAAGCGCACGATGTCGACCCCCTGGCGCTGCACGGCAAAGCCGGCCAGGGTCTGTTCGATCGTGGCCTGCACCTCGGGCTCGACCGCTTCGTCCATCAGCCCCTGCGACGAGCGCCAGATGAGGTGAAAGCCCTCCTTGAGGATGTTGGCCGCCACCCCCATGGCCACCACCGGGTCGAGCCAGAGCCAGCCGGTCAGGTGCACCAGGGCAATGCCGACCACCACGCCGGCCGAAGTCCAGACATCGGTGGTCAGGTGGCGGGCATCGGCCTCCAGCGCGATGGAACGGTGCACCCGCGCCGCGCGGAACATGGTCCACGCCAGCAGGCCGTTGAGCGCCGACGACGCCACCGACAGAGCCAGCCCCCAGCCGACCTGTTCCAGCGGCTGCGGGTTCCACAGCCGGAGCGCCGCGGCCCAGAAGATGCCGAGCGCCGCGGCGATGATGAGCACCCCCTCGAAGCCAGACGAAAAGTACTCGGCCTTGTGGTGGCCATAGGGGTGGTCGGCGTCGGCGGGGCGGGCGGCGATGGTCACCATCACCAGGCCGAACACCGCGCTGGCGAGGTTCACCAGCGACTCCATCGCGTCGGACAGCAGGCCGACCGAACCGGTCACGAGCCAGGCGGCCGTTTTCAGCGCGATGGTGATCAGGGCCACCGCCACCGATGCCTGCAACAGGCGCCGCGGGGTCATGAAGGCTTGCAGGGGCAGGGATGCGGAAGCAGACATGGCCGCATTGTCGGCCACCGCCTCTGAAGCGCACCTGAACGGTGACAGAATGATGTTGCACAGCACCATGGTTATTCACCCCAACGCCCCGCCGCCATGACCCCACCTCTCTCCGTGCGCTGGATCGGCGACACCGACGCCTGGCTGCTGGCCGAAGGCAAGCACCTGCGGCCCTGGCAGAAACTCGGTGCGCACCCGGTCACGCTCGACGGTCGCGACGGCGTGGCCTTCGCCGTCTGGGCCCCGAACGCGCGGCAGGTGCTGCTGCTGGGCGATTTCAACGGCTGGCAAGCGCAGCCCCTGGCCCTGCTCCCCGGGTGCGGCGTGTGGGAGGTCTTCGTGCCCGGCGCCGCGGTGGGCCACTGGTACAAGTTCGCGGTCGAAGGTGCCGACGGCGTCTGGCGCCACAAGACCGACCCCTGCGCGCGCGAAACCGAACTGCCCCCCGGCAACGCCGCCCGCGTGTGCGAGCCGCTGCGCCCGCCGCCGGCCACGGGGGCGCCAGCGCCGACCGACCGGGCGCCCATGGCCATCTACGAAGTGCACGTGGGATCCTGGCGCCGGCCCGGCGGACCGCACACCCTGCCCACCTGGGACGATCTGGCGCGCGAACTCGTGCCCTACGCCGCCGGACTGGGCTTCACCCACCTCGAACTGCTGCCGGTCAGCGAACACCCGTTCTATGGCTCCTGGGGCTACCAGCCGACCGGCCTGTACGCGCCCACGGCCCGCTACGGCCGCCCGGACGGCTTCCGGCGCTTTGTCGACGCGGCGCACGCCGCCGGCCTGAAAATCATCCTCGACTGGGTGCCCGCGCACTTCCCCGCCGACGAACACGCGCTGGCGCGCTTCGACGGCACCGCCCTGTACGAACACGCCGACCCGCGCGAGGGTTTCCACCGCGACTGGAACACCCTCATCTACAACTGGGGCCGGCACGAGGTGCGCAACTACCTGGTGGGCAACGCGCTGTTCTGGATCGAGCAGTACGGCATCGACGGCCTGCGTGTGGACGCAGTGGCCTCCATGCTCTACCGCGACTACAGCCGCCCCGCCGGCGAATGGGTGCCCAACAAGGACGGCGGGCGCGAGAACTACGAAGCCATCGCCTTCCTGCGCGAGGTGCACGAAGTGCTGCAGCGCGAGGCGCCGCAGGCGGTCACCATCGCCGAGGAATCCACCGCCTTCCCGCGCGTGACCGGCGCCGTGGCCGACGGCGGGCTGGGCTTCGACCACAAGTGGAACATGGGCTGGATGCACGACACCCTGGCCTACTTCGCCGAAGACCCGGTGCACCGCCGCTGGCACCACCAACGCATGACCTTTTCCATGATGTACGCCTGGAGCGAAGACTACGTGCTGCCGCTCTCGCACGACGAGGTGGTGCACGGCAAGGGTTCGCTGCTGGGCAAGATGGCCGGCGACCCCTGGCAGCAGCGCGCCAACCTGCGAGCGCTCTACGCCTGGATGTACGCCCACCCGGGCAAGAAACTGCTGTTCATGGGCGCCGAACTGGCCCAGCCCACCGAATGGAACCACGACGCCGAACTGCCCTGGCACCTGCTGGGCGACCCGGCCCACGCGGGCGTGCAGGCCCTGGTGCGCGACCTCAACCGGCTCTACCGCGAACGCCCCGCCCTGCACGCGCGCGACACCGACCCGCACAGCTTCCAGTGGCTGGTGGTGGACGATGCCGACCAGTCCGTGCTGGCCTTCATGCGCTGGGGTCACCGGCGGGAGGACAGCACCGTGGTGATCGCCAACCTCACCCCCGTGGTGCGCGAAGGCTACCGGATCGGTCTGCCGCACGAGGGCCACTGGCTGGAGTGCCTGAACACCGATTCGGCCCACTACGGGGGCGGCAACGTCGGCAATGGCGGCAGCCTGCAGGCCGAACCCCAGGCCCTGCACGGGCAAGCCTGGTCCGCCCCGCTGACCCTGCCCCCGCTCGGGGTGATCTGGCTGCGGCCGCAATGAAACCCGGCCCCTGCGCCATGGATCGCTGACATGACCCACCACACCGTGTTGCCCGACCCGATGCCCCCGCACGCAGGCCCCGCCTTCGGTGCCCACCCCGGCCGGCTGGCGGGGCAGGACGGCACGGTGTTTTCGGTCTGGGCCCCCCACGCCAGCGGGCTGGCGGTGTGCCTGTTCGGCACCGACGCCCACCCCACGGGAGAACGCCGCGTGGCGCTTGCGCCCGATGGCGACGGCGCCTGGCGCGCCTTCGTGCCCGGCGTCGGCCCGGGCGAACGCTACGGCCTGCGCGCCGACGGCCCCTGGCAGCCCGAGGCGGGCCACCGCTTCAACCCGGCCCGGCTCCTGCTCGATCCCTGGGCGCTGGCACTGACGGGCGACACCACCCGCCTGGCCCTGGAAACCGGCCACCGCTGCGCCGACCCGCTGACCCCGTCGTGTGCCTGGCAGGCGCACCAGCCCGACCCCAACGACAACGCCGCCCGCATGCCGCGCTGCGTGGTGATCGACGTGGCCGCCGAACTGGCCGCAGGCCGCGCCATCGCCCCCGCGCCGCCGGTACCCGCCGGGCG
>JGI11944J13513_1002533_pt1 | contig 12632 bp, 14 predicted proteins | sample TerdegcoTASludge_FD_13513 | JGI IMG/M metagenome (IMG submission 13513) | reverse complement strand
ATATTTATAAGTTGGCTCACTCTTTTTTGTATAGCTGATTAATTCGTCATTTTTATCTTTAATTCCAGATGTCAATAAAACTATTCCATCTAATTTTGAAAGAATATCTTTATCAAAATATAATTTAGAAACAACATCATCAGTAGATAAATTTTCAAATTTTAAACTAAGAGGATTTAAGATAACAAAATTTTCAATTCCAAAAAAACTTGCTTCATTTATTCTATCTACTGCATTATCCTCTTTTGGATCTACAATTCTGTATTTTATATTAAAATTACTAACACCTAATTCTCTTATTCTTGAAAATGATATGTTTGGTACTAATAATCCACCATTATCTACCTCTCTATTTTTCTCTTTATATATTTTAAAATATTCATCAAAAGCCTCTTCCGAAGAGTTAACATTTCTTATGTTGAAAATTATATTTTCCTTTCCTTTTAAGTAGATGTTAAAAGAAATTGAAGATCTATTTTCCTCACTAAAAAATTCAAAATAGTATAGGTTATCATATGGGACAGAAAAAAATAGATAATTATTATCGATATTTTTTAAAATAATTATTGGAGAAATAAATATTTCTCTTTTTTCTGGAAAAATAACTTTATAATTTTCGAAATTAACTATAAATTCTATTGCACCCTTACCAGAAAGATTTAATTTATAATTACCATCAGTTTCAGATAAATTATATTTGAAATTAATAAACTTACCTTTACCCTTTTTTATTGAGGTTTCTTCACCTTCAACATTTCTTAAAACAAATGTTATATCAAAATTTTCTTCACTGATAGACTCTTTTGGATTTAATCCAAAAGTTATTAAGAAAAATAAAAAAATAATTAAAATAGTAACTATTTTTTTCATCATAAAAATTATATAATATTTAACTGATTTTTACAGAGTTTAAAAAAATTCTTAATTCAGTAATAAAATTGTTTATTGAATTTCTCGCTTAATTATATGCGACTTTTTGAAATATAGAAAAATTTGAAATCCTAAATATTCGACTACCCTTCCACTTGATTTCACAAGTTTTGAAATTTGAAATTTTGAATATTTAAAAATTGTAAAATTTTACTATAATTATAAAATCATTTTATATGATATTAAGGAGGTTTTCATAAAAAAGAATATTATAGTGATAATTTTATGTCTTTTAATAGTTGTTGCTACTGTTTCTATTTCTTATATTGTTTTTTTTAAAAATAAAAGCGATACTATTGAATATCGAAATAACAAGTATGGATTTATCTTTGAACTTCCAAAATCATGGAAGGGTTATTCTATAATAGAAGAAAAATGGAACTATTTCACATATGATTCAAAAGGTCAAGAGATTCCCGTTGAGGGCCCAGAAATTTTTATAAGACATCCAAAATGGACTTCTACTAACCCACACCAAGATATTCCAATTATGGTTTTTACTATTGATGAGTGGAATTTACTTCAAGATGGAAAGTATTTTGGTCAAGCTGCTCCTATACCTCCAAGTGAACTTGGTCATAATTCAAATTATGTTTTTGCTCTACCTCCTCGTTATAACTTTGCCTATCTTACAGGTTGGGAAGAAGTAGAAAATATTATTTCAAACAATACACCACTTCACACTTTTTAGTTTTAGATTATATTAAAAATAAAATAGCTTAAATTTTTTTGAAAACTTTGAGTTTTATACAAATTATCAATTAATAAAAATTTACTAAATTATTTAGTTATTCAAAACGATATTTCATTTAAAATTATTTTAAATTTTTTCTAATTAACCCCTTATGGATTTATTAATTCTTTATCCAGAAATTTTAAATAAAATTAACTCAGCTAATTTTTTAATCAATTCTCCTTTTTGTCAAAAATAATTTTTTTCCTAATTTATTTAAAAGTAAATTACAAGTAAAATATTATAATTTTTCTAAAATATGAAGTTAAAAAAATTACTAAACCTTCTTCTTGTAAGTTTCTCCCATAAAAAGTACGATTATAAAAAGAACACCAAATAATGCAACAAGCATTGAAAGAGATAATGTGTAATTACCTGTTGCACTATGAAGAGCTTCCATAATAGGAACTATCAAAACTGCAGCTCCATTTCCTAAAAGTTGTAAAAAGGCTGCTCCAATGCCAGCAAATTTTTCTCCTGCAATCTCTTCAGACATTGTAAGAATAATAGGGAGTGTAGAAACAACAAAAAATCCCATTACAATAGCATTTATTGCGTTAGTTGTGAAACCTCTTGCAAATATCATAATAGTGATTGTTACGATACCAACCAGAGATGCAATCATTAAAAATGGCTTTCTTTTCATAAATTTGTCTGATAACATTGGAATTATTATGCATCCTATCATACCGCTAAAAACTAACATTGAGGAGATATTACCTGCCTGTTGCATTGAGAATCCGTGGGTTTCATTTAATATTTTTTCAAGCCATGTGAGTAGGCCATTAAAAACTCCGATACCTATAAAAGCTACAATGCCAAGTAGAATAAAATCTCTAATTCTGCATATTCTTTTAATACCATCTATGTATGAAATTTCTTGTTCATTTGTTTTTTCTTCAAGAACAGTAGTTTTTGCTTTTGTAAATATGTAAAAAATTGGAATGCTTATAACACCTATAATACCATATATTAAAAGCATTGTTTTGAACCCTAAAGATTCAACAAGTGCTGGTGTTAATCCAAGCCCTATTATCATACCTAAGAATAAGGAGAGTGATCCCAAACCTACAGCTGTAGCCTCTTCTTTTTTTGGAAACCATGTAACAGCAAGTTTAGTGATGCCATTCAAAACAAAAGGTTGACCAACAGAAATTCCAATTTGAGAAATTAAAAGGATAGCATAAGAAGATGGATTTATAAGTCGCACAAGCGCAAAAGCTCCTGTAAAAATTGTTCCTATTCCTACTCCAAATTTATATCCTTTCTTATCAATTATTATCCCTGCAGGTATTGAAAGAATAACAAATAAAAGTGGAAACACAGTTGTAAGAAAACCAACTTTCATTGTTGATAAGTTTAAATAAGATTCGAGGTATGTATCTATTGCAGCAAAGTTTAACCAGTACAACTGTGTAAGAGCTGCTACAAACATATAAACTATGAGTACAACCCACCTATAATTAGATACTTTATTCTTCTCCATTACTACCTCCTTATGAAAATTTTACACCATCCTTTATCTTTTTTAATGATACCTCAATTTAATTATAAAAATAGCTATCTTCTTTATCTTTCAACATTTCATAAAAGCTACTTTTAGGAATGCCAAATAGCTCTTTTAATCTTCTCACCTTAACTCCATATCTCTTCAAAGATATTATTATTGTTTTCATCACATCCTTATCCATCTTTAGAAGTTTTTTCTTATTACTTTCTTTAAGATATTAATAATCTCTTCAATTGAAAATCTACTCTTTCTTATCTTTTTATTACTCCTTTCATTCATTAATTAATTAAAATTGTTAAATAATTTTTGTTATAGATTTTGAGGAGCATGGCAATTATTGTTAATCTTTAGAAATTTTTAGATTTTTAATAAATAGGAGTTATCATTCAACCATTTAATTCTCTTCTTATAATCTGGTAAAATTTTTTCAACTTTTTTATAAAAACTTTTTTTATGAGTTTTATCTATAAGATGGGTTAGTTCATGAACAACAACATAATCAATAACCTCAATTGGTGCCATTATCAATCTGAAGGTAAAATTTAAATTTCCTTTATTTGTGCATGAGCCAAATCTTTTATTTGCTGAAGTTATTTTTATTTTGTTATAATCATAACCATATTTTTTGGAATAAAAATTAACTCTATCTGATATTATTTCAAAAGCCTTCTTTTTATAAAATTCTATAATAACCTTTCTTATATCAGTTTTATATTTATCAGAGATATTCATTTCATTGTTATTTAACAAAATCTTCTTTTTCTGATTTTCAACTATCTTTAATTTATAGAAATTTCCTAAAAATAGAAACATCTCATCTTCAATAAATTTCTTAGGATATAATTCAATTTCTCTTTTTTCTATAACTTTTAATTTTTTATAAATCCAATTTTTATGTTTATTTAAAAATTTTTCTATTTCTAAATCAGAACTATTCTTTGGAATCCTTAAAATAATTTTTCCATAATCATCTATCTCTATGCAAAATGTTTTTCTATTGCTTTTTATAACTTTTTCTATTTCATAGTCCATAGAAAAATTATAAATTAATTTTTACATATTTTTAAAATAAGGATTGATAATAATCAAAAAAGGAAGTCCAAATTTGAGATAAAAATAACAGGTTTAAATCCAATTATAAAATTAAAAAATAAAAGAATTCAAATAAATAACTATCCTTTTATATGAACTGATAAAATATTTTTAAATTACATTATAAAAATTATATAATTCATTTATGAGTTATAAAAAGAAAACCTGGAAAGAAAAATTAGAAAATGATAAAGATTATCCTAAAATTTTATCATTTGAACCAACTTTTCCCTGTGGGAAAACATTAGAAAAATTAGGAGCAAAAAGGGGAGATAGTGTTGTTATCACACCACCTATAGATGTTTATGAAATTATGAAGAAAATTCCAAAAGGAGAGCTTATAACACTAAATCAGATATGTGAAATTTTGGCAAAAAAATACGGTTCTAAATTTTGTTGTACATTAACAACAGGTATTTATATTACAATATCTGCTAATGCTTCAGTTGAGACTGGTGATTTTATACGATACTGGAGAACAATTAAAAACAATGGAGAGCTCAACGAAAAATACCCTGGTGGATTGGAAAAACAGAAAGAACTGCTTGAGAAAGAAGATCATATTTTATTAAAAAGAGGTAAAAAATATTTTGTGAAAGATTTTCAAAATAAATTGATAGATACTTCTAAATTCATTTAGTTAAATTTATTATGAATTTTAGGGTGGCTTAAGTTTAGATTTGAATAACTATATTTTTTATTTGATAACATTAAATAAAAAAATCATTTTGTCTCTTTTTTATATTCAACATAAGAGTAAACAATAGTAAAAATTGCAACAGCTGATATTGGAATAATTATGAAAAATACAAAATATTTTGGGAAGAAGATTCCAAATATTGAAACTATTCCAGCAATTTTAAACAACTTTCCACCTATTTTATGGGTTTTATTCCATACAGATTCACTACTCAAAGTCCAAGGCGTTCTTATTCCTATAAACCAATTCATTTTTGAATTTTCACAAAGAATACCACAATAATAAAACATAATTCCAAAACCAATTAATATAATAACATCGGGTTTTATTTTGATTCCAAGATTCCAGAGAATTACGTTAATATAAGTAGAAATCATAAATATGAAAAAAATAATAATAAATCCATCGTAATATTTTCTAAATTTTTCAATATTTTCTTTCTTAGGATCAACTCTTGGAATAATAATGAAAAGTAATCCTAAAAAGGTAAACATAATAGGCATTGTAAATAAACCCTCAGCTTTTGGCATATAACCGTCTACTTCACCTTGAGCATTCCAATGTGAGGCTATTTTATCTGGCATTAGAGGATAAAAGTAGATTCCAATAATAAAACAAAGCAAAATCAAAACAAAAATCACTATTTCACTTTTTCTAATTTTCATAATTACCTCTCATTATTAAAAAAATATTTCTTATTTTAATATTGTTATATATAATTTTACAAAATAAAAAATTATTTTTCATTATCAAACTAAACCAAAATAAATAACTCCAGGAATCTCATTTTTGAAATTAATACTAATATATTCTATTTCTCTTAACAATTTAGTAATTTTTGTAGTTGAACCTGCCATTTTTTAATTTTAACCAACCTTCAAACTTAGCTCTCTCTTTTGCAAAAATAGATAAACTGTTGATATTTTCCAATTTTGGTTTTATTTCATTAAAAATTAAATTAATAAGCTCTTCAAATTCAATACCTAAACAATAACAAAATAAGAATTTATTGATAAAAGAATTAATTTAAATAATTCCTAATAATTATTTTATAGAAATTTAAGTAAATATTCTTCAATTTTTCTATCATCCCAATTAGTTGTTTCTTTTAAGCCTTTTTTAATTATTTCAAAATATTCATTACAAGGTTCTTTTTTTTTTCTTCCTTCCAACATCCTGTAATAGTTTTTATTTCTAAACCATCTTTTTCTCCAAGGAATAAAGTTTTATTGTACCATATTTTACCTTCTTGTTCTTGGATATCTTTAAATTGCGTTTCGGAAATTTTCCATAAACGAACTACAGCATGATAATCCGAATTAGATTCCTTTTTACAAGATAAAAAAGCAACACCCATATTATCCCATCTCGGTGATTTTTTAGCAAAATATAATCTATAAGGAACATACATATATCCTAAATCTTCTGGTTCTGATTTATAAGCACCACCTATATAAAGTTTCCCTCTATACACTCCTCCTTCGATGTAAAACATAAATCTTTCTTTAAGTAGATTTGAACCATACGCTGCATAAATTAAATATTTCATTTTAAACCTCAATTATTAAGTTTATTTTGTTCTTTAAATATATTTATTGTATTTGTTTTACTTAGTGGAGTTCCAGATTTTATATGATATTTTATATCATTCTTCTTACAGAAATTTATAACTTTCATTACCATCTCTTTGTAAAATTCTTCATTGTTTTTCCACGCAGAAGATGAATTACTTTCACAATTTATTAATCTATTATAATTTAATTTTCCAAATATTATTTTTTGGACGAAACCGATGCTTTCAAGAATTTTTTCTATATTTTCTGCAGTTTCGTCTAATTTAGGTGTAGGATATGGTTCCATACTCACCCAAGTATTCAAACCTTCTTGAGATAATTTTTTTAATGAATCTATCCTTTCATTATAAGGAGCTGAAAAAGGTTCAAATTGTTCTTTGAATTTATCATTTAATGAAACCAATGTAATACCATATTCATTGTTTTGTAAAAACTTTTTTCTATCTAAAATATCTTCAGGGTAAATTCCTTTTGTTAAAGTAGTAACTTTGATACCTTCGCTATTTAATTTTTCTATTATTTTTAGTGTTAAATCTTTTATTTCAGGTATTGACTGTTTTTTTTCAAAATCATACATAAATGGATCTGACATAAAACATAAATGAACGAAATCAATTTGATCTTTATATTTTGGAATTTCTTTTTCTAAAAGTTCCAATGCATTTTTAGCTATTCTTGGTTTTCTCCAATCTTCGTAATCTTTAACCCAACCAAATCTTTCTGCCATCTTCATTGCATAACAAGGAAATTTACATCCATGTTTGCATCCTATAATATGATTAATAGTCCAATTACCATATTCAACTTTGGTTTTATATAGGAGTGATTTTCTGTTAATTTCAATAATATTAGGTTCCATGGTGAGTATCGCGTTAATATAAAAATCTCTTCCACCAAATAAAGTTTTTCCAGATTCTTTTTCTTTTTGTCTTGCACATATGTCTTTAACTATGTTAGAAACATTCGTATTTTTTACAGCAAATAGAAGATAATAGAGAGTATCATTTCTATTCGGATATTTTACATCATAAGCAACAACCTTTAATTTATTAGATGTAAATATAGAACAGTATTGCTCTAATATTTCGATATCTGACTTATTCAATAAATCAACATTTTCGCCTATAAATTCTTGTAAAGTTTGTGCTGTTTTTATCTCTTTAATATTAACTGTTTTTTTATATTGAACTTTCTTTGCAATACCTGTTGTTCTTCTGACCCCTTCAAGGATATAATTAAATATTATATCCTTTGGATTTTGTAAATTTACAATTTCCATTATGGTGTTTTTCTTAATTTGAAGTCCTGTTGGGTCAATAAAAATGAAAAGTGGATGGTTTTTATTATTAGGTATTTTAGATAAAATGTCTTTAATTACATTGTTACAATCGTCATTGATAAGTTCAACATCTACTATTTTCTTAATTGATCTTGAATTTTCAATGAAATTTTTTACATTTTTATTAAGTTCTTTAAAGGTTTTGTTATCTATTTCTACTAAAAACAATCTTATAGTTATATCCGATCTTAATTTATTTATCTTATCTGAAATTTTCTTTAGAAAAATTAAAGGAGAACCATTTACTGTTTCATTTTTATCAAAATATTTTCCCGGACCTGCGAATAAATCTAAAACATACCACTCATTTGATATCCAATTCTGTTTATTCCATATTGTAAGCCATATATCAAATACTTTTTCTAATATTTCAAGTTTTGTTTTTGTAGATGGCCTATTGCTTATGTTCCATAAATCATTATTTTTTTTCATGATTTTTCTTTTAATTCTCCATTTCCAAATATTTTTAAACCCTCAATTTTAATCCATTTTTCATTTGAACTTAAGGATTCTGTAGCGATAATAATCGCTTGTTCTTCAGGTGATTTCATCTCAGCTAAATTTACTTCATACTGGACATCTTTCAATTTAGCAAATCTAAAAGGAGACTTTCTTTGTGTGTAATACAAGCTATTATCACCAAAAGCATAAAGGAACTCTCCATCTGACATCAGAAAATTAAAATATCCATATTTTTTTATTTTTTCTGATTCATTTTTAAGAATTTCTAATATTCGGTCAGGATTTGCTTTGATTTTTTCAAATAGATAGCAAAAGGCATATTCTGAATCTGTTTCCCCTTGAGGTTTATATTTTTCAAGCTGGAAAGATTTAATATCGTTTACAGTTCCATTATGTGCAAAAACCCAGTTTTCTATATTAAAAGGGTGAGTGTTATCATGACTTTTTTCTCCACAAGATGCAAGACGAATATGTCCAATAATTATTTTACTTTTAAATTTGAATTGTTTTTGTGTAATATCTTGGTTGTATAAGGAGCTGGGCTTTTTATTAATTTTCCATTGACCATTTTCAAAGAAAGCAAAACCCCACCCATGAGGATTTTGTTTTCCTCTATACTTGAATTCCTTAAGTGAAAAATTGATATCCACTTCTTTATTAGCAGATATACCTAATAATTGACACATAGATATTTAATTACTCCTTATATTATTTTTAATTTCTTCTTCAGTCAAATTATATAATTTATAAATTAGATAGTCAATCTAACTATGTATCTTTTCATTTTTAATATTTATAAAAAATAGATACTAAGAGGATTTATCAAATGGAAGATTTTGACATTCATCTTCTTTAACATTAGTATTCATATTTTCAAATTTCCATTTGTTATCCTCTATCCAAGTATCACTTAAAGCGAATCCTTTATAATATCTGCTATTTTGCATTCGAGGTAAATTTTCCATTTCCTTTTCCAAAAGATCTTTAAAAGGTTTAGTTATTTCATATCTAATAGGAAAACTCCTCATTTTTAATTTTTGTGTACGAATTGCTCCTATAACTACATCTGCAAGTTGCATAAATTCTGAAACTAAATCATTTTTTTTATAATTCTTTTTATAAATTGGTATTATTTCAGCATCATCATTGAAAGTGATATTTTCATCTGCTTCACTTTTGAATCTCTCTAATATATTTTGGGTATTAAAATTTTCTTCTAATGCCCTTTTTAAACTATCTATATAGATTTTTCCGATTTTTATTTCCTCATCGAAAAACAAAAATTTAACTCCTCCTTTTATTCCCATAAGAAATGTAGTTTCTATTTTCTTATTTATACGCATCTGACTATACATATCTTGATGGTTTTTTGTTTCTCTAAGTACTACAAGTTTAGCACCTATTTTAGCATCATTGCCTTGTATTAATTGATAATCATATTCTTTATTTTTATACCCTAAAAATAATTGAGCTTTAATTTTCTGTTGTTGTATTGCATATAAAAAAATAGTACTCCATGATTTTATTAATAGAGGTTTTTTATAATGACTTTTACAATTATGACCTATATCACTAAAGTGGATAAAATCGAAATAATCTAAATTTCTCCGAGGTATCTGTAATAAATCAAATAATTCTCCTTGTTTTTTTCGAGGTAAAAAAATAAAACAATGCCAATAACCGTCCTCTTTACATTCATCATGAAAAATATCATAAATTTCGATTTCTCTTGAATTTTCATTCATTTTGTTTAGTGTTTTTTTCAACAATTTTTATTTCATCATCGGTTAAGCCGTAAAGATTATAAACTAACTGGTCAATCTGGTGTTCGTATTCTTTAACTTTTGCTTGTTTGTCAGAATTTTCAAGATAATCTTCATCTTTTGTTATTGCAAGTATTTTATTAACAATATCAATAAAAGGTTGTTGCTTGTCTGATTTAATATCTTTTAAAGGTAATTGTTTAAGATGTATTCCTTTAATGTATGGGAATACATTTGGATTAGTTATTATTTTTTTTTCCTTCTCCTTCATAACTTAACCTTTTTATTCTATTAAATCACAATATTTAATAAATTAATACTAAATAAAAGAGGAGATGTCAAGTTTTTTCTAATTTTAATAATAGTTATAGATAAATCTAAATTAATTTTTTAATGATAATTGGTATATAAATTCATAAAGCTATCAGTTTGTTAATGAGGTTTAATTTCTTTTTAATAATAAGAAAATAGATTCATAAGAATATCTATCTGGAAAGGTGTAGTTTAAATTTTTTAATTCTTCATTTAAAAGATATTTTTTCTTGAATTTGGAAAAGTGGCTCCTCGGGCAGGATTCGAACCTGCAACCTAGTGGTTAACAGCCACCCGCTCTACCGTTGAGCTACCGAGGAATTCTCTATATATTATATTTAATCTTTTGATTTTGTCAATATTATTTATAAGATAAAGAATTAAATTTAAGAGTTATTTCTCTCTGCAATAACTAACATTTCAAAATCATCTATTGTTAGTTTATCATTTCTTGAAAAAGCACCAAGTTTTGCTCCAAAAATATCAATTTTTTTATAACCTAATGTTTTTAAAAGCCATGTTATTTCACAGGGAGCATAATATCTTTCGTTACATTCTAACTCTTTTTTGTTTCCATCATCATCTTCAAAAACCATAAGTGAATGATTCCGAAAAGTTATTAAATCAAATGTAATATTTTCAAAGGTTTCATTACCATCTTTTAATGTTGAATCATAAAATTCTTTGACTGAATGAAACAAAGGGAAAAGAGCATTAAGAGTTGTAAAAATAAACTTGCTATTTTCTTTTAATGATTTGGTTACATTTTTAAGAATCTCAAAATTCATTTCATCAGTTTCCATTAATGAAAAACCACCTTCACAAAGCATAATTGCAAGATCAAATTCATTTTCAAAAGGTAAATTTCTTGCATCACATTTTATAAAATTAATATTTAAGTTCAATTTTTGAGCCTTTTCTATTGCCTTTGCGATCTGCTTTTCAGATAAATCTATGCCAGTAACCTTATATCCTCTTTTTGATAATTCAATTGAATGTCGACCCGTTCCACAACCAACATCCAAAATTTTTATTGATTTATCATAATTAATTTCCTTTTCAATAAAATCACATTCACCAATTGTACCTTGTGTATAAACTTCATTATCATATTTATTTGCGTAATTTTTAAACAATTCTTCATACCATTGTTTCAATTCCAATCCTCCTTATCAATTATCTAACAATTATTTTATACCTTTTTTATCTAAATATTGGCTGATTATTTTTCTCACTTCATCAGATTTCACTGGACCATAAAATGGTTCATCTCCATCAATATAAACTGTACTGAATCCATATTTTAAAACATCTTCTCTTATTTGCGGTTCATAAACTATTATTTCAACTTTATCTTTATACTCTTCAATAACTTTTATAATTTTTTCTTCATACACTCTCATAAAGGGACAAAACATATCTTTTACTATTTCAACAACAATTTTATCATCTCTTTTTTTATGTTCAAAAGTTGGTTTAAGAATTTCAGGATTAGGTACTTCATAATGTTTTTTAATTAAAAGATGAGATTCAAATGGTAACTCTTTTATTTTTTGGAATCCAAATTTTTCAAAAAATGAAATTGGCATCCAATCTTCACCTTCCATTGCAATAGTTACTATTCCAGCTTTATCTTTTGTTTCATTAGAAATAGTTTCAATTAAAGATTTCCCAATTCCCTTTTTCTGATATTCTGGTAAAACCCATATACAAGGCATATAATATAGATTTTCACCAACAACACTATTTAAACCACTCTCAATAGGCCAAATCTCAACTCTTCCAACTGGGATTTGGTTTTCATATACAATATATCCTCTCCAGCTAGAGTTAAATCTTTTTTCTTTCCATAAATTAACTATAAAATTTTTATTTGTGGTATATGGTTCTTCATTTGGTCCACAGGGAGAGAATAAATCAAATAAATTTTCTTCCGTTACCTTTTTTATTTCCATTTTCTTTCCTCCATGTATAATATTTAACAGTAAAATTATTTTTATTAATTTTAACTTACATCTTCTTTAAAAACATACAACAACTAAATATAAATAATTATAATATATAAAAACAACATCAATCTTAAAAAATTATTTTTAATAAAATGGTCTTTATTAAAAAATTTATAATTGTTTGTAAAATTTTAAAAATAATATAAAAATTGCTTGACTTTATAATTTTTTTTATATAATAAATTTAATACAATAAAATTGTTAATTT
>JGI11944J13513_1002530_pt1 | contig 12638 bp, 13 predicted proteins | sample TerdegcoTASludge_FD_13513 | JGI IMG/M metagenome (IMG submission 13513) | reverse complement strand
GCCTCGGAGGCCCGCGTCCGCCTGGCCGACGGCCGCGACTACCGGGCGGCCCTGGTGGGGGCGAGCCGCTCCCACGACCTGGCGGTGCTGCTCATCGGAGTCGGCTTCAAGGCGCCGGCCCCGGTTCCCCTTGGGACGAGCCACGACCTGAAGGTGGGCCAGAAGGTTTTTGCGATCGGCAACCCCTTCGGCCTGGACTGGACGCTCACGACGGGCATCGTCTCGGCCCTGGACCGCTCGCTTGCGGCGGAGAACGGGGTGACCATCGAGCATCTCATCCAGACCGACGCTGCCATCAACCCGGGCAACTCCGGCGGGCCGCTGCTGGATTCCGCGGGGCGCCTGATCGGCATCAACACGGCCATCTACAGCCCTTCGGGCGCGAGCGCCGGGATCGGATTCGCCGTGCCCGTGGACACGGTCAACCGCGTCGTGCCCGAACTCATCGCCAGGGGCAAGTACATCCGGCCCGCCCTCGGCATCGAGGTCGACGAGGGGATCAACCGCGTAGCCCGGGCCCAGCTCGGCATCGAGGGGGTGATGATCCTGAAGGTCGCCCCCGGCTCGGCCGCCGAGCAGGCCGGCCTGCAGGGCGCCCGCCGCACCGCCGACGGGGGCCTCGTCCCGGGCGACATCATCACCGCCGTCGAGGGCAAAGCCGTCGAGAACGTCGGCAGGCTCTACGCCCGCCTGGATGATTTCAAGGTGGGCGACACCGTGAGGCTGACCGTGATCCGGGACGGGGCCAAGCGGGAGGTCACCGTGACCCTGCAGGCGGGAAGCTGAGCAGGGAGGGCAGGAACGGATTCCTGAACGTGCAAAGGGGTGAGCGGTGGAACAAAAGGCGTTTCAAGACTACTATCCCGATGAGTTTGCGCACTGCTACGGCTGCGGTCGACTCAACAGGGACGGGCTGCACATCAAGAGCTACTGGGACGGCGACGAGGCCGTCTGCCGCTACAAGCCGAAGCCCTGCTACACGGGCGGCATGCCCGGGTTCGCCTACGGCGGGATCATCGCCTCGCTCATCGACTGTCACGGCGCCGCCACGGCGTCGGCGGCCAAGCTGCGGGCCGACGGGTACGCCCTGGGCGAGAGGCCTCCGGCGCGCTTTGTCGCCGCATCGATCAAGGTGGACTATTTGAAGCCCACGCCGATAGATGCAACGTACGAACTCCGGGCAAAGGTGACGGAGATCAAGGGGCGCAAGGTGACGGTGAGCGTGACCCTGTCGGTGGGCGGCGAGATCTGCGCGAGGGGCGAGGAGATCTTCGTCCAGCTCCAGCAATGGTCGGTGCAGACCGGGTACCCGAAGCCGATCGATTGATCGGCGGCCGGGGGGTAACCGCGGCTCATGAACAGGATCGGACCGTCCAGGGAGTCACACGCATGCAGATGAAGGACATCCCATTCGGGACGACCGACTGGTCGTCCGTGGAGGCCACGGAACACAAGGGCGAGACGGGGTTTGCCACCTGGCGCACCCGCACCTTCGGCGGCATCCGCGTGCGCCTCGTGGAGTACTCGCCGGGCTACCGCGCCGATCACTGGTGCAGCAAGGGACACATCCTGCTGTGCCTCGAGGGGGAGCTGCACACGGAGCTGGCCGACGGGCGCACCGTTGTCCTCAAGCCCGGAACGAGCTACCAGGTGGCCGATAACGCCGAGCCTCACCGCTCGTCCACCGTCACGGGCGCGAAGCTTTTTATCGTCGATTGAAAACCGCCGGTCCCGCCGGCAGGCGGCGGTGGAGCTTCTCCCCCCGGGCGGGAGAAGAAGGACCGGGAGCGGCTGGGCCAGAAAGCCCTCCGGGAACCCCGCGAGGGAAAAAGCAAAATGCAAGACCTGACCCCATCGGTGCGGTGGCAATCGGCGGCCGGTTGTGATAAGGACCTTGTCATCCCGGGGGGAGGCCGAAGGCGGCCCCCGAATCGACCCCTGGAATGCGACCCCGGCGTCCGGGTATCCCGGCACGCCCAACCCATTACAACGAAGGAGAAGATACGATGAAGAGATTGTTCAGTCTGCTCTGCGTCCTGCTGCTCGTGTATGCCCTTGCCACCCCGGCCCTTGCAGCCAAGGTGGTCCTGAAGCTCGGCCACATCGCCGAGCCCTCCAACCCCTACGGGCAGGGCGCCGACTACTTCGCCAAGCTGGTCGCCCAGAAATCCAAGGGCGAGATCGAGATCAAGGTGTTCCCCTCCTCGCAGCTCGGGGCGCAGAAGGAACTCATCGAGGGCTGCATCTACGGCACCATCGACATGACGCTCACGAGCACGGCCGAGCTGGGCACCTTCCAGCCGCAGATGGCCCTCTTCGACATGCCCTTCCTGTTCAAGGACCGCAAGCACGCCTTCGCCGCTCTCGACACGGTCGGCATGGACCTGGCCAAGGCGCTCGAGCCCAAGGGCCTCAAGATGCTGGGCTACATGGAGAACGGCATCCGCCACATGACCAACAACGTGCGCGAGGTCAAGACCCCCGCGGACATGAAGGGCCTCAAGATGCGCGTCATGAACAACAAGGTTTACATCGAGATGATGAAATCCCTCGGCGCCTCCCCCACCCCGATGGCGTTCTCCGAGCTCTACTCCGCCCTTCAGCAGCAGGGGACCATCGACGGCCAGGAGAACCCCAGCGCCCACATCTACACGAAGCGCTTCTTCGAGGTCCAGAGGTACGCCTCCCTGACGGGGCACGCCTACGCGCCGGAGCCGATGCTCATCTCCATGGCGACCTGGAAGAAGCTCACGCCGCAGCAGCAGGCGGTCATCCAGCAGGCGGCCAACGAGGCCATCGCCTGGCAGCGCAAGCTGGCCGAGAAGGAGGACCTCGAGTTCTGGAACAAGATCAAGGCGACGGGCAAGATGAAGGTCACCACGGTGGACCGCAGGCTCTTCATCGAGGCCACCAAGGACGTCTACAAGAAGCTCGCCCCCACCGTAGGCCAGGCCAACATCGACCGGGTCCGGGCCCTGGAAAAGTAACCGCCGACCGATCCGCGCGAGGCCCGGGCCCCGGCCCGGGCCTTCACGCGAGGGGAGCCCGCCATGCTGGACAAGCTGTTCACGGGGCTGCGATCGGTGCTGTACTGGTTCTCGGTCGCGGCCATGTCGGTCATGCTCGTGGTCATTTTCGCGCAGGTGGTGTCGCGCTACGTGTTCAACTGGACGCCCGAGTGGTCCGAGGAGCTGGCGCGCTACCTCTTCGTCTGGGTCGTCTTCATCGGCTCGGCCCTCATCATGGGCGAGTCGGGCCACCTGGCCGTGCAGTTCGTGCCCAACCACTTCAAGGGGACGGCGACGGGCCGGTTCCTGGAGGTCGTCATCAACCTCTCGGGCTACGTGTTCATCCTGATCCTGCTGACCCAGGGGGCCAAGATGACGCGGGTCATGACCTTCCAGATGTCGCCGGGCATGGAGATCCCCATGAGCTGGGTCTACGCCGTGATCCCGCTGAGCAGCGTGCTGATGCTGCTCTACCTCGTGAAGGACACGGTACGGATCGTGCGGGGATTCTCGGGCCCGAAGGGCGAGGGGAGGTAGACGGGCATGGAATACGTCCTGATCGGCCTCTTTCTGCTGCTCACGGCGCTGGGGGTGCCCGTGGCCTTCTCCCTTTGCCTGTCCGCCTCGACCCTTCTCTTCTTCTACATGGACCGCCCGCTCGTCATGGTCTCCCAGATGATGTTCTCGGGCATCGACTCCTTCTCGTTCATGGCGGTGCCCTTCTTCATGCTGGCAGGGGCCTTCATGTCCGCCGGCGGCGTGACCTCGCGGCTGGTCAGCTTCTCCCAGGCCCTCGTCGGGGCCCTCACGGGGGGCCTGGCGCAGACCGTGTCCGTGGCCGGCATGTTCTTCGCCGCCATCTCGGGCTCCTCGGCCGCCACCACGGCGGCCCTGGGCAGCACCATGATCGGCGAGCTGGAGAAGAAGGGCTATGACCGCGACTGGGCCACGGGCATCGTGGCCTCCAGCGGCACCGTGGGCATCGTCATCCCGCCCTCGATCACTCTGGTCGTCTACGGCGCCATCGCAGACACCTCCATCGGCGATCTCTTCATCGGCGGCTTCATCCCCGGCATCATGATGGGCCTGTCCATGATGGCCGTCAGCTGGTACTTCGCCCGGAAGCGGGGCCTCGCGGGGGAGGGCACGTTCTCCTTTGCCGCCGCCCTGAAATCGTTCAAGGACTCCTTCTTCGCCCTCATGACGCCGGTCATCATCATCGGCGGCATCTACGGCGGCATCTTCACCCCGACGGAGGCGGCGGCCGTCGCCGCGGTCTACGGGATCGTCGTCGGCCTGTTCGTATACAGGGAACTCAAGCTCAGGGACTTCCCCCAGATCATCTTCCAGGCCGTGATCGGCACCACGGTCATCATGTTCCTGGTGGGTGCCGCCACGGTCTTCGGCTGGCTCATCACCAACCTGCAGATCCCGCACCAGGTGGCGAAGTTCGTCGTCTCCGTGACAAGCTCGCCGGTGCTGTTCCTGTTCGCCATGAACATCCTGCTGCTCATCGCCGGCACCATGGTCAACGCCTCGGCGGCGGTCGTGATCCTGACGCCGATCTTCCTGCCCGTGGCCAGGGCCCTGGGCATCGATCCCCTGTTCTTCGGCGTGCTCATGGTCGTCAACCTGGCCATCGGCTGCATCACTCCCCCCGTGGGCCTCGATCTCTTCGTGGCGAGCGCCATCTCCAAGGTGCCCATCGAGCGCGTGATGAAGGCCTGCCTGCCCTACCTCTGGGCCCTGCTCACGGTACTGGTCATCCTGACCGTGTTCCCGTGGTTCATCACCGTGCTGCCCTCCCTGCTTGCGCGATGACACGGGCGCGGAGACCGCCGCCGTAGCCCTTGACAGGAAACGCCCGTTTCGATAGAAAAAACCATTGCCTCCCAGTTTTTCCGTCGAAAGGAGACGACCATGTCCTTTGCAGCCTCCCCGGCCTGCGGTGCCCCGGTGAAACCGCTTTCCGTCACGGAAGCCCGTTTTTACCTCTACACGACGCTCTTCGTTGCGGGGAACATCGCCCTGCCCGCCCTGTGCCACCTCGTGCCCGGCGGGGGGCCGATGCTTTTGCCCATCTACTTCTTCACCCTCGTCGCGGGGTGGCGGTTCGGGCTGGCCGCGGGGCTCGCAACGGCGGTCCTCTCGCCCCTTGCGAACCACGCGCTCAACGGGATGCCCCCCCAGCAGATGCTGACCGTGATCCTCGTCAAGTCCGTGATGCTCGCCGTCATCGCCTCCGTGGTCGCCCGCCGCTTCGGCCTGTCGCTCCTCGCCGTTGCCTGTGTCGTCCTGGGCTACCAGGTTGCCGGCGGTGTCGTCGAGGGGCTCCTGACCGCCTCCCTCGCTGCGGCGCTGGCCGACTTCCGGGCCGGTCTGCCCGGCATCGTGCTGCAGATCCTCGGCGGGTACGCCGTCCTGCGGCTGCCGGCTCGCGGCGATAATTGCTGAGACCTCCGGAGAAGCGGTTCTTATTGCCGCCCTTTTCCGCTTTTGCCTCGCGGGTCCGCGCGGCAGGGGAAGAGCCTGGCACAGTTTCGTACCCTCACGGGCTGATTACCCGAGGTAAAAGCCTGGTTGGGAAGAGGCCCGGCTGAAGGGCGCTACAGGGCTTGCGTTTCCCGCTGGGACGTGATGCCGGCATCGGCCGCGGCATTCACGCGGGAGAGGAGGCGGGGGCCCGAGGGCGGACGGACATTGCCGGGGAAAGCCGGCCCCGGGCCCCGCGAAAGATCAGTTGGGCATGCGGACGTGCAGGGTGCCGTAGAACCAGCCCGCGCGCTCCGACCCGTCCTTGTCCGTGTAGGCAACCAGGAGGGTGAAGGGGCGGCCGTTGCGGGCAGGGCCGATGATCTCCATGACCGTCACCTGCTGGCCCGCCTTCACTTCGGCGATCTTCAGGGTCATTTGCCGGTCGGCAAAGACCGGGCTGTTGCGCTCGACCATGGCCTTAAACGGCAGCGAGGTGTTTGTGGCGGCGGTTTCATGCGAAACGTCCCGCGGCTGAAAATCCTGTCCCTTCGCGGGCAGGGAGAATGCCCACATGTAGGCCAGGAGACAGCAGAGCACGAAACACATCTTGAACATCTTCATTGTAAGGCCCTCACTTTTCTTGAGCGTTGCGTCCCTTTGGCTTGACCTTTTCCTTTCTTGACCTCCGGGATGAGCATCGGCCGTGCCGCAGGGCCGGCATGGAATAATTTCTATATAATTCAATGCCTTACTTGTATTCAACTCTTTCCGGGACCCTCTCGGCGGGGGGCCGCAACTGTGCCATAATGGCACAGCAATTCCAATGTGCCTTCTTTTCGAACGGTTGAAAGGAATGTGCTGAACTGGGATAGTCCGTCGTGACGATGCAGAGCGGTTAACGGCAGGCCCCCCATGGCGACGAACCCGGGCCGCCGGGAGGGGAGAAGATACAGGATTCCTCCTTTCGCCCAGAAGTGGTATATAACGACGACCAGACTCTCAAGGAGGTATCTTGATACGATGAAGCGTTGGCATCTCGCGATGTTGCTCTGCGTTCTCTACGTCCTTGCAGATTTCGGGCTTTCGTCGGCCCAGGTTGCCCAGCCGCCGGCGTCGAAGAAGGAACCGCCGGGACCGGCGGTGACGGTTCCCAAACCCCGGACCGGGGGTGTTCCGCAGCCGAGGCCGGCAGGACCGGCGGAACGCACGCAGGCAGTCAGCTGCTTCGACGAGGCGGCGTACGCCCGCGCCAAAAAGCAGGACAAGAATCTCGCGGGGGCACAGCTCTGCGGGGCCGACCTGAAGAAGATCTTTCTGCCCGGCGCCGATTTGAAGGGGGCGAACCTCTCCGGCGCCGATCTTGGCGACGCCAGACTGGAGGGAGCGATGCTGCAGGGTGCGGTGCTCTCGCGGGCGAACCTCGCCGGCGCAGTCCTGTTCCGCGCCAATCTCGAAGGTGCCAGGCTCGACGGGGCCAATCTCCGCAATGCCCGCGTGTCGAGCGCAAATCTCAAGGGCGCCGATCTCTCGAGGGCCGATCTCGAGGGGGCGTCCCTCAACGAGTCGGACCTGAGAGGCGCCAACCTGGAACGGGCCATCCTCAAAAATGCCGAGGCCCTGTCGGTGAGATTCGCCTCGGCGAACCTGCGTTACGCCAAACTCGATTCCGCAAACGTCAAAGGCGACCGATACGGGCGTCGGGCGGACTTTGCCGGGGCCAACCTCAGCGAGGCGACGCTCAGTCAGTCACAGCTCGAGTATGCAAACCTGGAGGGTGCGGACATGAGCCGGGCGGATCTCACGGGCGCCAGGCTGGAGGGCGCCAACATGAAAAAGGCGAAAGCCGCCCGGGCGATATTCAACCGGGCGGGTGTTGCAAAGGCCCACTGCCAGGAGGCCGATTTCAGCGACGGGCAGTTCCAGGGCGCCGATCTCGCGGCCGCGGACCTCACATTTGCAAAGCTTGTCCGGGCGAGATTTCAGGGGGCCAACCTCACGGGTGCGATGCTGAACAAGGCCGACCTCACCGAAGCCGATCTGGGCGATGCGAACCTCTCGGATGCGCACGCCTACAGCACGAACTTCCGGGGCGCCTACCTTGCCGGTGCAAACTTCCGGAATGCTTCCCCTTTCCGGGCCATCATCGACCTGCGTTGGAAGGATCTTTTGAGAGGCCAGAAGCTCGGGTCGGACAAGATGTTCGAGAGTATCCGGTGGGCGCAGTGACGGTGCAGGGAACGGTTCTCGGAATGAACCTGACGATGGGGATAACCTTCGAAACGACAGGGAGTTGAGGGCATGAGCCAGGCACGACCGAGCGACCCGAACTTCGAAACCCGCGTTCGCTCCAGTTTCGAGAGGCAGGGGATCATGAAGACGATCGGGGCGCGCCTGCTTTCGGTCGCCCCCGGGGTGGTGCGGATCGAGCTCCCCTGGAGCGAGGCCGTCACCCAGCAGCACGGGTTCGTCCACGCGGGCGTTGTCAGCACGATCGCGGACAATGCCTGCGGGTATGCCGCCTACACCCTCATGCCGGCGGACTCCGAGGTGCTGGGCGTGGAAAACAAGATCAACTTTCTGGCCCCGGCCCGGGGGGAGCGATTCGTCTCGGTCGGACGGGTCATCAAGGCGGGGCGGACGCTGGCGGTCTGCACGGGAGAAGTCTGGGCGCACGAAAACGGCAGGGAAACGCTCGTGGCGGTCATGCAGACGACCATGATGGCGATCGTCAAGTGAGCGGAGGCTAGAGCCGCTTCGCGAGGGCCTCGATCTCGGGGGCCTTCCTCGGGTTCGCCTTGACGTAGAGATCGAGCAGGGTCCGGCTGATCTCTTTGGGGTTGAGCGGCTTCACGAGGTAGCCCTGGACCCCGAAGCGGGCGCAGAGGGCCACGTCGTCGCGATGGGAGGAGAGCGACGAGACGATGATCGTCGTCGCGATGTCCTTCCGGGTCTCGCGGATTTCCTGCAGGACCTCCTGGCCGCTCATGACCGGCATCATGAGGTCGAGCAGGAGGATGTCCGGCTTCCAGTTGCCGTAAATCTCGAGGGCCTCGAAGCCGTTGACGGCGAACTGCTTGCTGAAGACGTCACTTGAGATATACGTGTCGTAGAATTTCCGGCTGAAGCTGTTGTCCTCCGCTATGAGGATTTTCATCTTGTCCATGGTGAGGGGCTGTTCTCCGGCGGCTTGATGCCGGATAGTCGAGCAAACATCGTGCCACGGGATGCCGCCCGGTGATTTGCCCGTAACCGGATAATATCCGTCGCTTTTCCTGTTTTTTAGTTTATAATGGAGCGTCAATTTCACCCATTATCTTCGTGAAGGAGGACAGATATGAAAGGTGACCCGAAACTGCTGGAGACGTTGAATTCCCTGCTGGCCGATGAATTGACCGCCATCAACCAGTACATGGTCCACTCCGAAATGGCCGAGGCCTGGGGCTACAAGAAGCTTCACGAGGCGTTCGAGAAGCGTGCCATCGACGAGATGAAGCACGCCGAGACGCTCATCGGGCGCATCCTATTCCTGGAGGGGACCCCCACGGTGAGCAAGCTCAACAAGATGATGATCGGCGCCGACGTGCCCAAGCAGCTGGCCGGCGACCGGGGCCTCGAGATGATGGCTGTCAAGGCCTACAACGAGGCCATCGTTCTGGCCGGCGAGGTCAAGGACTTCGCGACCCGGCAGATTCTCGAGAAGATCCTCGCCGACGAGGACAAGCATATCGACCAGATCGAGGAGATGCAGGACCAGATCAACCAGATGTCGCTTCAGATCTTCCTCACCACGCAGGTGTGAGGTTGAGCGCAGCACAGGCACGGGGCGGTCGAAAATCCTGCAGCCCCTGCCCGGGCTGAACGTGTCTCGACACCGGCGGAGAGGCCCTTGCCGCGACGACGGTCGAAGCCCCGCTTTCCGCAAGGGAGCGGGGTTTTTTGTTCATCGCGGGAGGAACGATGAGTCCAAAGAGCAAGGACCTGGAGGCAAAAAACAGGACGATTGCCGCCATTTTCCGGCTGTCGACCCTGCTGACGCAGCAGGTCGGCCTCGACGAGATCCTGCGCTCNATCCTCGAGAGCGCCGAGAAGGANCTGGGCTTCTCGGCCTCCTGNCTCTTTCTCATCAACGAGGACGGCGAGCACCTCGACTGCCGCATGGTGCGGGGCTTCGGCGACGAGAANGAGAAGCGCGCCTACCGCAGGCCCTTTCACATGGAGCGGCACGACTGCATCGAGACGCGGGTCNTCAANAGCGGCGAGGCGGTCCACTTCGAGGATTCCCTCGGCGATCCCCGCGCGACCGCCATCGATCGCCGCATCACGGAGAAGCTCAGGCGGGGCAGCATCGTCTACGCCCCGCTGACCGTGAAGGGGAAGATCATCGGTTGCATGGGCGTCAACCGGCCCCGCGACGGGGACCCGATCTCGAAGTCGGAGATCGAGGCCTTCACCATCTTCGCCAACCAGGCGAGCATCATCATCGAGAACAGCCGCTCCCACGACCAGCTCATGGCGGAGCGGAACCTCAACAAGAGCATCCTGGAAAGCTCGCCCATCGGCATCCTCACGGTGGACCGCACGGGGACGATCGCCGCAGTCAACGGCGAGGCGGCCCGGATCCTCGGGGCTGACCCGGCCGGGGTCCTTTCCATGCGGCTCGAGGATGCCCTCCGCGGGCACGCCGGCTTCCGCGCCTTCGAGGGGCTGTTCCGCGACCCCGCGAGCGGGACGAGGGAAGTCGTCATCGTCGGGCTCGACGGCCGACAGCACTCCGTGGAGGTCACCGTGTCGCCGCTGAAGGACGACAGCGGCCGGGAAGCGGGGACTCTCTACTTTTTCAAGGACCAGACGGAAAAGAAACGCATCGGCGAGCAGATCCAGCGGATGAGCCGACTCGCGGCGGTGGGGCAGCTCGCGGCGGGCATCTCCCACGAGATCCGCAACCCCATGATGGGGATCGCCGCGACGATGGAGCTGGTGAGCGACGGCCTCGAGCCGGACCACCCCCAGCGGCGCCTCCTCGAGAAGTCCATGGAGGAGATCGGGCGGATCGACAACGTCATCGGCGAGTTGCTGAACCTGGCGCAGCCCCGCGAGATGAACCCCGAGCCGGCGGACATCAACCGGCTCATCGAAGACGTGGCCGATTTCCTCTCCGGCCTGTGCCGGAAGAAGCAGATCGAGCTTCGCCTCCACTGCAGCCCGCAGGCGCCCCCCGTCGTGATGGACCGCAAGGCGATTCGGGAGGTCGTCATCAATATCGCCCTCAACGCCATCCAGTCCATGAAGCGGTCGGGCAGCCTGACGATCCGCACGTCCTCGCAGGAGCCGGGGCGCGTTCTGATCACCGTCGAGGACACGGGGGAAGGGATCCCGCCGGAGATCCGCGACCGGATCTTCGACCCCTTCTTCACGACGCGCCCCGACGGCACGGGCCTGGGCCTCTCGAACTGCCACCGGATCGTCGAGGCCCACGAGGGCTCGATCCACGTCGAGGACGGCCCCGCGGGGGGCACGAGGGTCCATGTCCTGCTCCCCGCCTCGCGGGGAGCAGGGGGGGAGTGATGCACACCGTTCTGATCACGGACGACAACGAGCTGATCCGGGAGACCCTTGAGAAGGCCCTCGTCGCCGAAGGGTACCGCGTGCGGCTCGCGAAGGACGGGCGGGAGTGCCTGGAGGCTGCGCGGTTCGGGGACGTCGACCTGATCCTGCTGGACATGCGGCTGCCCGACATCAACGGCATCGACGTGCTGCAGCGCCTGCGGCAGGACCAGGCGGACCCCGTCGTGCTCATGATGACCGCCTACGGGGACGTGGAGTCCACGAAGAGAGCCCTCGAGCTCGGGGCCTTCGATTTCATCCGCAAGCCCGTGACGCCCAAGGCGCTGGCCTCCATCATCAAGATGGCCATGGAAATCCGCTCCCTTCGGCGGGAGATCCAGCAGACCATCTACCGCAACAAGGAGCGCTACGGCTACCACAACATCATCGGGCGGAGCGTCGCCCTGCAGAAGGTCCTCGAGATGACGACCCGGGCCGCCAACAACGACGCCTCCACCATCCTCATCGAGGGGGCCAGCGGCACGGGCAAGAGCCTCATCGCCAAGTGCCTGCACTACAACAGCCTGCGGGCCCACCAGCCCTTCGTCGAGATCAACTGCGCCTCGATCCCCGCCACCCTGCTGGAGAGCGAGCTCTTCGGCCACGAGGCCGGCGCGTTCACCGACGCGAAGAAGCTCAAGAAGGGGCTTGTCGAGCTGGCCCAGGGCGGCACCCTCTTCCTCGACGAGATCGGGGAGATGCAGCCCGGCCTGCAGGCCAAGATGCTCCAGGTGATCGAGGAAAAGTGCTTCCGCCGGATCGGGGGGACCAAGAAGATCGTCACCGACATCCGCATCGTCGCGGCCACGAACAAGGATCTCAAAAAAGCCCTGGAGGAGGGCACCTTCCGCCAGGACCTCTACTGGCGCCTCAACGTGATCAACATCGTCCTGCCCCCCCTGAAGGATCGCCCGGAGGACATCCTTCCCCTGGTCGAGCACTTCATCGGGATCTACAGCCGGGAGTTCAACAAGCCCCCCAAGCGCGTTTCCGACGAGGCGCGCCTCATCCTGGAGCGCTACGCCTGGCCCGGCAACGTGCGAGAGCTGTCCAACACCGTGGAACGGATCATGATCCTCGAGGACGGGGAGCGGCTGCTGCCCGGGCATCTTCCCCCGGCGATGACGGGGACAGCCCGGGAGACGGGGCGGCTGCCCTTGCAGGGGGAAGCCCTGGCGGTCCCCGCCGCGGACGATTTGAATCTGAGGCGACTGACGGAGGCCTTCCAGGCGAAGACCATCGCGGCCGTGCTGGAGAAGACCGGCGGCAGCCGAACGGAGGCCGCGAAGCTTCTCGGCCTGTCGCGCGTGGGGCTCTATCACCAGATGAAGAGGCTGGGCCTTCTCAAGAAAGAAAAGTGTTAAGCAGGCCGAACGGGCCGTTAAAATTCTTTAACGCAAACTCGTGATCCCCCGGTTCATCGGTCATTCCCGCCCACGTTTTCCATCGTTGCGGAAACCCGGGTGTAGGCGGGCGCACCCCGTCCCAAGCTGCCGATATCCAAACACTTCCGGCCCGTGAAGCGAATCGGGGGCGTCCTCCGCCTCCCCC
>JGI11944J13513_1002521_pt1 | contig 12674 bp, 10 predicted proteins | sample TerdegcoTASludge_FD_13513 | JGI IMG/M metagenome (IMG submission 13513) | reverse complement strand
ATGCCTTTTCGTACATATAGTTAGCTGCACCGGCCATGCCTACAAGGGCCATGGCGATAATCACCAAAACAGCTATCTGCTTTCTCATTTCTTTCCCACCTCCTTAGTTTACCACAATGCCCAAGGCCCAAGCAATTCAATGCCCAAGGCCCCAAGGCAACACTCCGGCGAGGACTCCGGATCCAATGATCCACAGAAGCTTTACCACAGGCAAAGCAACTGCCCAATTTTGGCCTGTGTTGCATCGAAGCAATCACAAGGCCTCCTGGCCCGCCCCCGACGGCATGGAGTACCTGATCCACATGCTTCTTGGCTAGATATTTGTGTCTTTTGCTCAGGCACAAGGTCCCTTCACGAGTTTAATGGAATATAAATGTGACGAGCATTGCAATCCAATGATCGATGTCCACAATCTCCGCCTCTGCGACCATGTGAATCGCATGCCCAATAGCGATCAAGCTTCGTCGCGAAATGGCATGCGAGATGGAGACCTTGCAGGCCGAAAATAAGGCACTATGCTACGATCTCAAGCAGAAGGGATAGCTTTAGAGCGCTACTAGGCCTAACTGAAGCGCTACCGTGCGCAGCCCTTCTAGGTAGCTGCATTCCAATGATCCATCCAGGGCGAAGCCGATGGTCAGCAAAAGCAGATAGGATCTCACATAGCGTTCATGATGTGAACGACAGAAAGATGGTGTAGAGTTTTTTTGGCTATTAATATTAAGAAGTAAGATTGATAGATATATTCATATATGTAAGGTATTAATATAGCATAAGGTGTTTAACGTGAGAGCAGTTTTAATACTATCCCTGCTCCTGATTGGAGCGGTGAGCATGAACGCAAGCGCGCATGGTATCTGGGTGGAGGTAGACGATCTGGTAGACGTTGGCGAGAGCCAGGATGCTTATGTCTTCTACGGCCATGGACACGACCCGGCATCGTTTGCCCTTCCAGCCATGAATCAAACATATCTGATGACTCCCGATGGCCAGAAAATTCTCACGAAGATGGACAAGGAGGTCGGAAAATGGTTCGTCGGATATGGCCAGGTGGGAGACGTTGGCGTCAGTCCTCTGACAACTTTTTGGCCGGGCAACTACGTCTACGTAGCACAGCGCGCTCCATCTTACAGCAACACAACCCTCAGGCTTACATACAGCGCTGCAGAGGCCGTTATTAATGCTGGCGACGACAACTCTAGCAGCTTCAAGTCCGGCCTGCCGGTTGAGATTACTCCTGATAAGCCCCTCTATCGGATAAAGAACAAAGAGAATGTCACCTTCAGCATCAAGTACAACGGTCAGCAGGTCAACGCCTCCTACTCCGCCTTCCCGCAGATGACTGATACGAAGGTTCAGAAGGGATTTACTGGCGACAAGGACTCTTTCGTGATTAACTTCAACCAGACGGGCCTGTGGCTTCTCACTTGCTACTACGATATAAAAGGCGATGGCAAGTGGACTGCGACCTACGACTCCAGCAGCAGGGCCTTCAAGACAGGAGATGTAGTTGCATACAATACCACCAGATACTCCACAGTTCTATCAGTCTGGGTAAGGAAGTAATCGCTAATTGGAGGCCTAAATTATCTTTTTTATGCAATCTGTTAAATAAACAATCAGGTCATGCCAAGGCGTTCTTTTATGGCCCGGACATCTGCTTGGATCTGCTGGATTTGCATCGCAAACCCCGGTTGGATGTCCTCCCTCAGGCCCTTAATCTCGGCCAGCGTCATATCAGAGGTTTTCCTCACAGCCTTGATGTCATCTCTTATGTCGATAAGTAGCGGAATAGCCTTGTTTAGCTGGAGGGCTGAGCAGACTTGCGCATATTCGCTGGCCTTCATGACATCGCCCTCGTAGTCCTCAAAGGCTATGTTCGATACTTCCGAGTGCTCGGGCTTCTTAGTCTCTACCAGCTTCCCGAACTCGGCGATCGTCTCTTCGTCACCTTCCACCAGGGCTATGACTTCCTGTGTTTCCCCGCTCAAACGGTTGCGGGCATGGAAACCCTTGAGCCCCAGATCTATGGCATTGCTCATCAGGAAATATCTGTAGCCTACGTCATGGACTTTTGGGCCGATGATCTTGACCTTCAGTTTCATCTCATCCGTTGTATGTATTCGTTGGCCTATATTATTTCTCCGGTAAACGTTCCTTGCTAAGATAAGAGTTAATTTTATGACATTTTTGAGGTACGAGGAGGTAGGGCCAACCACCACAGGGCGAGCGAGGTGCTAGCAGCCTGCAAATGCTAACCACCCAGGAAGGAGATAGAGGCAGCATAAAAATGAGCAAGTATCAGGTCCCAGGCCTCTTGCCTACTAGGTAATATATGCTCCGGCCGGGATTTGAACCCGAGTCTTCGGCTCGAAAGGCCGAAATGATTGGCCGGACTACACTACCGGAGCACGAATCCCTTGCAGAATATCTGGCGTTTTAAGGGTTGTGATCGCCCGACCCAGTCCACATGGCGAGGCCTGATATATCTACATTTCCGGTGCGCCAAAGCAGGCACAAAAATAGTCCCGGGCGGATTCGAACCGCCGTCGCGGGCTCCAAAGGCCCTCAGGATTGACCGCTACCCCACGGGACTGTGCAATCTCCTCAAGCCGCATTTCGAGGCGGAAAGATGTTATCCTAATAAGATATATATGGCCTTTCCCGGAGGAGCGAAGAGATGAAGCTGCTCGCAAAGGCACACATAAGCCAACGCAGGCTCATAGAGATCTTAAGGGTAATCGATAGCGCTGATAAGCCCGTAGGCGCAAGGGCGATCTCCGATTCGCTCAGCAACCGCGGCTATGATCTTGGTGAGCGGGCAGTGCGCTACAATCTCAAGATACTAGACGAGCTGGGATTCACAAAGAAGCAGGGATACAGCGGTCGAGTTCTCACTGCATTGGGCTCTCGCGAGCTGAACGATGCCCTGGTGGATGACAGGATTGGATTCGTTAACACCAGGATTGAAGAGTACATGTTCAAGGCCAGCTTTGACCCTGACACATCTAGAGGGGATGTCATCGCCAATACAAGTATCATAGATAAAGCGGACTCTGAGAGGGTCTTCGAGATCTTGGGCAGGGCTTTCGATGCTGGTTACACCATAAGCCGACGCGTCCTTATCCTGGAGGAGGGGGATTGTCTCTCCTCCCTGGAAATACCAGCCGGGTCCTTGGGAGTTGCCACGCTCTGCAGCATCACCATAGATGGTATCCTCATGAAGAGGGGCATTCCAGTCAATACCAGCTTTGCGGGGGTGATGGAGATTCGAAGGGGGCAGCCCACCCAGTTCACAGATCTCATCGCCTACGCGGGCTCGTCTCTCGATCCAATGAAGGTTTTTATGGGCCGCAGGGTTGCGCGTGTGATGGATGCAATCGAAGGAGGCCATGGCCTGGTGCTGGCCAATGTGAGAGAGGTGCCCATCGCGGCAGCTTCACAGGCAGCCAATCTCCTGGAGCAGTCGAATAGCCTTGGTCTTGGAGGATTCATTACCGTTGGCGATCCCGGAAAGCCAGTTATGGGGTGTCCAGTTGGCTCGGGGAAGATCGGCATTGCCTTCTGTGCAGGTGTCAATGGCCCCGTGGCCGCAGAGGAGATGGGTGTGAAGATCAAGACCAGTCCGATATCTATGCTGATAGATTACTCCAGGACCACGAGCCTGAAGTGATGTCAAGATAAGATTTTATAGGGCATCGATCTCAAGAGTTACCAGTTTACGTTTACACATGAGGAACGAAGATGGATTTTAGAGTCGTAGTCTCAGATCCCAAAAGCGGTAAAGCCTATCAGGTAGAGCTTAAGGATCCAGGAGCGTCCAAGCTTCTGGGAAAGCGCATCGGCGATAAGATCGAGGGAGATATTCTGGGCATGCCAGGATATTCAGTGCAGGTTACGGGCGGCAGCGATCGCGAGGGATTTCCCATGCGCTCAGACCTTCCTGGCACTAAGCGCAGAAAGATCCTGCTCTCATCAGGAGCTGGATATCATCCAACAGCAGAAGGCAGAAAGAAGCGGATGAGCATTCACGGCAAAGAGATCGCTCCCGATATTGGGCAGATCAACGTCAAGATCGTGGAGGCTGGCACAAAGCCTGTTGAAGAGCTACTCGGAAAAGCTCCCAAAGAAGAGAAGGAATAAGTTCTGAAATATTTGTCCTGTAAACTTTTGTGCTCCTTTTCTGTGTGGTGAATGCAACCTTTAGGTTTTTCACCACCACATAACCTTACAAGGCCTGTAGGATCATGTGAAAATGAAAGACATCAGTTCTGGGACTTCCCAAACTGTGCCAGTGCTGCAGGAATTTGGGCGCGCATCACCGATTTCATCTGCTCAGGGCTCAAGGCTGCTAAAAGTGCATTCATGAGCCGATCGCTGCGCATAGCCATATCCACGATCCTCCTTATCTGTACCGACCTGTTCAGCTCTGTTCCAAATTCCTTTGCAATGCGCAATTTATACTCGTGCAGCGACAGCTCGCCCAGCATATGTCCTGCAGCAATCTCTCCAGCAATCCTACCTGCGACAACTGCTAGAGGTATCCCGCCGCCACTTGTGGCCATGACGTGCCCTGCTGCATCTCCCGCCAGGAGCATGTTGCCCAACTGAACCTCCTGCGGCGATCCTCCTGCGGGAACCAGCCCGCGCATTACTGCCAGGACCTCGCCATGACTGAGCTTATTCGAGGCTATGGGATGCTCTTTGACAAAAGAGTCCAGAAGATCTGGCAGTCTCAGGTCCCCCAGATATGCCCTTCGCACGCCAACTCCCACATTCGCAATATCATGTCCCAGTGGAATTATCCAGGCATAGCCTCCGGGCGCATAGCGTGCCGAAAAGTACATCTCAGCTGCATCCGGATCGATGTCCACGTCTACCATCTCATATTCCAGACAAATGCCCTGTTCTCCCACATTGTTCCCAATTGCTCTGGAGATTGTGGAGCTTGGGCCATCTGCTCCTACTATAACCTTCGGCCTAATCGATCCCGGAAAACGGCCCGACAGCCAAAGAGAGCTGTCAACAAGGTCGGCGCGCGTCGCAGGGAGGATCTGTGCGCCCGCTCGCGCCGCCCGATGAGCAAGCAAGCGATCAAAAGCGCGGCGATCCAGAACCCTGCCAGCCACTGGAAACTCCTTGGCCTTTCCAGAAGGCGAAATAATGCGCTGCAACCGCGTGCGCTGCAAGATGCAACGCTCCGGTATCTCCTGCAAGGTCTGGGGCAAGCGGGCGCGTGGAATCAGGGCCTGCAGCTCATGAGCTTCGGGCAGAAAGCCTCCGCACTGCACTGGTGTGCCAATCTCACTCTTGCGCTCGATGAGCACCACCTCGGCGCCGCAGTTAGCGGCAGTTTCAGCCGCTGTGCATCCCGCAGGACCAGCGCCGACAACAGCTATTTGAATCTCTTTGTTCATGGCCGGACCGATGCTGTCATGCCGAATTCCAGCAGAGCATCTTCGATCTCCTCATAGGCCAGGAAAAACTCATCCTTTTGCCGCTCATACTGCTCGCTTCTCGGCTCAGCCGAGATCCAGATCTGGTTCTTGTCTGCGCGCACCATCTTCACGCAGGCAAGCATATCCGCTTGAGAGAGCCGGTAAACGATATGGCTTCCAGTGGGCGTAAACCAGAGTTTGTGCATCTCTTTTAGCTTCTTTACAGTCGGCTCCCATCTCAGCTCCTCAGGCATCACAGCACCGTCAGCGCGCACGGGCACAAGATCGACGATGAGGTTGAGGTGTGCTCTTTTTCCTGATATCTTGCACTCTATGTGTGAGATGATATCCTTGTAGCGCGAGCTTTTCTTGTCCACAGGAGGAATACCACCGCCAAAGACCCTTTCAGCGACATCTGAGAAGAATGGTGCCAGGCGAATGTCTTCAGTTGGTTTGGTGGCTAAAGAGACGCCCACGAAGAAGAGAGCGCTCAATGTCAGGCCCACGAGCACTCCATGCTCAGTGAGCAAAGGCGAGATGCCATCCAGCGGATGCTTCAGCCAGAATAGCTCATATGCTATGAGCAGGATCTGCGTTCCGCCGCCAACCACAAGGGCTGCAAGGGCTCCCCATTTGGTGGCTCTCTTCCAGTAAAGCCCGCCGATGATTGGGAAGAAGTAGGATGTAGTGCCGATAACCGTGGCGATTATCACAGCGTCCATGATGCTGTTCACATTTAGCGCGATGAATGCTGAGACCGCAACCATGATTATTACCAGGACCCTGTTCACCACCAGCATCTCCTTCATGGTGGCAGTGGGCCGCAGGTGTCTTTGGATAAGGTCACGGGAGATGCAGGACGCGCCAGATGTCGCGAAGGTGTCGGTGCAGGACATGGATGCTGCAGCAAAGCCGATGGTGAGAAGCGCCAGCAATGTAGGAGATACATTGTCGCTGATGATCCTCAGGTAGAGCATCTCAGCGTCAGTCTCCCCCGCAGGCCTTGGATAAAGCACAGAAAGGCCGATGGCAGTGACCAGGCAGCAGAAATATACCAATGCCAGGAGGCCAGCTCCCAACAGGAGCCCCCGCTTCGCCGAACGCTCATCGCGAGCCGCCCAGATCTTCTGCCAGGGATCCTGCTCTGCCACCCATCCAGGCAACAGCGCAAGCTGGAAGACCAGTGCGCCCATCAGGCCTCCCATGATGAAGAGGTTCCACCAGTCCGACCCAAGGGAAGTAGACGCTGCCATCAAGGAGACTCCCTTCTGAGCAGTCAGTCCCAGGGAGAGTGCAGCAACATAGACCGCCAAGCCCGCCAGCAAAATATACTGCAGCAGATCCGTCCAGACGACAGCGCGAAAACCCCCCAAGCTGACATAGAATGCAACTGATGCGGCCATTATGGCTACGGCGAAGAATGGCTCGATGCCGAAGAATGTCCCCAGCACAAGCTTGAATCCGATGAAATCCGTTACGGAGAAGAGGATCATCATGATGGTCACAGCCACTGCAACGGGCGCTCGAACTATCGGGTCATATCTTATCTCCATTAGCTCAGGCTGGGTCAGGGCCGGAATGTTCTTGATCCTTCCAGAGATCGCGGCTATTATTATCAATCCTGCGATATTGGGGAAGACCCAGATCCATATCGACCCGACGCCGATGAGAAGAAACAGTCCGGTGGCCAAGAGAAGCGCACTCGCCGTGATCCATGCAGAAGCTGCAGAAAATCCTATTGTGATCGGGCCGAGCTCTCTTCCTGCCAGCCAGAAGTCCGTGACGGACCGCTGCCTGCGGGAGAAGTAGAGGCCGATGCCTGCCAGGGCAGCTATGTAGACCACGAGGAATGCTATGAATAGTGAATAGGCATCCATGGTTAACACATCTGGCGGCTTGGACCTTGATCTATTTAAATCATTCAATTGAGATCAGCAACTACTTAAGCGCAAAGAGGCAAGGGTCCATGCGAGGTTTTCAGATGAGGAGCGATGTCACCAAACTGGGTGCTGAGAGGACGCCTCACAGGGCTCTTTTAAAGGCCACAGGCCTTACGGACGAGGAGATCTATCGTCCCTTCATCGGAGTCGTCAACTCATTCAATGAGTTCATTCCCGGACACATTCACCTTGACCGACTGGGGCAGGCAGTGAAGGCTGGAATACGCAGCGCGGGAGGGGTGCCGTTTGAGTTTCAAACCATCGGAGTGTGCGACGGCATCGCCATGGGGCACGCTGGCATGAGGTACTCCCTTCCCAGCCGCGAGCTGATAGAGGACTCCATCGAGATCATGGTCCAAGCTCACCAGCTCGACGGCCTGGTCATGATACCTTCATGCGACAAGATCGTTCCAGGCCATCTCATGGCGGCCGGAAGGCTCAATCTGCCTGTGGTCGTTGTGACTGGCGGGCCGATGCTCCCGGGATTTGCCTGCGACAAGGAGCTTGATCTGATAAACGTCTCCGAGAGCTGGATGGCAGGAGGCGAGACCCTGCCCCTCCTTGAGGAGATGGCCTGTCCTGGAGCAGGATCGTGTGCAGGCCTCTTCACCGCAAACACCATGGCATGTCTTACCGAGGCCCTGGGCCTCAGCCTTCCTGGCTGTGCAACAACCCATGCAGTGGATGCCAGGAAGATAAGGATTGCGAAGAGGTCAGGCGCCAAGATCGTGGAACTCATCGAGAAGGGCATAACAGCAAGGGATATCGTCACTGAAAAGTCGATAGAAAACGCCATACGCGTGGATATGGCCATCGGAGGAAGCACCAACACAGTGCTTCATATGCCCGCAATTGCAGCCGAGTTCGGTCTAAACCTGGACCTGACCACGATTGACAGGCTCAGCCGAGAGACACCGCACCTGGTCAACCTCAGGCCAGGCGGGCCTTACCACATGATCGATCTGGACAGGGCAGGTGGCATACCAGCGGTGATGAGCAGGATCTCGGAGAAGCTGAACCTCGATGCCATGACCGTCACTGCTCGAACCCTCGGCGAGGAGCTGTGCGAATTTGGGCCTGCCAATCCCAAGGCCAACGCCAGGGTGATCGCAACCCTGGATCAGCCGGTTCATTCTGAGGGCGGCATTGCCATTCTCTACGGGAGCCTGGCCCCTGAGGGCTGCGTGGTAAAGCAGACTGCTGTGTCTCCTGCCATGCTCAGGCATGAGGGACCTGCAGTGGTCTATGACTCGGAGGAGGAGTCCATGCGTGGCATAGTGGGCGGCGAGATTCGTGCAGGGGATGTGGTGATAATAAGATACGAAGGGCCGAAGGGCGGGCCGGGCATGAGAGAGACGCTGGCTCCAACCTCGGCCATCGCGGGCGCGGGCCTGAGCGAGTCAGTGGCGCTCATCACTGATGGCAGGTTCAGCGGTGGCACCAGAGGGCCGTGCATCGGACATGTCTCGCCAGAGGCGGCGGTGGGCGGCCCCATTGCTCTGGCCATGCAGGGCGACCGGATTCGCATAGACATTCCAGGTCGAAGGGTCGATCTGCTCGTCGACCCCGCTGAGCTGCAGAGGCGAGCTAAAGCTTGGAAGGAGCCCGAGCCCAAGATAAGGACCGGCGTTCTGGCTCGCTACAGGAGATCAGTGACCTCGGCCAGCAAGGGCAGCGTGCTGAGATGACGGGCATCAGATGCTTCGTGGCCGTGGAGATTCCCTCAGAGATGCGCGAAGGGATAAGGCATCTGCAAAGCCAGATCGCCACAGAAGGACTCAGGCTCGTCCGACCTGATCTGGTCCATGTCACGATGAAGTTTCTGGGAGATGTGCCTGAGGGAAGAGTGCAAATGGTGTCTGATGCCCTGTCAAAGGTCAGGGTCGCGCCATTTACAGCTCGCGTTGCGGGCATGGGCGCATTTCCAGGGCGAGCCGTTCGCGTCGTGTGGCTCGGCCTGGAGGGGAACTTTGTGGAGCTTTATGAGAAGATAGAAGAGGCGCTAAGCCCATTGGGCTTTGAGCGAGAGGCTCGGGGCTTCAGCCCTCATGTGACGCTGGGCCGCGTGGGCAGGCCAAACCAGGAGACGAGTAGGCTGCTGGCAGCAAAGATCTCCAGCCTGGCGGACGCTGACATGGGCAGATTCACAGTGGACCGATTCTATCTCAAGAAGAGCACACTGACACGCGGGGGGCCCATTTACGACAACCTGGCCCAGTTCCCTCTCTGAAATTCAAGAGCAGGTGCTGAAGAGGGTCAGGCCCAGTCAAGATGACAGGGCACGATTGCATGAGATCTCTGGCTCGATCATATCTCGCATCGAGGATCTGGCAGAGGAACGCGGCCTGAAGCTGAAGGCCATGCTGGTGGGCTCTGCTGCCAGAAATACATGGCTGGCAGGCGATCATGACCTGGACATTTTCTTGGGGATGCCTTCGAATGCCGATCTTGGTTCCGCTATGGAGATCGCGAGGCTTGTGGCGCCGGATCACGAGGAGAAATACGCAGAGCATCCATATGTTCACGCCAGGGTGGATGGCTTTGAGGTCGATCTCGTTCCCTGTTACCTGGTTCCTGATGCATCCAGGCTGAGATCTGCAGTCGATCGAACTCCATTTCACACTGAGTACGTGGCTCGCAGGATTGTCGGCCTTGAGGATGACGTCTTGCTCTTAAAGCAGTTCATGAAGGGCATTGATGTCTACGGCTCTGAGCTCAAGGTTGGCGGCTTCTCCGGTTACTTGGCAGAGCTGCTAGTCTTATTCTTTGGCTCCTTTCAGCGGGTATTGCAGGCAGCTTCTAGCTGGAGGCCTGGCGAGTTCCTGGATCTGGAAGGGCTTGGAAAAGAAGAGCACGAAGAGCCCCTGGTGGTTGTGGACCCAGTGGACCCTAGAAGAAATGTAGCAGCAGCCTTGACCCTGGACAAGATGCTGCAGTTCTCAGCAGCATCGCGCTGCTTCCTGGCAGAGCCCTCATTGGACTTCTTCTTTCCAGACCCGGTGGCTCCGCTATCTGACGACGAGCTTGCAGCTCAGATAAATGAGCGCAAAAGCCTCCTGATCCTCGTGGATTTTCAGGCCCCCGCAGTGGTAGAGGATGTGCTCTTCCCGCAGCTTCGCAAGGCCGAGGAGTCTGTAAAAGCTCTTCTGGAGCGCTACGGCTTTCGTCTGCTGCGCAGCGATGTGGCATCCTATCGCGACAGAGCAGCGATTCTCATAGAGATGGAGGTCTGGGAGCTTTCCAGGGTTTGCAGGCGCTGCGGCCCGCCAGTCTGGGAGGCTGCGCACCAATCCCGTTTCTTAGCTGCACATCCTCGCCCCCTCTCCGGACCTTACATCGCGGACGGAAGGGCCCTGGTGGAGACAGCACGCAAATATACAAGGGCAGAGGATCTGCTGGCTGCCGAGATTGGGAACCTCTCATTGGGACGGCATCTCTCTTCGGCCGTTCGCTCTGGACACAATATATATGTGGGCTTTGAGCTTGCCAGCATAAAGGATGAAGACTTCAGGATATTTCTGGCCCGTTACTTTCAGGCCAGGAATCGGGTCTGCTGATCTCACTTAAAGCATTTCCAGTAGGCGCTCTGGATCTTCTTGATCTCTTCTATCCTCTGGGCCACCTTGAGATCAGTGCCCTTTATTTCAGGCACCTCTCCCTGGAACGCTCGGAGTTCGGACACTATGGCATCCGCCTGAGCCTGCAGGTTGTAGCCTCCCTCCAGAGAGGCCGCCAGCCTTCCATGGCAGCAGATATTTGCAACCTCCTTTGTCAGGCCCGCAATTGAACCGAAGCCCTCTGCCGTAAGGCGCATGCCTCCCAGGGGATCATCTTTGTGGGGGTCCTGGCCTGCGGATACCAAGACTATGTCGGGTTTGTACTCGAGAGCAATTGGATAGAGGATCTCCCGAAAGGCCATGAGGTAACCTTCATCGCCCGTGCCAGATGGCAGTGGGACATTCACCTTTGTCCCTTCAGCACCGTCCTCTCCAACTTCGTTTGCCCTTCCTGTGCCAGGATAGTGAGGAAACTGGTGCGTGGAGAAGTATACTACCGACTTGTCTGAATAAAAGACGGCATTTGTGCCATTGCCATGATGCACATCCCAGTCCACTATCAGCACCTTCTTTAAGCCTTTAGATTGGGCATGCTTGGCGGCTATCGCTATGTTGTTGAAGATGCAAAAGCCCATTCCGCGGCTGGGCATGGCATGGTGGCCGGGCGGCCTGACCAGGGCAAAGGCGCTATCGAACCCATTCATCACGGCATCCACTGCAGCCATGGCACCTCCAGCGGCCATGAGGGCGGCATCGTAGGACCTCCTTGAGAGGACTGTGTCGATGTCAAGATAGCCGCCGCCGTGCTCGCAGATGGCCCTCACCTGATCGATGTATCTTCTTTTGTGTATTGTGGCGACCTGCTCTGCGGTCGCAGCTTTTGGCGTGATGAATTCGACATTCAGTTTGCTCGATTTGATCTTATCCAGGATCGTCGTCAGTCGCTCCTTTTTTTCCGGGTGCCCATCGGTCTCATGCTCAAGATAAATTGGGTGATAAACAATGCCGGTTCTTGTCATATGTTCTAAAATATATCGCCTTCAGTAAAACATTTTTCCCTTATGGTCCGAGAGCTGAACGTTCGAACGAGACGTGCCAAAGTACTATCCAAAGTAATATTTATTAATTATAATCGTCCACAATCACGCGAATTAAAATAGGAGAAGGTGAGTATATCTATTTGAGCCTTGTAAAGCTCTTTGGCCGATTGTGGCTTTCGGATATGGAAAGGCCGGTCAAGCCGCAAGCTAAGGACCAAAAAAGATATAATAGGGAAATACTCTATCACTACCCTATAATCCCCTATGGGATTAGGAGGGTGATGTAGCTATATACATGTCTGAGAGACGCCAGGCGGCGATTACAATGCTGGAATTACAGTGCCAGGATATGTAGCATGGCGATCGAGGACTTTATTCAGGCAATAGTTTTAAGAATAATCAGACTGTATGCTGCAAAAAGTGATCGGAAAGGGAAAATAGGAGGTTAAAAGATGAAGAAATTGGCTGCAATTACGTTTACATCGATGATGCTGTTACTAGCAACAGCGATGGTAGTCGGCGCGGTCGATAATGTGGAGGTAAGAGGTGAAGTTCAGACAGTCGTTGACGGGACTACACCAAGCTGGACTCCACAGACGTTCGCCGGATTCTACTATGATATCGATGACGATCTCGGCAATGAGAACATCCAGATGACAATCACCAACAACAAGTTGGAAGAGCCCAATGGCGTCAAGT
>JGI11944J13513_1002515_pt1 | contig 12713 bp, 10 predicted proteins | sample TerdegcoTASludge_FD_13513 | JGI IMG/M metagenome (IMG submission 13513) | reverse complement strand
GTATCGGCTACTTAAAGAAACCAGTGGTACCGACCTCGCTATCATTATTTTGGTACTGAAACGCCACTTTAAGGTTAGCTACCAAACCATCATTTATCGGCTTTATGATCTCCACCTAATTAATGATAATTTGAGAAATCGATTATTTGCCTTCTTTAAGAGCCGCTTTCAAAACCAGGAACCGCTACCAATCAGCGAACCATTGAACTTTTCCCAGGAAACCAGGATTAGAGATTTACTAGGCAAAAATAACCTACCCAAATCCGGTCCAGAGGCATAAATTCAAAAGCGCTTATTTCAATATTGATGCAATAATTATTGAATATCTTAATACAGGTCAAAATGATTTGACATAATAAAAAAGAACTAATTACAGATTGATGAAAAGTGTTTATCTTTATTAATAAGTGGAAATATTATTAAAATAATATTTTTGTTTGGAATTTTATTTATGGATCCAGACGAAAACAATAATATTTATTATTATTAATTTTACTGATATATATTTCAATAACACAGTTTAAAAATATTTAAAATGAACAAATCACGGACTTTAATTCAAAACACATTATACATTTCAATATCAAAATTAATTACTGAAATTATAGGGATATTTGTTCAAATATTAATTATTAGGAAATTAACTGTTGAAACATATGGTGAATTTAATTTTCTTTTAAATTCATTTATAATCTTTCAAATCTTTTCAATTTCTCCTATAGCTGATGTATTTTATAGGTATATTGCTGAATTATCCGAAAAATATGATTATAATAGACTATACAAATTGATTATATATGGTACATTTATATCACTGTTGTCGTTTATAATATTATTATTAATACTAAATAATTTTAAATATGATTTAATAAAGATATTTTTAATCAGTGACTTAAATCAATATTATTGGTATTATGTTATTTTTTTATGTAGTTTTTATTTATCATCATTTACTTCATTAATTACAGCATCACTATTACTGCATAAATATTTGGGAATAATTAGGATAATTACTTCATTTATTAGGAGTGTACTTTATTATATTTATTTAAGTAATCTCACAGTCAGTAAATTGATAATAATTGAATCAATTGTATCTTTTATTATATTTATTTACCTCACAATAATAATAACGATGAATTTGGTAAAAAAAGAAAATGTTTGTACATCACCATTTTTTAATGGTAAAAAACGTATTTTACGTTTTGGATTATTCTCATCTTTAAATGAACTAGGTACAGGTATCATTGGTACATCTTCAGATTATTTTATTATTTCTGCCATCGGAGATCCAATATCGGTCGGTTTATATGCTTTTGCTCACAAAATATATGGTATAATTTTTAAAATATTACCGATGAAAGATTTATTTTCTGTTATTAGAACAGTATTTTTTCAGAAATATTCAAATAATATATCTAAAAGTGAGATAAATTTATATTATAATATAATGGTAAAGGCAATGTTACCAATATATATATTGCCATTTTTAATATTTTCTATTTTTGGGAAATCAATAATTATGTACATATTTGATCCAAAATATATATCATCCTTTTATACAACGTGTATAGTTTTATTATCACTTGTAACAATAGCAGTTTTTTATCCTCTTGGTATTGTGGTTCAATTATATGAAAAAACAGAATATGGTTTTTACTCAAGAATAGTTGCTATTTTTAGTATTATCAGTGGTATTTATTTCATGAAAATCTGGGGTATCACTGGTGTGGCTACAGCAACTCTAATCGGCGAAACACTAAGAAATGTTTTAATGCTGATTTTTATTTCAAGATGTATAAAGATAAAATATGAAATTAAAGGTATTTTTAAATGGTTATTCCCTATCGGAATTCTTTATATTTCATTTTTATTGATAAATAACATTGTTAATAATATAATTGTATTAATAATATTTATATTCTTATTTTTATCTCTTTATGTATTATTATTAATATTTTATAATCCATTTAATGATAAAGAATTATTGGTAATTAATAATATTATAAATAATTCTAAAGCGTTAATTATAATTAAAAATGTTGTTCTGAAAATAAACAATGTTAAGAAGGTCATACAATATGATTTTAAATAGTATAAAAATAATATATTATCGAATTAAAGAAAGAATTAAAAGATTTGATTCTAAGATGATATATATTTTGATTTATGTGTATAGATTTATGAAATATGTATTAATAATATTTAATACAATATTTGGAAATGTAATACTTATATTTATATTACCATTTGCATTTATTTTGTCAGTATTCATTAGGAATAAATATAATTATATATTTTTTATTGGTCTAGAACATGTAATAACAAAAACAAAAAATAGAGCTTTTAAATTTGGCGATTATGGTTTTAATTCAATTTATTATACTTTTGAATCATCAAATGTTTTACCAAAAAGGAAAGATAAGAATGCAATTAAAGTTCCATCTATAATATCATTTGATATAATTAAATATCTATATTTGATAATTAAGTATAAACCTAAATATATTGAAATATATTGTGAAGGATATTGTTATAGGCAATTATATTATTGCCTTATTTCAAGGCTATTCAATATTTTAAATATTGTTATATTAAGAGGAGAGCTATATTATTTTAAAAATTTTATGAATATGACAAAAAAATTAAATATTATTATATTGTTATATCTGTGTGAATACATTTTGTACAGAGAAACTTATATGAAAAATATATTAAAATATCTAAGGATAAATTCAAATAAGTATAAATTTGACCCAAATAAAATAAGTGTGCTAAATCGTCCAATACCAATAAAGAATGATAAATGTGTATTATTTCTAAATGGATTTAAATATTGGAGAAGAGTAGAATTGTTTATTAAATCATACTTATATGTAAGAAATGAATTTAAAGATGTAAAATATTATTGTGTCGGGGCAAGAAATGAATATGAAATGAATTATGCTAAAAATGTAATTAATAAATTAAAGTTAGCATATTCAGAAACTAATAATATATATATTGATTATTGGACAGATAATCCTAACCAATATTATGATATTTGTAGTATTTTTGTTTTACCAGCAGATCTTGTTTATTTAAATTTTAGTCTATTAGAGGCTATGGAAAGAGGGTTAGTTCCAATTGTTGCAGATGTTGAAGATTCTGATAAAATAATTAATCACGGTATAAACGGTTTTTTGTGTAAACAGGATGAAAAAGAAATAGCTAAATACATAAAAATTTTATTAACGGATAATATTAAACTTCGTGAAATGTCGAACGAAGCAAGAAAAACTATAATTAATAAATATAATGATGCTAAGAGAATAGATCTAATAATTGATATGATAAATAATAAATATAAACAACAAATATGAATATATTATATATAGATAAAGTATTTAATATTGATGAAATAAGACCATTAGAACAAGTGGTATTTGCTGAAGAACTTCCTAAGCTAAAACATAAAATAATTATTTTACTAAAGAAAAACAATTTATGTATAAATTCAAGTAATAAACAAGATATAAAAGTATATTATTATAGTAATAATATTATAAATCAAATTATTAGTATATATAAACTTATTAAGTCTGGAATCATTAAATATATAATAATAAGAAATATTATATATATATCGTATATTGCATTAATATATAAATATATATTTAAAATAAAAGTTATCTATATTAGACCATTCCCTAGTGAGGAATTTAATATATTTAGTGCTTATAGAGGTTTTTCAAGAAATAAAATATTATCTCTAATAAAGAATAAAATTAGATTAATTCTTATATTATTTATTATGAAAAGAAGTGATTTAGTAATTGCACAATCTAAACAATTTAAAAAATATTTAAAAACAAAATATAATATTTATAAAAATGTAATAAGTATTCCAATGGGATATTCTTTTAATTGGGAAAATAATAATAAAAATAAAGATATCATATATAAAAAATATAATATAAATAATAATTACAAAATTATTTGTTATTTTGGATCTATGGATAAAATGAGAAATATAGAAATATGTTTTGAAATATTTGAAATTATACTAAAAAAGATAGAAAACGTTATATTAATATTATCAGGTGGTAACAACGATGATATAAAAAGATTAAAGAATAATCCGTTATATAAACTTAATTCAAACAAGATTATTTTTACAGGAATGCTTAAAAGAGAAGAATTGTTTGACATTATTTCTATATCAGATGTTACAATATCTCCAATACCTCCAATTGAATGTTATAAAATATCCTCACCAACAAAGGTAGTTGAAAGCATTGGGATGGGTATTCCTGTTGTAGGTAATAAAGAAATACAAGATCAATATGAAGTTATAAGTGAGAGTGGATGTGGTATTTGTATTGATTACAATGCGAAATCTTTTGCAAATGCTATTATTCAAGTTATTGAAAATGGAAATAAAGACAATTATTACAGGAAGGGCCGGGATTATATAAAAGTGAGAAGAAATTATTCAATATTTGCAAAGGAAATAGAAAGCATTTTAATAAATTTGTAATGATACAAGAAAAATATTTAAAAAATACCATATCAACAATTTTTCTATTGCTTTTATTATTGATTTTCTGGATTGAGTATTTACCACCCAATATAGAAATATTATTACTATTAATCATTGGGATTTTATTTTACTTTTTTTCTTCCATCGAATATAAACTAACGCTATTGACTATTTTATGTTTTTCAATAGATTGGCTAACCTATGACACAGGTATACTACCTTCAAAATTGATTTTATCAATAGACCTTATGATTATATTATTGTTTGTTAATACAATAAGTACGAAAAAAAATATATATAAAGTTGAATTATTTGATATTATCTTTTTTTTAATAGTAATAATTTGGGGAATATCAGTTTATATAAATAATATCGTAATAGTTAACGGAATTTTAAGCTTTAGAGATTATTGCAGGTTTATTGTAATATATTACCTTATTAGGTGTTATTCTATATCTGAAAAAGTATTAATTAAACAAATTAAATTAATATTTATAATTTCACTATTTCAATTACCGATTGTTATTATACAAAGCCTTAGTGGTAAAACTTTTGATTTAAGGTCAGGCAGCTTCGGATATCATCAAACTGGTGTAATGGCTGTATTTATGAGCGGAGTAATATTATTAATACTACTTTATTCAGAAATTACACAAAAGAGACGATTGCTATTATTAACTATATTATTTATTATTCCTTCGATTATAAATTCTGCAAATGTAATATTTTATCTTGTATTGTATTCAATATTATATATTGTATTACATAAAAAAAGTATTAAAAGTATAATTAATTATTCAATATTAATGATATTGCTTATCAACATAATTATTACTGGTATTAAAATGATCACGAGTACTAATTTAATAGATGATTTAATTTACAATTTTAATAATATAGTAGAGTCTCAAGCTAAAGAACGAAAGGAAAAACTAGGTAGAATTGGTGCCCTCAAATGGTCAAGTAATGAAATTAATAAGAATATAAATTTATTATTATTTGGATATGGTCCTGGTGTTTATAGAGGAAGTTTTTTAAATAATGATTATTATTCAGATTACCTATTTTTAGAATTAAATAAAAAATATATTACAGGTTATGGATATTCCTCATTCATCTATCAATGGGGTTATTTAGGATTAATAATGTTTATTATTATGATAATATCATTATTAAAGGGATATAAAAAATCAACCAGAATTAAAGATATTGTTCCATTAATGAAGGCTATTTACTTGGGTTTTCCGGGGATTACGATTCTATTCATAATGGCAAATATTTATACTCTGCTATGGGAATCTATAACTTTTGGATATACTTTCTGGTTAATATCTGGTATTGTTTATAGGCTTGAAAAAGGTACTATTTTATATGAGAATACTTAGAATATGTTATGAATATCCTCCACCTTGGGATGGTTTAACCCCAGGACCTTTTGAAATAAGTGTTGCACAGGTTAAACAAGGACATGAAATATATTATATTTGTGGTGGAAATGAGAAAAAAGTATTTTCAAAAGGTATCCATTTAATATCAGTGGGTAAAAGTGCGCCTATTTATTTATTCGGACCATATTTTTCAGTTGCAATAAAAGTTATTCCGGTAATATCAAAAATAGTGAAAAGACATAATATAGACGTTATTCATATACATGGTAGTATGGCGTTTTGGTTCAATATATTAAGATTGATTGGATTATATAAAAAAATACCGTATGTTTACCACACCCATTCTTCAGGCGTTAAGTACTTTTTAGACCTTTGGCCACGAATTGATTATTTCTACAAAATTAAAGGTCTTTTTGTATGGCCACTATTTTGTATACAAGATTTGTTAACTGTTAAAGCTGCAAATAGAATAATATGTGTTAGTTCGCGTGATAAGAGTATTTTTAAAAAATATTACCATTGTCCAGATAATAAAATAATAGTTGTTGAAAATGGTGTTAACACAAAATTATTCTCAAATAATCGGAAATGTGAGATATTAACACAACAGAACAGGGTTATTAAACTGCTTTATGTCGGAAAAATAAATAAGCGAAAAAACATCGAACGAATGATTAGGTTTGCGGCCGAGTTAAATAAAATTCGAAAAGTAACACTCACAATAGTTGGAACTGGAGAAATTCCTTACATAAAAAGCTTGAATATATTATCAAATAATATTGGTTTTTCTTCTAAAATAAATTGGATAGGTTATCGAGATTATCCTAATCTACCATCTATATATCGTGATCACGATGCATTGCTACTTTTTTCACTTTCTGAAGGTTTACCCAAAGTAGTTCTTGAAGCTCTTTCATGTGGTTTGAGGGTTTTCTCATCTTTTTCTTTTAATGCAGATAATGAGGTAACAAATCTTATTAATTTGTTTGATTTATCTGAAAGTGATAATGTTTTAGTAGACAAATTCCTTAAATCAATTGATACACCATTTGATAATACAACGTTTCGTAGTAAATACGCTTGGGATCAGAAAGTTGTTGAAATAGAAAATGTATATAAAAATATAATAATAAATATATGAAAATATTACACGTAATACCTTATTTTCAACCAGAATATGGTTATGAAGAATATTATACTGTAAAATGGGAGTCGAAACTTGGAAATGATATATATATTATCACAAGTGATAGAATTTATCCATTTAAAGGATTAAGGATTAAAGAGCGTTATAGAGGAGCAGGAATAGAGCGAGTTAAATATTATACGCTAATTAGACTTAAAACAGTTATTGAGTTGCCAAATGAACTAATATTGATAAAAGGTATAAAGCATAAATTATTAAACATAAAACCAGATATTATCCATATACATGGCGGAAAAACATTTGTTAGCCTATATACTGCCTATATTGCTCAAAAATACAATATACCTTATATTGTAGATAGTCATGAATATAATTTTAATTCGTTAGCTCATTATAAAAAAACAAATTATTTATTATACTATTTCTTAAGAATTATATATCAAATACAGTATAATATGATACGAAAACCAATGACTTGCTATGTATACAAGAATGCAAAAGTTATTGTTCCAGTTACTAATGCTTGTCAAGAATTTATAAATCGTTACTACTCAATATATGGTAGAAAATCTATTTTAGTCCCTCTTGGTGTAGATCACGAAAAATTTTACTTCAGTGACATTGATCGAGTAAACATTAGAAATCAGTTAGAAATAAAAAATGATGAATTATTATTAATATTTGTATCAAGTAGTTATAATCCATTTAAAAATTTTAAACAAATTATTAGTATAGTTTACTATATTGAATATGTGAAAATATTATTGATAGGTTCTAAGAAATACTTAGAATGCAATAGATCACAAGAATTAATGTCAAAAAAACGATTATTCTATTATGAATATATTAATTCATCGGAATTATACAAATATTATAGCGCATCTGATTTATCTTTATTTGTATACCATCGCTCTGTAGCAATTTATGAGTCAATGGCTTGTGAATGCCCTGTAATAACTACAAATTTTGGAGATGAGAAAGAGATAATAAAAGATTCTGGATATGTATTGGAAAATCCCGAAACAGACTTTTTAAATGTAATAATTAAACATAAAAATAATAGTGTGATTGAAATAAACAAAATGAGGAAAAGGGCTAGAGAGATAATAATTAGTAATTATAGTTACCAATTAAATGCAGATAGACTTATTAAAATATATAAGAGTGTATTATGATAGTACTTTTTTCAAATTCTATTAAAAAAGTACTTGGTGGTGTAGAAATATTCAACAATGATTTAGAGAACCTATTAAAATGTAATGGTATTTATTGCAAGACAATTACCGCGGATTATTTTATTAAAAATAGATGGCTTGATACTATATTTCGTTCATTATCGACAATAAAAGAATGCTGGATTGGAAAAAATAAAGTTAATTCTATTATCGTTCAACATTCTGGATTTATTGATATACTAATGATTCCCATTTTAAAGCTTACTTTTAAACCGTTGTATACTATACACCACGTTGGAAAAAACTGGAAACATATAGAAAACATTTATTTACTTTTTTTGACAAATTTCATTTTATTTATATTTGTAAAGAAAATGTTTATTATTAGCGAGGAACAGAGATATATTTTTAGATGTAAAAAAAAGATTTTCAAAATACACACTGTAATTAATAATAAATTATCATACCTTCAGCCAAGGTTAATTGATAATAGAAGTAAGTATATTCTTTATTTAGGTAGGATTAATAAAGATAAAGGAATAGATGATTTAATTGAAGCTATGAGGTTATTTAATAATTATAATTCTAGTGTTGAACTAAAAATAGTTGGTCCAATTGATTCTATATACAGGAAAGAAATAATCAATAAAATAGAAAAATATGGATTGGTTGAAAAAATAAAATTATTTCCGCCAGTATATAGTATTGAAAAAAAGATTGAAATAATTGATAATTGTCTTTTTGGAGTTTATCCAAGTTATAAAGACGCTTTTCCAATAACTGTGATTGAGTTTTTTTCTCGAAGAAAAATTTGTATTGCTACAAATATTGCCGAGACTAAAAATTTTATAAATTATGATAAATTTTTAGTGAAACCTGGAGATATTAATGATATTAAGAATAAAATTATAAATTTATTAAATAATAACTATGATGACTCTGTTCTTGAAAATATATATAAAAAGGCTTTAAAATATTCAAATGGTGAAATAATTAATGATTTTAAAAAGTATGGAGTCATTTGATTATTGCGTAAAAGAATATTAAATATTTTTATTGACGATATTTCACTTAAAGAATTTTTAAAGATTTATAAAAGTGGAATTGTATTTACTCCCAATGTTGATCATTTGATAAAGCTTCAGAAAAATGAAGAATTTTATAATTCTTATTTAAAAGCAGATTATATATTACTTGATAGTCAAGTGTTAAAAATACTTCTAAGGATATTTGGTATTAAAATTTATAATAAGATTTCAGGATCTGATTTATTCCCTGCATTCTATAATTATCATAAAGATAATGAAAATTTGAAAATATTTATCTTAGGTGGATTAAATAATGTAGCTGAATTGGCGTTACAAAAAATTAATAATAAATGTGGAAGAGAAATAGTTGTTGGTGCGTATTCTCCAGCTTTAGATTTCTTAAGTAATCTTGATGATATAAATTATGCAATAGGTAAAATTAATTCTTGTTCTGCAAACGTTCTAGCTGTATGTTTAGGTGCTCCTAAGCAAGAAATTTGGATTTCGAAATATCTCTCTAAGCTAAAAAACATTAAAATGGTGTTTGCTTTAGGAGCTGTTGTTGATTTTGAAGCTGGTAGTAAAAAAAGGGCGCCAGTGTTTTTACAAAAAATCGGTTTTGAGTGGTTATTTAGAATGATATTTGAGCCTAAGAGGTTAATAAAAAGATACCTCTATGACGATATTCCTATAATATATTATTTATTTCTTCAAAAAATTGGTAGGTATAAAAACCCATTTATTAGATTAAAAATAAATGATTAATCGCTATAATCGTATCCTTTTACCCGTTTTCTATTTACTTGATTTTATAATAATTAGCATTACCTATTGGGGTGCCTATCGGCTACGCTTCGATAGCTGTATTGTTAAATCAAATCCCTATCTAAGCCTTTATTATATATTCAGTCTTATGTGGTTGGTTTCTTCTTTAGCTGGCAAGACTTATGTCGAACGTCAGGCTCACAATCTTGCTTGGCATCTGCGGCGGCTATATTTGGCGCAAGTTATATACATTAGTTCAGTTTTTATATATCTCGTTGCATCGAAGAGTCAATTTGTTTCCCGTAAATTTTTACTAATCTATTTTACGTTAGAAATTATACTCCTAACCTTATGGCATATTTTCCGACGCCAGCTAATTATTTGGTATAGGTCTCACGGTAAAAATTATCGCAGTATAATTATTGTCGGCGATATTGATCGTGTATCTGATTTTTTGGAATGGGCGAATAACAGTCCGGAATACGGCTACCGTGTAAATGAATCTATCTGTTTTGAAAGTACTAGGAAAAATTATAAGAAGGAATTACGTCAAAAATTGAAAGAAAAGCACTTTGACGAAATGATCATCCTAACCGGCGGTAGATATGGTATAATGCTAGAAAACCAAATCAGCTTTTTTATTAACGAAGCCGAGAATTTTGGTCTGCGGGTTATGATCGCTCCATTTTATATGCGCAACTATTCCCAGCGTTTCGAAATTGACAACCTGAACGGTCAAACTGTCCTTAGCATCCGTTACGAGCCCCTAAAATATCTTCACAATCGTCTCATAAAACGCCTTTTTGATATTCTATTTTCAACTTTAATCATTCTGTCTATCTATTGGTGGTTCCATCTAATCTTCGGTCTTTTTATTAAACTATCATCCAGAGGTCCTATCATATTCAAACAGAAGCGTGTTGGTATTAACGATAAGCCCTTTTTCTGCTATAAATTCCGCACAATGATTCAGTCGCCTGACAAGGAGGAATTTGCTGAGAACGGAATAGGTGAAATCACTGCAGAAAACGATCATCGTATTACCTGGATCGGCAATCTTCTTCGCAAATCCAACCTTGATGAGTTACCCCAGTTCCTAAATGTTCTAAAAGGCGATATGAGCGTTGTCGGACCTCGCCCTCATATGTTACAGGAGGATATGGAAATTCGTAAGGTCGTTCCAAAATACAGGATTCGACAGTTTGTTAAACCCGGAATTACAGGTTGGGCGGCAGTCAATGGTTATCGAGGTGGTACCAGAGACCTAAAACTTATGAAAATACGCACTGAGTATGACATCTGGTATGTGGAAAATTGGTCTTTTGATCTCGACTTAAAAATAGTTTTTAAAACGGTCTGGCAGATGTTGACTTTTAGGATACCGAATGCATATTAGTGTTAATAGGCATTTGGAGCGTGAGGCTTGGTTAAATGAGCATTATGAAGGGTAATTTTGATAAAGATAATCATAAAAAGTTTATTTTATGTATCGATAATATTTTTTTGTCATTATTGAACTTATAGTAAATTAAGACTTTGTTTTGCTTTAAAATAAAAAAGCCCCGAATTTTTCGGGGCTTTTTATTTTCATAATAGGTTGTTATTAAAACGGATAACCAATGCCTAACAACAGGCCGTTTTCGGTATGGTTGTATTTACTGCCGTCAAGGTATAGAGTAGTTCCATTTTGATCTTTGACATCGCCCATTAGGAACACACCCTGGGTAAAGCGTAAGTCAATCTCAACTGGTTTGCCAACGAGGTTTTGTAGGTTGTATTTAACCCCAACGCCCAGGTTTAGACCAAACTGCGAAACGGGATCGAATTCACGTACGACTCCGCCGATTTTCCAGTTGGGAAAATCCCAGGATTGCATATTATATTGTAAACCAGCTACGGCAAAGACACCAAGAGCCGGATTTTCGAATCCAATGGCTTTCATGATAAGGTCGGTTAAGTCGTAGCGTCCCAGGGCTAATACAGAAATAACATTGGTTTTTGCATCTAGATAATCTCCAGAATTGATTTCATCTTTAATGTTCCACATGCCGTAACCAAACATGATTTCGGCTGTCAGCGGTTGTAGAACAAGAGGTAATTTTACCCAGTTGCCGATATTCAGCTGAGCACCGCCCTGGACGCGCATTCCCATGTTGAATAAAGCGCCTGTTCCTGGATCACCCCAGGGTTCAATTACACCGCCATTGATATAGGCTTTGGCAAACCAGCCGGGTTTGAATTTGCTGGGTTCTTCTTTAACGACTTCTTCCGCTGGCGCTTCTTCAGCNNCNTCCTCTTCAGGAATTACTTCNTCAATCACTGGTTCTTCAGGTTGAGCAGTGGTATCCTCAGGTACAGGTTCTTGAGCGAGGACCAATCCGAAGAGGAAAANNACNGCGACTAACACTGCAAACATGCTCGAAAAAAATTGTTTTTCCTTCATTGTTTCCTCCATAACATATTTCTCAGTTCATCTTTTGCCAATAAATATCCTCAATTCACACATGTTAATCTAAATATTGTTTTTAAGATAGTCAAGGGATTTTTATAAAAATCATCAGAAATAAATTATTTATGCGCGGCTGCTCTTCGGAGAGAATATGGTAATGTGATGTATATCACAGAATTAAAATGCTATTATTGTCTGCATTTGCGACCAATACTACCCGACAATCATCTATTTTATCA
>JGI11944J13513_1002511_pt1 | contig 12731 bp, 7 predicted proteins | sample TerdegcoTASludge_FD_13513 | JGI IMG/M metagenome (IMG submission 13513) | reverse complement strand
ACCAGATCCAGGAAACCGAAGGTTAAGATGTTTCTGAAATCCGGCTAACTCGGGCGCGCGGCCCGAAGCATACCCCATCCTTTAGGGTGGGGTGGCCGCGCGCAGCGCGCAGTTTGATTTTAGTACTCTAAATAAATTTATTTTTATATTTATTGTAATAATTTTTTTATTGCTAAATGCCTTTAAGGGATTATTCGCTCATCTCATTATTCTATATACTGCTATTTTTTGAATAATCGGATAGAACGTATCATTCCATAGCTATATTCTATTTTGATTAAAATTTTATATTTAGATGACGATCCTACACAGAGGTGAAGAAATGAATTTCGGATCATCTTGGGCAAAGCTTCTCATTGCTATTGCTATAATCTGCAGCTCAATTCAATTGGGTGCGGCAGATGGCGAACAGGTTGACAGTTCATCGGCAAAAAATGTAATTCTTCTGATCGGTGACGGCATGGGGTTTCCCCAATTGACACTGGCCAGGATCGATAAAGCAGGAGGAAATATATCTCAATATGCCTCGGTTGAACTTTATATGGACAAAATGGAACAGACGGGGATAGTCAAGACATTCAGCGCAAACTCACTGGTAACCGATTCTGCTCCGGCATCCTCGGCCATGGCAACCGGGAAAAAGACAAATAATGGGGTGATCAGCCAGGATTCCACTGCCATCCAGGGGAAGAGAGACGGAGGGAACCTGACCACCATTCTGGAGATGGCGGAGGATAGAGGCCTTTCCACCGGGCTTATCACCACCACCAGGATAACTCATGCCACTCCAGCCGCCTTCTATGCTCATGTGGATAACAGGGATAATGAAAGCGAGATCGCGGATCAGCTCTCTGCTAGCGGTGTTGATTTAATTTTGGGAGGCGGTCTGCAATACTTTGTAGGAAAGAATGATAGCGATCCCCTGGGCAATGCTGGAAAGAGGGATGATGAGAGAAACCTGCTGGCTGAATTCGAATCACAGGGCTATCTTCTAGTTTACAATCGATCAAGCTTCCAGAAGGTCGATTCCAGCCAAACAGAGAGGCTATTGGGCCTTTTTGAGAGCTCTCACCTGCAGTACGATCTGGACAGGCTTTCGGCAGAGGAAAAGGATCCGAGCCTCGCTGATATGACCAGCACAGCTATATCCATTCTCTCCCATAACCCTAAGGGCTTCTTCCTGATGGTTGAGGGCGGAAGGATCGATCATGCTGGACACGAGAGGAATCTCAGCAGGACCATAACCGAAACCCTGGCCTTTGATGAGGCGGTTAAGGTCGCTTTGGATTTCGCCTCATCGAACAATGAGACCTTGGTGATTGTGACTGCAGATCATGAATGCGGCGGCTTGGTGCTCCAGCCAGAGGATTTGGGTGTATATGAGGTAGGGGGGATCAATCCCTTGTTTGCCTCAGGAACAACAAAGACCCAAGGACCCAGATATGATTTCATAACAGAGATGGAGGAGGCCACCCACACTGCAGTTGATGTCCCAATTATGGCCTCTGGCCCGGGGGCAGAAAAGGTCAGCCGCGGCGTCATCGATAATACCCGGATCTTCGGGATAATGAAGGAGGCCTTCGGATTCTAGGCTTCTCCTGCTAATTTTTAAGAGAAAAGATGAATCAAGGTGAAAAAATGGTCCTGGCAATATCATTAATTCAGGTAACGCCTGATCAAGAGAAGGCTGCATATCGCACGATCAAAGAGGTATATGGCACTAAGAATATTTATCATTTATTTGGAGATCACGACCTTCTCATAATTCATGAAGCGGATTGTTTAATTTCTCTTAAAAAAATATTAAATGTTATCAAAGATCTAAAATTTGTGAATGCTATGAGAACGATGGTGGAGACGCCTGTGGAGGGAATTGAAGCCAATCTCTCCATTATAAAAAAAATGCAATAATTACTTTCACCTGGAGTGAAACGGCGGCGACGCACCCCGCTGCAAGCAGACGGGGCATCCGAGGCGTCGCCGCATAAAGATATTACTACTGGGATCTGATTAAATCCCTAAGTTGGACACGGATGCCCTTTATCCCCGATGCAAGCATCGGTGTATTGCGGTAAAAATAAAACCATATAAAGGATTTTTCTATCCAGGGTTTGATGAATAGCGATTGTCATAGGGGATGATGCTATTTCATAATCAGCTCTCCTGGCAATCTTATACGGCGAATCTAGAGCTTGCCATATCTCAATAAGCGAAAACTACATCCTCATTAGTTTCAGGTTAAGCGATCGGAGCAAAATCAAATCCGGTATCATTCAGGCAAGACAGCAATCTATCTGCCGTCAATACGTATTGAAGCAATTTTAATATATTAATTTTTATCTGCACGTTGTGATTGAAGCTCCCCCGGCATCACGGTTTTGTCTTTTTTAGAAACGCTCATGGGCCTTAAATACAGGATGATCCTGCAAACGATAAAAGAGGCTCTTCGCTAAATTGCGTGGGTAATGTATTGCAGAGAATTTTCCTCTGCGTCTTTGTGCCTTTGTGGTGAGGGCCAAGCATCCCGATTTCACCACAGAGCTTGAGTCAGATAGCAGGATGCTGATACCAGGATGCTGATATCCATAAGGGTGATGAATACGAGAGAGATATCCAAGTGGCTGATCTCATTTTACATTGTCTTCCTGCTGGTCAGCCTTGCCGCTTCCGGTATGCCCGCCTCATTCTATCAGGCACTGGCCAATATGGATACCACAGAATACCTCTGCATCAAGAACTATGATGCCGGGGCCAGCGTCACTGAATTGTACTCCGACTTCGATCATCTGGAGAAGGAGACCAAGATCACCAGCTGGTTTTTCCATCCCTCAAACAGCAGTATTAATGGCAGCAGAGGCTATGCTGCCATTGATGCCTCGATGAGATCCACATTTACTGGCAAGGCCCAAATCGCTTGGCAGTCCAGGGACATAGATCCCGGCCTCAAGGGACGGCACCCAGTTTACGGAATGGTGCAGGAGAATCTGATTGGTGTCTGGCGCATGGAGAGGCACATTCAACTGAGCAGCAACTCCTCCCGGCTCTCCAGGCTGGACTGGCTTGATTGCAGCTGATGAAGCTGACAAGATTGTTCATTAGATTCGTCGTACTATAAGGTGCAATCTTCCTTTTTATTCCCCCTCCGCGCATAAAACACGGCGATACTTGCTTTGCATAAGGCATCTATAAGATCCAAGGTCGAGAATCAGCTTTGCCGATTCAAGATATAATTAAATATCAACTGTTTTTTAGATAAGTTTATCGAAATAGTTAAGAACTTGTCGAGATTATCATGATTAGATAAAACCCCAGAAGCCCGAAGTTCCGATCAAGTGGACGAATCAAGGACGGTTTCGTGATATGAGCAGGGCGTGGACGATATCTGGATCCAAGCATGAATTATTGGCAAGATCTGGTCCCAGTTTGGCAAGATCTGGTCCCAGTCATATCAGCTGGAATGCTCTGTATGCTATAGTATCCGTTATAGCCATCACCCTGTTTTGCCTCAGCCTGCCATGCTGTGCGGAAAAGGAGATCCAATGCTATTCCGGCCAGCAGTACACCTTCATTACTCCATGCGGCGATTTTTTCTACTTGTGGAACGCTTCCGCAGGCAGCAACGCCGGAGTGGATCAATGCCGATTTATCTGGACGGCACCCGTTCTCGACTCTCCAAGAGAGGTCACCATCTCCGTATTGGTCTCGAACAAAGATCTCCCTTCCTGCATCTCAATGGCCCAGATCAATGTCACTGTCAATCCCCAAGTGAGCTGCGTGATAGATGCTCCTGATGTGGTCTGCCAGAATTCGACCGGCAATGTTGCCATGACCCTTGATACGGGATCAGGCGAGAGCTACATCTGGAAGATAGCAGGAGGATCGATAGCATCCGGAAACGGCACAAGCAAGATCAATTGGACCGCAGGACCGGCAGGAGTCTCCAGGATATCCCTATCCGTGGTCCATTCCAATGGGAGCATCACCAGCTGCGATAGAGAGGTGATGGTGATTGAATGCGGCCTCCAGAATGTAACCTGCCCTCCAGAGAAGACGGTCTGTGCCGATCCAGGCAGGGATTATGCCACTATCCTGCCGGCTGATCTTGGGGCAGCATCATGCAGTGATCCGGAAGCATGGATCAGCAATAACGCTCCCCCCAGCAGTCATTATCCTATTGGCGAGACTGTTGTAACTTGGACGGTGGAAAATAACGAAGGCCAGAGGGCATCGTGCGATCAGTTGATAAGGGTGGTGGACTGCAGCAAACCAGCCCTCCAGATTAAGATAACCGAACATGCCGATTCTGCCAATGGAGCTGGAGAGGAGATCACCTATACCATCGAGCTCTGCAACCAGGGCCCGGTCCCTTTGAAAAATGTAATGCTCTGGGATGATCTGCCTGAGAGGATGGAGCTCATCTGGGCATACCCAGAGCCAGAGGACGGCGGCACATGGAGAATAGGCACTCTTCTGCCTGGGGAGTGCTATGTGGTGCAGATAAGTCTGCGCCTTCGAGAGGTAGATCTGGTCTATAATATGTCCCAGAGGGTGGAAGGAGAGGGCTTCGTCAATGTCCATGCCAGCTATAATACCGCAACCGGCCCGGATTGGCTTGAGAGCTGCTTTTATGCCAGAGCGGACGATCTGCCCACAGTATCAAGCTGCACTCCTGTTCAGATTTCCAAGCCTGGGTCAAGCCTTTTGAAAACAGAGTCTGGAAGCGGATCATATAAAAGCGAGGAGATCCCACTATTGCGAACCTCAAACCATTCGATAAAGAGCATCTCGAGCCTCTCTGCCCTCTACGAGCCCACCAGCTTCTCGCTCCCTTCCGGACGCTCCATAGACTATGATTCTTTATGGGCAGAATCATCCCGGAGCAGAAATGAGCTGACTGGAGAGAGCATCTCGGAGAGGTACAGTTCCGCCTCGCGGATCGATCTGGAAAGGTCCCTGGAGCAGGATATGAACAGTACCACCCTGAAAAGCGATGTGGAGTTCGAGGGCAGGGGCCGCATATCCGTTTTGAAGGCGGATTCAATAGCTCATGCTCTGCCCGTCTATCAGTCTGAGGAGGATTATGCCGGCAGCTTCCACTCCAGCTTGTTTGTGGAAGCTTATGCCTCCGGGGTCCTCTCCAACCGATCGACCAGAGGCTACGGCTTTGCCGCTGTCGACAAGAGGATCGCAGACTCCCAGAGGACATATGAATCGGGCACAGGCTCATATAAGAGCGATGAGCTGATCGAGAGCCAGACCAACTACATCCGCAAGAATATCAGCCTGGTCCACTCTCCCACGAGCTTTGCCTACTCTCCTGGTCTGCTGGTCAACCAGTCGATCAAATGGAGCGAGGGAATGCAGTCGGAGAGCAGCTCATTTAAAGGGGGCTCAATCCTCGAATCGACCAGCCCGTCTCTATCCCGGTCCAGAGGCAGCGGATCATTGATCAGCGAGAGGTACTCGTATCTGGACCGCCTGGAAAAGGAGAGCACCGCATCCGGCTTGAAGGATATGAAGACTGAAGCCAGCTTCAGCGGTCAGGCTGACTATAGGATCCGTTATATCGATGAGAACGGCTCTAATGAGGTCGAGAACATTGAGAGCTACTCTGGCAGCTACCAGATCCAGAGGCATGCTGTCCTCACCGATCTTGCTCGGTATGACACCCCCCACCTAGGGGTGGTGCTGGAGGGCGGGATTGCAGAAGAGAGTCGCAATGGCGTTTCGATGACCGTCGGTCGCTACAATATAACAGTGACCAATGATGGTTCTGGCAGCCTGGCCCCGGTGCATATCAACGATATCTTCCCGCCGGGAGCAGAATACATCACATCTACGATAAAGCCCTCCACCATCCAGCCGGGGCAGGCCAACTGGACGGTGCAGGGTCTGGGCTCAGGGAGCAGCATATCCATCGGCCTTGAACTGAACCTAACGGGGACGCCTGCTGGAGATGTGGTCAACAGGGTCAGGGCCTGCGGAGGATATGGGGGCAGTTTCGTCTGCTCCAGCGATCACCTTGTCTTGGAGCGAGGGGCTTTGGCCTGCTGCCCGCCAAGGATTCTCGTCTCAAAGAAGGGAGTGGCTGATGCTGTTGATCCCTCTATGGTCAGGTATATCATTACCCTCAGCAACAACGGTTCCGATAGCGTTACTGTGAATGTCACCGATCAGCTGCCCGCGGGCATGTCGCTTCTCTATGCCTCCCCGTATCCGGATAAAATAGAGGCGGACAGGATGATCTGGATCCTGCCGGAGCTAGGTCCGGGGGGGTCGGAGAGGATAGAATACACCGTCCTGGCTTCGGGCGACGGTGGCTATTCCAGCAATGTGCATATCGATGCCTTCTCCATCAATGGGACGGGGTACGATAGCAACGACGCTGTAGCCTATGTATTGATCAACCGGACCGGCAGCCGCTCTGAGAGCTTCAAATATGGGGAATGGGAGCCGCCTGCCTGGAACTTTAATGAGTCGGAGGAGAGCATCGAGAGCATTATCAATAGCTTTATTCTGGAAGGTTGATCTGATCACTGGTTAATTCTCGCGCGGTGTCATCTGATCCGATGCAATTGGAATTGTGGGGTGTTGAATCCAATTTTCAAGCAGTTATCAACTTCATTTGTTATATTATCATTATGCTTGATATACTTATTAAATAATTTTGAGGCAACATTTATTAATCATAACGTCTAATAGTTATAATAAGTTTTTATGGAGAGATTATATGGAAGATGTCATTGTTAAGGATAAAAACAATAGAGTTCGTCGCATTCAGCACGTCGAGCCTATTGGAGCATCAGTCCGTTTTGCTGAGCGTGGAGAGCTGACCCCTGAAGAGCTTGCCGATCGCTATCTTGCCAGGGTAGCTCCCATCTACCAAATCGAATCCGAAAGCCTGGCAAATTTATCTTCAAAAGCCCGAGGAGCGCCGACACGCTCTGAGACGCAACTTCATAGAAGCTATGTAAAGGATATTGCCGGAAACTATGTGGTGGATTACTCCCAGAGCTTCCGAGATATTCCGGTCTGGCGAGCTGGCTTCTCCGTTCATATAGCTAATGAGCCGATGCGTGTGACCAGCTCCATCAGCAATCTGCATCACTCGATCGAACTGGGCAATGATCCAGAAGAGGCGGCGAGACAACTGGAAAAGCTTACTCCAGATTTCGTTTCTGGGCTTCTGGGCCTGGGAAATGACCGGAAGGTGTCGGTGATAAACGGGATAAATCTGGTGATATATCAATATGATCCGAATCAGAGGACCATTGCCGGGGAAATTCCAAAAGGAAAGAAGGCGGTATCCTTTGAGGAGACGCCTCCTACTCTTCCTCTCCCGCCGGTACCTGAAGCTATCAAGGCCGGGATGCATTATGCTGTGGCAGAGGTTTTATTCGATCTGGATTGGCCGGAATGGAAGTACATCCATTGGAGGGTATTGATTGAGCCTATAACTGGGGCCGTTCTCTATCTGCGAGCACTTGTGTCTGCAGCTACCGGCATGATCTTTCGAATAGATCCTATTTCCCTGACCGGTGATATCAGCCTGGTGCCATCTGCTTCGGAAGAATCGCTTAATGCTCTCAGGGAGGGCGTTACACTTACCGATCTAATCCCAGGCAATCCCCAGGATCTGCATGGAGATTATGTGGATCTCGAGGAGATCGAGCCGCCAGCGTCGGCGGATCCGACAACCACTCCGCCCTTTGCCTTTGATTACAGCGTCAAGACAACCGATTTCTCTGCCGTAAACGCCTATTACCATGTCAACTGGTTCTTTAATCTGATCAAGGGGATGGGTTTTGATCTGAATGCCTACTTTGACGGCACGACCTTTCCCGTACCGGTTGATCATTGGTCACTTGGTGCTCCGGGAAACGTCAATGCCCACTGTCCGGGAAATATATTAGGAAATGGCATTGGTCACTTCTGCTTTGCTGCTGCAGAGTCAGGGGAGACAGTAGGAATAGCAGATGATGTGCGAGTGGTAATCCATGAGTTTGGACATGCCCTGTTATGGGATCATGTGAACGATCCCAATTTCGGATTTGCCCACAGCGCAGGAGATGCCCTGGGAGCAATATTGATGGACCCTGCAAGCATCGCCCCGGATCGTTTCCTCAGTTTCCCCTGGCCTCAGTTCGGAACGCCCTACTCTCCCATGGACCGGCGGCATGATCGCAGTGTAGCCGACGGATGGGGGTGGTTTGGAAGCATGTATGAAACCCAGTATAATGGGGAGCAGGTGCTTTCCACTACTCTCTTCAGGCTATATCGCTCAGCCGGTGGGGATTCTACCCGCACAGGCGATCGAACCTGGGCCGCCAGGTATGTTTCATACCTGATCATCAAGGCCATAGGACTGCTTACCGCTACCACAAGATATCCGGATGATTATGCCTTGAACCTGATGGAATCTGACATCGGGACAGCGGATTTTGAAGGTCAGCCTGGGGGGATTCTTCGCAAAGTTGTCCGATGGGCTTTCGAGGAGCAGGGCCTCTACCAGCCGAATGCAGATCCTGATTCGACGACTCCAGTCACTGAGAAAGGAAATCCGGAACCTGTGGATGTGTATATTGATGATGGGCGCCATGGAGGTTATGAGTATAAAGAAGTTTTCTGGGAGAATGAGGACATCTGGAACCGGCACAATCCAGATGGTGGTAGCGAAAACCAGACTTCCTGCATGAACACTCTCAATCACCTCTATGTTAGAGTTAAGAACCGGGGGACAGAGACCGCACAGAATGCGGTCGTGAGGGGATTCCATTGCAAGTTGTCGCCCAACCTGCTCTGGCCGGGAGATTGGAATCCTCTGATTACGCCGGAGCTGAGCCCTCCTGGCGGTACCATCGGCCCGGGTGCCTCCGTAGTGGTCGGACCCTTCGAGTGGAGGCCTCAATCAAGTCAGGAATGCATTTTGATGTATGTGAGTGCGGATGGGGACAAAAGCAATGCTGATATTGCAACAGGTTGCCCGTGCGCTAATGGCCCGACTCGAATCGATCGCCTCGTTCCTTTTGACAACAATATGGGCCAGCGAAACATCAGTGTTCATCCGGGCGACGGAAAGGAATTCCCCAGAGATTTCAGCTAGGACTTTGAATTGATAAAAGAAGGGTGGAAAGATGAACATAAGTTGGAAAACGAGAGCCAATCTCAATCAGGCACGTGCCAGCATGGGTGCGGCGATAAGCTCAGGGCGGATTTACGTCTGTGGCGGGGATTCCGGGGTCCAAACCGGCCCTGAGAATGAGATTCTAGGTGACCCTGTAAGCACAATGGAACAATTCACTCCTCTATCCAATAAGTGGGTGGCAAAGAAGGATATGCCCACCAGGAGATCTGATCTGTCCATGACGACTGCAATTACCAATAAGATCTATGCTATGGGTGGATATTATCTGGGACCTTTGAATACCGTCGAAGAGTACGACCCATTGGACGATAACTGGACCGCCAGGACCCCTATGCCTACGGCACGTTTTCTCTTTGGGACCGCTCTGGGCACGAAAGACGGCAAGATCTATGCCATGGGGGGATGGGGAACAAAAGCGCAGGGAGGGGTTCTGGATGCAGCAGAATGCTACGATCCTCTGCACGATAGCTGGAAGGTCCTAAAGCCCATGCCAACCCCCAGAGGAGAGCTGGCAGTTGCCTCTTCCACCAATGGGAAGATCTATGCCATCGGAGGAATCGGCCGGTCAGGAGCTATTCTGGACATCGTCGAGGAATATGATCCGAAGACGGATACCTGGACCTCCAAAGCTCCCATGCCCACAGCGAGATATTGCCTGGCGGCGGCACTGGCAAGCAACGATATGATCTATGCTATTGGAGGTCTCCATGGTTGCAGTCCAGTCAATATTGTGGAAGAATATGATCCCGATAATGATTCATGGACAACCAGCACCCCTATCCTCAGCAAAAGGTGGTTTTTATCTGCAGTTGCCTGGCATGTCCCTCATGGCAAGATCTACGCCATTGGAGGTGCGCATATGGATCAAGACGGAAAGAATCTGAAGGTGCTGGACACAGTCGAGGAGGGGACGATAGGGCAGCCTTAACCGCTTTAAACTGAACGGTTATCCACTATACAGTTGGTCTAGATCACAGTTGGTCTAAATAATTCGTCCAAAGGCAATGCGTCCAAAGGCCTGAGTATGCCCCACAGCACGAGTTAAGCTGCTCAGGCCAATTTGACTTTTCACTGGTTTTTCATATAGTTCCATTATTCCCGCCGCCCCTCCCCTCCCTTGCTGATCCTCTCAAGATTTCTATCCGCATTTCTCCTCTTCATCCTGGCCAGCTTTTTGATATCCTCCAGGCTGCCTCTTTTTCGGCCAGCGGCAGTCCATCCATTAGCTGCTTGCCCTTTTCTGATCTGATGATCACCGTAGAATATCCTTCCGCGCTGCCAGCTGAGCCTATGGAAATATCGGCCAGCCTTGAGACCAGATCTTGGCAAAACCGGCAGCCTTCACGGATATCGTCTTCCAGCTCCCGCACGCTGCAAGAGTACTCCCTACCTTCTCTAGTTACCGTATATCTTCCTTTTGCGATCTGAATCCGGTCTGCTTTCTCGATATCTATGCCTAAAAGCTCTTTTAGATGAGATCTCAATTTTCTGTAGTCGAAGCTCTCAAAGCAAAACAGACCTATGAGGTAGATCTCAGCATCTGGAAATTCATTCTCGAAGTAGCCCGAATGCTCCATCTTTCTGATCACCCTGATCTGACAGGGAGTGCCGACCACGGCAATTCTTCTCTTCCCCTCTTTCAAAGCATCAAGAAGCGGCTCTATGGCCGAGACCCGCACATACTTGGTCCCCTTGGCCTTCACCACATCCTCGACGTCGTCTACCGCTGCCGCCCTTCCCCCATATGTCTCCCTTTCATATACCACCACAGCAGCATCAATCAGCTCCTTCTCCATGGCTCTGGCCAATAGAGCGGTGACAACTCCCCCATCCTGGCCCTTGATGTCGGTCTTTCCGGCGAGAATGTCGCTATAGACTCCCAGGTCTCCATCCCTGTTGCCTATTAGGTGCTCCTCTTCGATCTCTCGGCAGTCTCCGGGAGATAGGGGAAAGATGTTGCCCTGATCGGATATGGCACTGGTGGGGCAGACCATCAAACAGGCACCGCAGGCTATGCAATCCTCTGACAGCTCTCCATAAGGCGCATTCACTTCCCTTTCCGTCCCCCGGTTTTGAAAGTTAATCGCAAATACGCCCACCAGCTCCGCACAGACCCGGCAGCACAGGCCGCAGAGAATGCATTTCTCATTCTCCAGCCTGAATCTGGGCTCAGTGATTCCGTGCTCTTTTGCCAGGTCCTGGATCCGCTTCTCCCCCGGGCATCTGGCAAGGAATAGCTCCATTATCATCCGCCGGATGTCCTGCACGGCAGGGGTTGCCGTCCTCACCACCAGCCCCTCTTCTATCGGATAATTGCAGGCGGTAACGAACCTCTTTCTGCCGGCTTTTTCTATCTCCACAGTGCAGAGTCTGCAAGAGCCAAAGGGTTCAAGTGCAGGGTGATGGCACAGAGTGGGAATCCGGATTCCCACAGATAAGGCCGCCTCAAGAATAGTGCGAGGCGTCTCGGTTTCTATCTGCAGATCATCTATCCAGAATCTCAACTCGTCTTACCTCTCGACTCTTTTACAACCGCTCTGACCTTTTTGGGGCAGACCTCAAAGCATATCCCGCATCGCATGCATTTGGACTGATCAATAATCGAAAATCCAGCATCAGATTTATAGATCGCCCCCTGAGGACAGTTCTCCTGGCACAGATCGCAGCCTATGCAGATCTCAGGATCGATGGAATATGATATAAGAGACTTGCAGGAAAGGGCGGGACATCTCTTCTCTTTTATATGGGCATCGTACTCCTCTTTGAAATAGCGAATGGTGCTCAGAACCGGATTGACTGCTGTACGCCCCAGGGCGCAGAGAGATGCCGTTCTCATCAACTCTGCGATCTCCTGCAGGGTCTGAATATCGCTTTCCTTCCCCTGCCCGGCCTCGATGGCATTCAGTATCTCTCGCATCCGTTTCAGCCCCTCCCGGCAAGGCAGGCATTTGCCGCAGGACTCGCTGCATAGAAAATCCACAAAATAGCGGGCTAGGTCAACGGCGCAGGTATCCTCATCGATGACTATAATGCTCCCCGAACCCATCATGGAGCCAAGACCGGTCAGCTCATCAAAATCGACAGGTGTGTCCAGAAATTGAGCGGGAATTATGCCACCGGAAGGCCCTCCGGTCTGCACCCCTTTGAGCTTCTTTTCGCCGGGAATTCCCCCGCCGATCTTGTATATGATATCGGCCAGGGTCATGCCCATGGGGACCTCCACCAGACCGGTGTTGTTCACCTTGCCCACCAATGAGAAGATCTTGGTCCCTTTGCTCCTCTCAGTCCCTATGGAGTTGAACCAGTCTGCGCCGTGATTAATTATCAAAGGCACATTGGCAAAGGTCTCAACGTTGTTAAGGGCGGTCGGCCGGCCCCAGAGTCCCATCTCTGAGGTGTGGACGTACTTCGGCCTGGGTTCGCCCACCTTTCCCTCCAGGGCGTTCATCAGAGCAGTCGACTCTCCGGAGACGAAGGAGCCGGCGCCCCGATGAATGGTCACATCAAAATCAAAGCCCGTACCCAGGATATCTTCTCCCAGCAGGCCGTACTCCCGTGCCTGGCGGAGGGCAATAGTCGCGTTCTG
>JGI11944J13513_1002497_pt1 | contig 12768 bp, 9 predicted proteins | sample TerdegcoTASludge_FD_13513 | JGI IMG/M metagenome (IMG submission 13513) | reverse complement strand
CTCAAGGAATTAGTGCGGGTCCACCGGGGATCAAGTAAAAGTCTCAGGCATAAGATTATTGAAGAGATCCTATGGAAATGAGACCCCGTTTTTCAGCATTAAGCCTATATTGATTGTCTTTGCTATGTGCTTAAGGCTTTCAACTTTGAGCTAATTACGCCGTCAAGCATATATCAACCGCTTCGTCCATTCTTTCGATAAACTTGAACTCCATGTTTTCCTTGATACTCTCCGGAACCTCTTCAAGATCCTTCTCGTTCAGTTTCGGGAGAATAACGCTCTTGATCCCAGCACGCTTAGCCGCGAGGACCTTTTCCTTGATTCCACCGACGGGGAGAACAAGACCGCGTAAGGTAATCTCGCCGGTCATGGCCACATCATTCCGCACGTGCCGGTCCGTGAGGAGCGACACCAGGGATACCAACATAGTAACACCAGCAGACGGTCCGTCCTTAGGGATAGCCCCCTGCGGTACGTGTACATGGAGGTCGTTCTTTTCAAAAAAATCTTCGGTAATATTAAAATCAGCCGCTTTGCCACGGATATAACTTAAAGCAGCCTGGGCAGATTCTTTCATAACATCGCCGAGCTGACCGGTCAAGGTTAGATTTCCTTTCCCTCTCATCTTGGTTGATTCAATAAATAGTATATCTCCACCCGTAGGTGTCCAGGCAAGCCCTGTTGCCACACCTGAATATTTTACTCTTTCTGCTACTTCGGAAAAGAATTTTATAGGGCCTAAATACCCATGGATGCTTTCTGCCGTTATAATCTTCTTATCGGTCATACCTTCCGCCACATCCCTGGCCACCGCCCTGCATATTGTCGCAATCTCCCTTTCGAGATTTCTCACACCGGATTCTCTTGTGTAAGATTTAATCACAACTTTTAGTGCATCATCCTGAAATTCTATGAGGTCTTCACTGAGACCATGTTCCGTCCGTTCCTTGGGGATAAGAAACTGCTTTGCAATCATGAGCTTTTCTTCCTCGGTGTACCCAGGGAGCTCTAAAACCTCCATCCTGTCCTTAAGTGCTGGCGGAATCGGATCAAGCATGTTGGCTGTTGCAATAAACATAACCTTGGACAGGTCAAAAGGCACTTCCAGATAATGGTCGCTGAACGAGAAGTTCTGCTCAGGATCCAGCACTTCAAGAAGCGCACTCGACGGATCTCCCCGAAAATCCATACCGATCTTGTCTACCTCATCCAGCATAAACACAGGGTTGTTCGATCCTGCTTTCTTCACGCCCTGGATAATTCGTCCTGGCAAAGCGCCGACATAGGTTCTTCGGTGACCTCTAATCTCGGCTTCATCACGAATACCACCCAGTGATATACGCATGAATTTTCTGCCTAACGCTCGTGCAATGGATTTTCCGAGAGAAGTTTTGCCCACACCAGGGGGACCAACAAAACAGAGTATAGGACCTTTCATATCCGCCTTCAGTTTTCTCACCGCCAAATACTCAAGAATTCTCTTCTTTACTTTTGTCAGGTCATAGTGATCTTCGTCGAGAATTCTGCTCGCATCCTTAATATTCAGGTTATCTTCCGTCGCCTGTGACCACGGAATCTCGGTAAGCCAGTCCAGGTAGGTTCTCGACACGGTATATTCAGCCGACATGTTGCTCATCTTGGACAACCGGTCAAGCTCTTTCTCTGCTATCTTTTGGACGTCAGGCGGCATCCTTGCCTCAAGGATCTTCTTTCTAATTTCCTCCATTTCAGACATCTTGTCGTCCGTTTCGCCAAGCTCCTTCTGGATAGCTTTAAGCTGTTCCCGCAAATAGTATTCTCTCTGGGTCTTGTCGATCCCTTCCTTCACGTGGGACTGGATTCGGCTGCTCAGTTCAAGAGTCTCCACCTCCCTGTTCAGGAGTATGGTAACTTTCTTGAGTCTCTCTTTCAGGTCAATCTTTTCAAGAATCTCCTGTTTTTCTGCAACGCTGATATTGATAGTCGACCCAATAAGATCAACAAGGTTCCCTGGGTTTTCCATCTGGCTTGCAATCTGTGAAAGCTCTGATGAGAGATAGGGCGCCATTTCAACCGCTTTCTTATAGAGGTTTTTGAGATTGATATACATGGCATCAATCTCAATATCTTTTTGATATTCTTCAAAGATAGGCAGAATCTTGGCCCGAAGATGAGGCTCAGTTGCGGTAAACTCAACGAGCTTGAACCTGCAAATTCCCTGAACGACTATTCTCTGGCTTCCGTCAACCATCTTCACCATCTTCATGATTGTCGCCACTGTTCCAATCATGTACAGATCATCTATTCCCGGTTCCTCTATATCGGGATTTTTCTGGGTGATAATCCCTATCATCTTGTCTCCGGCGTTTGCCTCGTCCACAAGCCGGATAGAACGATCACGCCCCACAATTAGCGGCATCACTAAATCAGGGTAGGCGACCGTTCCACGCAAAGGAAGTATGGGCAATTCAGCCGGTATAAATACTTTATCCTTTATACTTTTGTCATTCCTAAAACCAATTACCATTCATTCCCCCTATTTCTTAACATCTTCGAATTCTGCGTCAACTACATCATCGTCCCTTCTGCCACCCCCGGGTCCGCCTTGCGCCTGGGCTCCTTCCGGTCCTGGTCCTTTCGATGTGGTTTCAGCAGTTCTCTTGTAGAGCGTCTCTGCAAGTTTATGGGAGGCTTTTGTCAGTTCATCAACTGCGCTTTTAATCCTATCAGGGTCTCCGGTCTTTACAGTTTCCTTTGCCCGTGAGAGGACCTCCTCCATAGACCTAATATCGTCTGCGGATAATTTATCTTTACTCTCATTCAGTGTTTTTTCCGTTGTATAAATCATGTTGTCGAGCTGATTTTTCATTTCGATTTCGCGTTTTCTCTTCTTATCTTCCTCAGAATGAACTTCAGCGTCTTGCACCATCTTCTTGATCTCATCTTCACTTAAACCTGTTGAAGCAGTAATCGTGATATTCTGCTCTTTTCCCGTTGCAAGATCCTTTGCCGAGACATGAAGGATACCATTGGCATCAATGTCAAATGTAACCTCTATTTGCGGTATGCCGCGGGGGGCTGGTGGAATCCCAATAAGATGAAACTTTCCGAGAGTCCTGTTATCGCGAGCCATCTCCCGTTCACCTTGAAGTACGTGGATCTCGACGCTCGTCTGGCTATCTTCTGCCGTTGTAAACACCTGGCTCTTTTTTGTCGGTATGGTAGTGTTTCTTTCAATAATTCTTGTCATGACACCACCCAGGGTCTCAATGCCGAGCGAAAGGGGAGTAACATCAAGCAACAACACGTCCTTGACCTCACCCGCAAGAACACCGGCTTGGACTGCTGCTCCCAGAGCGACAACCTCATCAGGGTTCACGCCTCGATGGGGCTCCTTTCCAAAGAAGTTCTTCACAATATCCTGTACCTTGGGAATCCTTGTCGAACCTCCAACAAGAACAACCTCGTCAATCTTACCCGTGCTGAGCTTCGCATCTTCTAATGCTCGTTTGCATGGCTCAACAGTCCTCTGAATAATGTCATCGCACATCTTTTCGAGCTCAGCTCGTCTCAGCTTCAGGCTGAGGTGCTTGGGGCCTGACGCATCAGCTGTGATAAATGGCAGGTTGATTTCGGTTTCGATCGCCGTTGAAAGCTCGATTTTCGCCCTCTCTCCTGCCTCTTTCAATCTCTGAAGCGCCATCTTGTCCTGGGCAAGGTCTATTCCCTGATCCTTCTTGAATTCTGAAACAATCCATTCGATCACCCTCTGGTCAATATCATCTCCGCCCAAATGGGTGTCTCCGTTTGTCGACTTTACTTCTACTACATTGTCACCCACTTCGAGGATGGAAATGTCAAATGTACCACCACCGAAGTCGTAAACTGCTATGGTCTCGTCCTTCTTTTTGTCAAGTCCATAGGCAAGTGCTGAAGCTGTTGGCTCATTTATAATGCGGAGGACGTTCAAGCCCGCTATCCTCCCGGCATCTTTTGTTGCCTGTCTCTGAGAGTCATTGAAGTAAGCCGGAACCGTTATAACAGCATCTTCCACGGTTTGTCCCAGATAAGCTTCGGCTGATTTTTTCAGCTTCTGAAGAACAAAAGCAGAAATTTCCTGGGGGGTATACTGCTTGCCACGTACTTCTACTCGAGCCAAACCTTCCGAATCGCTGACAACCTTATAGGGTACCGTCTTGATTTCACTCTGGACCTCATTATACCGCCTGCCCATGAACCTCTTTATAGAGAAAATTGTATTTTCAGGATTTGTTATTGCCTGTCTCTTGGCAGTCTGGCCAACAAGTATTTCACCGTCTTTTGTAAAAGCGACAACACTTGGCGTAAGCCTGTTGCCCTCTTCGTTAATGATTACCTTTGGTTCACCACCTTCCATGATAGCTACGACAGAATTGGTCGTACCAAGGTCTATTCCTATTACTTTCTTTGCCATATCTATTTCCTCCTGGGTGAATTTAACTTACATAACGTGAGGTACTTAAAATTCAAACGTAATATAATGTCCGAGGGTATCCTTGTCAATATGATAACACCGCGAAAAATGGCCATACAGCTAAGATTTCCACTGTTGTATCTTATGTTTATAACCCGTCCTTCGCAAATGTTTTCTTATTTAGCAAAAAACTTGCCAAAGACAAATGAACTGATAAAAAATACGAAATTAAGAATGACTATTGTTGCACCTGCCGGAAGGTCGGCAATCAGAGAGATAAATATCCCAAGGATAACGGAGAGAATACCGCATGCTGAGGCAATAAGAATGGTCATCCTGAAACCTCTCGCCAACTGGAGGGCTGTCACCGGAGGAAGAATAAGGAGTGATGAAATAAGCATAATTCCAACCACCCGCATCGCGAGGACTACCGTCAGCGATGTTAACACGACGAGGATTCCGTTAATAGTTTTGGTTTTTATCCCGCTCGCTTTTGCAGATTCCTCATCAAAGGTGATTGAAAGGAGTTCATGGTAATAAAACCAGATGACGAGAATGAGAGCTACGGCAAGGAGGATTGACGAAATAACCTCCGTTGTACTGATGGCCAAAATATTGCCAAATAGATAGCTGAAAAGATCGATGTTGAACCCACCCGCAGCGCTTGCCAAAAGGATACCGCTCGCAATACCCAGAGACGAAACGATGCCGATTGCTGCGTCACCGTAGAGACGGGCTTTTTCAACAAGCTTGAGGATGCCGAGGGAGCTGATCATAACAATCGGGATTGCAACATACATGGGATATAGATTCAAAAACAAACCAACCGCTACACCGCCGAAGGTAACATGGGCCAGGCCATCACCAATCAGCGAGAATCGCCTCAACACAAGAAATGTCCCCAGGGTTGCACACAGAATGGCAATAAAAGAGCCTGCCATAAGCGCTCTTTGAATAAACCCATGACTCATGAAATCTATGATATCCATATCTATAGGTAATTGGTTATGGGTAATAGGCGATAGGGAAACCTATACGCTTTTACCCCTTATCCTGTAATCCTTAACCCCTAATCCTGTCTCTAACCACTGGTCTCTCATCTCTTCTTTCGTGACACGTAACCGATCACGGCTTTACATCATGTCTGTGACATATAACATGTTGAGAAAACTCGCCAAAATAGTTTGACATCTCGCTGGATGCACAAAAATCATCAAAACCACCATAGAATATAACCTTTTTGTCCAGATAGAGGAGTCGCGAGGCGAATTTTCCTATGGTTCCAATGTCATGGGTGATGATAATCAAAGTCATTCTCTTTTGTTCGTTGAGATCTTTTAAGGTTCCATAAAACTTCTCCCGAGCCTCAGGATCCAGGGCAGTAGTCGGTTCATCAAGAATGAGCAATTCCGGCTCATTGACAAGCGCTCGGGCGATAAGAACCCGCTGTTGTTGACCGCCTGAAAGTTCTCCGATTAATTTATTTTTAATATCAATGATATCAACTAATTCTAAAACACTATTGATAGCCTTCTCATCATTTTTCGTGATACGCCGAGGACGACTTTTTGTTGATAGAAGACCGAGCGCAACAATTTCTCTCACCGTAGCCGGAAAATGGGGGTTGATAGAATTAAGCTTCTGGGGAAGGTAGCCAATCTTATGCCAATCAACAAAATTTGCCATGTTGGTTCCAAAGACCTCAATAGTCCCTTTGCTTGGTTGCAAAAGGCCAAGGGTCAGCTTAATCAGGGTTGATTTTCCCGAGCCATTCGGTCCAACAATACCCAGATAATCTCCTGCCTGCATACGAAACGATATGTTCGACAGTATTTCAGTTGAATTATACTGGAAAAAGAGATCATGGACTGACAAGACATCTATTGCTGACATTCAAGGCCTACCTTGAGGTTCTTCAGATTTTCTTCCATGACAGTTATAAAAGAGAGATTCCTTTCAAAATCCTCCTTAGAGATGTTATGTGCGCCATGAAGTTTCAGGAGCTTTGCCCCAGTTTCTCGTGCCAGAATATTTGCCAACCTGGGCGCAATAAGTTCTTCATAGTAAATATACTGAATTTGGTTTTCTTTCATCTTCCTTTTCAATGAGATTATCCGTTGCGGCGATGGCTCAGCATCAGGAGAGCCCTGGTAAGCTGAAATATACTGAAGATTGTATCTTTGTGCAAGGTAGTTAAAGGCAAAGTGGCCGCCATGGATAAACATGTTTGTTTTGCATGCAACAAGCTCTTTTTTATACTGCATGTCAAGGTCAACAAGCTTTGCAATGTAGCTTTCTGCGTTCTTTCTGTAAAAATTTCTATTATCCGGGTCTCTGACTTCCAGCGCTTCCAGGATAGTAATCACCATTTTCTGCGCATTGGCGAGATCAAGCCATATGTGAGGGTCGATTCTTCCATGGTTATGGCCATCGTTGTCGTGATGTTTTTCGACTTTCCCATGACGGTGGTCATGGTGTTCATCTTCGCCCTTTACAAGGGTAATACCTTTACTGGCATCAACCACGAGAAGCCCTTTATTGTCCACGCCCTTTAAAAGACTGTCAGCCCAGGGCTCCATGAATTTTCCGGTAAAAATGAAAATGTCTGCTGTGTTAACCCTCAGTACATCTCCTGCTTTTGGCTCGAAGCTATGAGCCTCCACCCCGGGAGGCAGAAGAAGGGTCACGAACGCCTTTTCGCCGGCGATATTCTTTGTGAAATCATAGAGCGGGAAGAGGGTTGTCACAATGTTCAGTTGTTTTGTCCTGCCAGGTTGTCGGTCCTGACGTTGACACGCAACTCCTGTCACAAACAACATGAAACCTAAAAAGAGAACAATAAAAGAAATGATCCTTATTTTCATATAAGCGTCTTATGTTGAGATCTCATTTGCATGAGAACAGTCAAAGCACAGGCCGTAAACTTGAAAAAGATGGGAAACCACTTTCCCTCTCAAGGCGTCTTCAACTTCCATGATTATTTGTTCTTCACCGCAGAACTTAAGATCCTGGACCTTCCGGCAGGCTATGCAGACAAAGTGATGATGATGATTGGTGTTGCTGCAGTAGTAATAATATAGCTTGCGGTTTGGATGAATAATCTTCATAATCACTCCGCCATGGGAAAGCTCTTCGAGATTCCTGTAAACGGTTGGAAGTCCGATCTTTTTAAAGCGGACTCGTAATTTCCTCCAAATCTCTTCCGGGCTAAGATAGACAAGCTCTTCAGAAAGAATTTGAAGGATTGCCACCCGTTTCGGCGTCGTTTTGAGGCCAAGTTCTTTTATTATGCGATTGGTGTCCATTAGGATCACAGATGTTCTAAATAGAATTAATTTCTAATTAGAGATTTTACTCGCATGACATGAACCAGTCAAGAATAAAAACAAGGATTTGTACAATTCGTATACCAAATTACATTCAGCAATACATTCATGTCATATCATCATTGCGAGTAAAGCGAAGCAATCTCAATACGTTAGACGCTATACGCTTCGTAACAACCTGTTTGCAAACAGGTATTGATTAAATAAGTCATTTGGAAATGGTATCAGATTTCCCGGGTAAACCGCACTTTCTATCGTTCTACTGGATACCCTTTACGCATCCATTCGGGAAATCCTGCCTTGAAGGTGAAAACGTTTGTATACCCAAGGCTTTTTGCCGCGACCGCGGCCTTCACGCTCGGATATCACCCCGGACCCCTGCAGTAAAACACAAGAACTGCATCCTTTTCGGGTGGAAGGATGAGCTTGAGGGCATAAAACTTTTCTTCTGGAACAAACAGTGCTCGGGGGATACGACCTCGTGCAAATTCGAATTGGGTTCTTGTATCGATAATGATGGGATTAGCGTCTCCATCCATCATCTTCCGTAACTCGTCGGCTGAAAGATCAGGTATGTCTGTCTTGAAGAAACCACACGAACATATCAATAAGATGGCTGAAAAGAGAAGGAACAACGAAGCGCGTCTCACTATCATGTTATCTTTTGAATATTTCCTTGATCTTTGTTTTCGCCTCGTCAACTTGTACTTCAGAAAGCGTGAGCCCACCAGGCGTCTGATCCGGTGCGCTCTCAATTGAATAAATTCTCTCGTGCATTTTCGCCTGTCGCTGCATGCCAGGAGGAAGGTCTGGCTCAATGCCTATGGCTCGTTCAACATCTTCAGGAAATTTCCCCGGATCAGCGGTTTCATACACAACAGCAGGTTCTGTGTGACGGCCTCCCAGATATATCTCAAGCGTCCTCCACCCTACTGCACCGTGAGGGTCGAGGACAACCCCATACCGGTCGTATACTTCCTTCATAGTTTCGAAATGCTGCGGGTTCGTCACACCCATGGAGAAGATATCCCGTCTCATTTCATCCATATCAGGCATTCTATCGATAACCCCAGGCTTGACGATCTTTTCTGTACCCGGGTCCCGTTCATCATACATGTGGCCGCCATAAAAATCAATAAGACGTGCAAGGTTGCTGGGATGAGAAACGATCATGGCAGAGGAAGGGGACTTTACAGAAGGTCTCACCTCGTATCGTCCTGTTTCCAGAAATTCTGGAAACTCCGTGTTCTCATTAACCCCGGCGATAATCCGCGAAATAGGCAGGCCCATCCCCTTGGCAAGGACAGTGCCCATCATATCGCCGAAATTACCCGATGGAATGCTGGCAATAATGGGCTCCATATTGTCGGCAATTCTCGAATACGCATAAAACGGATAGACTGCCTGGGGCAAGAGACGACCAAGACTGATTGAGTTGGCAGATGTAAACCGTTCCCTGTCGTTGAAAAGTTCCTCGGCAAAATCCTGGTCACCGAGAATCGTTTTTGCCAGAACCTGGCACACGTCAAAATCGCCATTTACTTCAAAGGCATAGATGTTATTCATGAGGGTCGTCATCTGCCTTCTCTGGCCTTCGCTTATTGACCCTTTCGGGAAGAATACGATATTATCGATATTTTTTAAACCGTAGAGGGCATCCGCCACTGCCCCTCCCGTATCTCCGCTTGTTGCAACTACAACTACCCTTCTGAGACGTCTCACACCAAGGAAGTAATTCAGCATCCGCCCAAAGAAACGGGCTGCATAGTCCTTAAAAGAATAGGTAGGGCCCTTAGTGAGCCACATAATGTGCGTTCTACCCGTAACCAGCTGGACATCTGTGGGAATTATATCCTCGCGGTAAGCGTCATTGAGGAGGGATCGCAAAACCCTTTCAGGTACCACTGATCCAAGGAAAGGATAAAGAACCTCAAAAGCAATCTGGGCATAGGACATGAAAGGCATGGCCATGAGCTTATCGATTGATATTTGCGGAAGCTCCTTTCTCGACACCATGTAGAGACCATAGTCCGGAGCCATTCCTCGCAGGAGAGCTGTCTCAAAATTTATCCGTTCATCGGGACTGTTTGTGCTGTAATAGGTTATTGGTTCCATAGGTTAATAAGCATACAGGATACGGCTGCGTTTTTCAATGGCTATAGGATTTCTAAACAAGAACTGCATGACGACACGGAACACTGTTTCGCACACCAATCAGGCCTGTACCTCTTACCGACGAGCGACACGCAAAAAGTTCTTCCGTTTCGAACGAAGCATGGTACGAAAAACAGATTGAGCAACTCGGTTAGGTCAATGCAGGGTTGAAGTTGAAACTCAAAATTCAAAATTCATAACTCAAAACTATCTTTAAGTGAGCCATTTCTTGCTGAAATACCGCCGGGAGATGAGAAGGGCCATGACCAGCTGGGACAGGTTCATGATCCACCACACCGAGACGGCGCCAAAACCCAATATCACCACAAAAAGATAGCACAGGGGAATCCTCACAAACCACAAAGACATGCCCATGAGAAGCATGACACTTCTTGTGTCACCTGCACCCATAAGTCCGCCACCCAGAATAATAGCCCACGCCATAAAGGGTTCGCTTAGCATATTAATGTAGAGATATCGTATCGTCTCTTCAATGACAATCTCGTTGTTTGACAGGATAGGCGCAATCCACCGGGCATTGAGGATGACAATGAAAGTTAGAATAATGACGATGGGCACACCGAGAAAGGCTGTTATGATGCCTCCTTTAAAGGCCTCTTCAGTCCTTCTCTCACCTAAAAAATTGCCAATAACAACTGCATTTGCCATGTTAAAAGCAAAGGCAGGGAGGAAAATAGCTGATTCAATCCGCAAACCAGCAGAGAGGGCAGCGAGTATTTCCACATTATTTTTCGGAAGAGAGCTTAAAATTAGAAAGATTACCATAGAGTGGGCCTGCCACAGTATCTGCGCCAGACCTGATGGCCAGCCGATGTTCATGATGTTTTTTGAAACAGCCCGGGAGAATCGTTTTCTTCCATCCATAATCTTCCATACGCGGAAGATGTTCATGAAACTCCCGATACAAACACTGATGGCAGTAGCTACGGCAATTCCTTTGTAACCAAGGGGCGTATTAAAGACAAGAAAGAAAGCAAGGCTGATATTGCATGCGCAGACGACGACCATTGTTTTCATTGATATTTTAACCATCTTGCACGCTCGGAGTATCCCGTTCGTCTGTATCAATACATAGTGGAACAGGAGACCAGATGAGTAGATTACTCCAAGAGGTGTCGTCAGAGGCTTTACCTCCTGCGGTATGTTCAATAGGGCTATAATATTGTCCGTTAGAAAAAGCCCAGCTACACCCAGAAAAAGCCCAGCTACACTAGTGAGAGATAATGTTGAAAAGATTGCTTTGGTTATTTCATCTTTGTTTCCGGCGGTAAAAAGCCGTGAAATGATCGACACCGCTCCAACCGTTAGTGCATTCCCCACAATGATAAAGACAAAATAGAGCTGGATAATGAAACCATACGCAGCCTGTACCTCTTTTCCAATGCGACCGGCAATGTAGATGTCAACCAGACCCGTCATGAATTCAAAGAACATGATAAGGATCATGGGCCAGCTTATTGACCAGCTTTCCCTGAGGAAGGTTTTTATGTCAGTATTTCCAGCCATCTTTTCAAGATTAAGGCCCAATCCACATTACAATATCATATGAAATAAAATTTTCAATCCTGAAGGTCCTCAGGGTTACGACTATCAGCACTTTTCTTTTTTCCTATAAGGAAGAGCAATCAAAAAGACATTACGTGTAGTATATAGTATATGAAATAATTGTAGAAGAGGCTTTTTTGGTAAATATGTGAATGGTCACGTAAGGATATCATGTTTAGATCTTTGGAAATCATTATCATTTTCGAATCAATGGCTATCACGCGTAAAAAACAAAAAGGCAGGGCCTTTTCAGACCCTGCCTTCCTATGCGGTACTTATGTTATTGGGCTATGGTGTATACGTTATCCTCAACTCCGCATCATTCGTTTCATTATCCTCTGAGAAGTCAACATGTCTTACCGTTGTGCTCGACTCCACGACTGAGGAGGCTTTAAGCCCCACCGACCAGGTGGTTTTCCCGTTGATCCTGCACCACTCGATGTCTGTGGCTGCAATACTCCCCAGGTTTATCCAGCTCGTCCAGGAACCGGAGACAGGTTCAGGGAGGGATGCATAGGGAGATCCGTCGATCTTGCTGTATACCTGGGCGCCGGTATCGGTCTGGGGGTTATCCTCGCCGTGAGAAGTGCCATAGCGGTTGATGGAGATCGCCCCAGGAGAACCGGTCTTGGCTTCCACATAGAACCGTACCTCAACTTTGGTTATATCCCAGGAGGGGTTGATACCCGATATATCCCAGGAATTCACTGCCCGTAATATGTTACTACTGCTCCTACCGACCCAGTCATTGCCGTCATGGTAGAATTTGGTACCACTATTATTGACCTCAGTGCTGTAGGTAGCCTCCAGGGTAACCGTTGTACCGGGTGGGGGAGGTGCTGCCCCTCCGATGTAGGCATAGACCGTCTGGTTGTCCGGTATTGCCACCGGCGGGTTGGTGGAGGTATAGGTGGTGCCACCGGAGGTGATCCGGAAGGTCTTGATCGTCCCGGTGTCCCCGGATGCCGCATCGGTTACCTTGAGGAACCATACGTTGGTGGAGCTGGGAGGCAGGTACGCTGCCCCTGCCGAGATGTCCACATCCACATACAGGTTATCCGCGCTTCCCCCTTCACGGTTCGACACCACTTTGCTCCAGGAGGGTGAACTGACATTGCCCACTCCTACTGTGACCACCAGATCACCCCGGTAGGTATGGTCGATCTCTACCCGGGCTGAGGCAGTGGGTGGGGGAGGTGCTGCCCCTCCGATGTAGGCATAGACCGTCTGGTTGTCCGGTATTGCCACCGGCGGGTTGGTGGAGGTATAGGTGGTGCCACCGGAGGTGAT
>JGI11944J13513_1002496_pt1 | contig 12770 bp, 12 predicted proteins | sample TerdegcoTASludge_FD_13513 | JGI IMG/M metagenome (IMG submission 13513) | reverse complement strand
TGGGGCTGTTCGAGGACAGGCCGCTGCCGTTTGCGAAGGGATCTGCGCGGGACGTGATCTCGCACCTGTTCGGCGAGAAGCTGGTGTACGGGGAAGGGGAGAAGGACCTGGTGATCCTGAAGGACGAGGTGGTGGCGCACTACCCGGGAACCGGCCGCCGGGTGAGGCACACGTCGACGCTGGTGGACTTCGGGATCCCGAACGGGGACACTTCCATCGCCCGGACGACGGGCCTGCCCCCGGCCATCGCGGCACGGTTCATCCTGGAGGGGGCAATCCGGGCGAAAGGCGTTTTGACCCCGGTTTTGCCGGAGATCGTGGACCCGGTCCTCGCGGAGCTGAAGAACGAAGGGATCGCGCTCGAGGAGAGCGAAACGGAAATCTGATCCTTCTTCGAGGGGGAAGAAAAGAAAAAGGGAGGGCCCGCGGGGGCCCTCCCTTTTTCTTTGTTGTTCCTGTTTTTTAGTCCTTCGGGGTGACCTTCGTGTAAAGGGTTTCCTTTCCGTTCACGATTTTTAGGATCGCGCCCGGCTTGTTGAGCGGATCATGGGTCTTCGGGTCCATGTTCAGGGTGAAGTCCAGGAGTTTCAGTCCTTTCGTTTTCGCAAGAGCTTCGGCGATGGCAGGACCTTCAGCCTTGCCTGCCCGCTTGATGGCGTCGAACAGTGCATACATGGCATCGTAGCCCAGGGTGATGCTGACGATTTCAACCGGGGGTTTCCCGAAGCGTTTCGTGTACTTTTCGATCAGGGGTTTCAGGACAGGATCGTCGAAAGCGATGTGGGTGACCCAGTATGTCCCCTCCATCGCCTTCCCGGCGATCTCCGCCATGGCTGGGCTGTATCCATCGCCGCCGATAAAGACAGGCTTCCACCCCATTTCCTCGCATTGTTTGATGATTAGGGCCATTTCCTTGTAGAGGCCAGGCAGGACGACAGCCTTTGCGCCGGTTGCCTTCGCCTGGGTGATCTGGGCCCGGAAATCGACGTCGCCCTCGCGGTATCCGTAGAGCCCGGCGACCTTGCCGCCGGCCTTGGTGTATGTGGCAACGAAGAATTGCTTCATCCCTTCGGCGTAATCGCTTCCGACGTCATGGAAAATCACTGCATCCTTGATCTTCAGGTTGTTGGCCAAGAATTCCGCCATGATCTTACCCTGGTAAGGGTCAGTGAAGCAGATCCGGAAGGAGAAGGGGTACGGGGTTCCCTTTTCCGGATCAACCGTCACCGCAGGGTTTGTTGCCGAGGTGGCCATGATGGGAACCTTGTACTGCTCGCTGATCGGGCGGATGGCGATCTGCAGACCGCTGTAGTTCGTCCCGGCGATTGCAACGACCTTGTCCTGCAGGATCATGCGGCGTGCCGCATTAACGGTATCCTCGGCGCGCCCCTTCGTGTCGTAGACAATCAGTTCTACCGGTCGGCCGAGAAGCCCACCCTTGGCATTGATTTCTTCAACTGCCAGGATGGAAACATTCTGGTAGTGCTCGCCCCAGGTTGCCCCTGACCCGGTCAGGGCGGCCAGCTTACCGATCTTGATGGGCTCAACCGCACATGCTGCAGATGCGGCTAGCAAGATGCACAGGCAGATCAGGATAAGCGCTTTCTTCATGATTCTCCCCCTCCTCTTGGATTTTCGATTCCTCGAATTTGCCGGCACGAAGGGAAAAGGCACTCCTTTCCCTTTATTGCCGGGGATTTTGGCGGGATTTCCCGCTCTTGACCCCGTTTCTTTCTCTTCCCCGTCTATTGGCTCAACTTCTTCGCACCAGGGATTCGCACGAGGAGCGAATGTGCCGTTCCATGGCTTCCCTGGCGGCACCGGTGTTTCCTGCGAGGATGGCTTCCGTGATGGCCTTGTGTTCGTAGTATGTCGGGCCGTAAATACCCTTGGAAAAACGTTCCCTGGATTCACCAGGAGTAATGAAATAGGTGTCGTAGGCATAGATGTATAGCTGGCTCCTCCAGAAGCACTGNCTCAGAAAACGTTCGACGTAAGCATTGCCGCTTGCCCTGGCAATGGTGCTGTGGAAGCGCTCGTTGTAGTCCGTGAAGCGATCTCTTTCCCAGCTACGGTAGATTTCCTCCAACTCTTCCTGCAAGGCGGATAGGGTCACCCGGTCGGAGGAGTCTGCCCTGGAGGCGGCAAGCTCTGCCGCTAATCCCTCGAGCTTCTGGCGCGTCAGGAAAACCTGCTGCATATCTTCCCCCGTGAGCTTTGGGACGATATAGCCCTTTGGCTCCACCCTCTCGAGGAGGCCTTCCGCGATGAGTGCGCGGATCGCGGTTCGGATCGGCGTTCGGCTCATCGCGAGGGTTTCTGCTAGCTGGTTCTCGCTCACCGATTCTCCCGGCGAAAAGACATGGTTGAGGATCCTCTTCGTGATCTCCGCCTTTGCCTTGCTTTCAGCCCTTTGATAATCCAATAATCCGGTCATATTTAATAATTCTCCTTCAATCGCTGTTATGTTTTTAGGTGTATGGGGTCCTTGCTGGGATCCCAAAAATGGCTTATGCTATTTTCCTACGAGGCGAAGCCCCCTGTCAATAACGGAAAAAAACCTGCGGGAGGTGGAAGCATGAAAAAGGTGATCGTCTTCGGCGCAGGACGTGTGGCTGGGCCCGCAATCCGCACCCTTCTGGAAAGAGGGCACCAGGTCACTGTCATGGATCCGGTCTTGGAGCGCGCGAGAAGGCATGTGGGTGACCACCCTCTCGGAAGGGCCGTACAGGGGGACGCGCTCATAGACGGACCCGCCCTGATCGAATCGGACCCCCCGGACATTCTCGTCAGCCTTCTACCCGTCGCCCTTGCAGTTCCAGCGATCGAGCTGTCTGTTCGTTACGGGATCAGCCAAGTCTGTCCTATCTACCTCAACACGGCCAGGCACCTTGAGGACCAGATCCGTCGTTCGGGTGTCACCGTTCTGGGAGAGGTCGGCCTCGACCCGGGCATCGACCATATATCCGCCGCCCGGACGATCCATAACATCCATGCTGAGGGCGGGCAGGTTGAATCCTTCTGGTCGGTTTGCGGTTCTCTTCCGGATCATACGGCCAACAACAATCCCCTGGGCTACAAGCTGACCTGGGCTCCGGAATCTCTCGTTGGAGCTAGCGTCCGAGACGCGGTGATCGTGAAGAACCAAAAACAGGTTTTTTATCCAAGAGGCGAAACTTTCCGCCACTACACGCTCGAAGAGATCCAGGGCCTAGGTTGGTTCGAGGTCTATGCCAATGCCGATTCCACACCCTATATCCAGCAGTACGGTATGCCGGAGGCGAAAGACGTCTTCCGCGGAACGCTCCGTTTCCCGGGGTGGTGTGACTTCGTTGTCGCCACCAACTCGCTCGGCCTTTACGGCCAGAAGAAAATGTCCCTGGAAGGGGTGACGTTCGCCGGACTCGTGAGGCAGCTTGCCGGAGCTCCGGCCGAGGCTCCGGTTCACGATGCGGTGGCTTCCTTTCTCGGCTTACCGAGTCACGGACTGGTTCTAAAGCAGATGGAATGGCTAGGCTTATTCGACGACCGAAACATCCCCATCTCAGAAGGAGGTCCCCGAGACGTCCTGACATGCCTTTTTTATGAAAAGCTCCTCCTGCTTCCTGAGGAAAGGGACCTGGTGGTCATGCAGCACCGTTATCGGGTGTTTTACCCCGAGACCAGGCGAACGGTTCTGAGAATTTCTACTCTTGTAGAACGGGGCGGGGCCGGAAAAGAAACCGCAATCGCTCGAACGACCGGTATTCCTTTCGGAATCGGGGCAGACCTGATCCTGTCAGGCCGGGTTCAGGAGAAGGGCTTGATCGGCCCGACGGTGCCTTCCATTAACGACCCGATGCTTGAGCAACTGGAAGAAATGGGCATTCGCTTTTCTGATACCGAGATAGAAATGGATTGAAAGGAGCGAGAGGAATGAATGAGAAAACCGAAAATGAACTGATTCGCCCCACGAACTGGTGGGAAGCTCTGCCAAGGGAGGGGTACAGGAACCTTGAAAAACTGGACACGGGGCAGGAGTGGTACTCCGTTTACCGGCTGGATTCCAGGACCAGGATCATCTACGAAGATGGGCAATTCGACGAGAATGTCAGTTACCTTGTCGAAGGGGATCGCCAAGCCGTACTGATAGACACGGGTGATAACCTGGCCGATATCAGGGAGCTCGTCCGAAGGCTGACGAAACTCCCGGTTGCCGTACTAAACACCCATCGGCACCTGGACCACATCGGGGGGAACTACCTCTTCGACGAGGTCTGGGCCTACGATCATAGAGTAACCCGGGAAACCGCCGCCCTCGGCGTAAGTCACCAGGAAGCATTAGAGGTTATCCAGCCGGGTAGCTTCAGTAAACCTGTTCCGCAGCCGTTCTACGAGAAATCCTACTGCATTCCCCCATACCGGGTCACCCGCTGGATATCCGACGGAGAAAAAATTGACCTCGGGGGAAGAGTCCTTGAGGCAATCCATACCCCCGGGCACGCGCCTGATCATTTGATGTTCATGGAGAAGGAAACGGGGTATTTCTGGACAGGCGACAACTTCTACACGGGGTGCGTCTACACACATCTTCCCTGGGGGAACCTGGACGTGTTCATCGAAACCTACGAAAAGAAAATCCTGCCGAGGGCATCAGAAGCCCGGCTCCTCCTGCCGAGCCATAACGACCCGTGCTCCAGGCTGGAAGTCCTTGAGGAGGTGGCGGCCCTTGCACGTCTTGCCAGGAAGGGTGATGGGGAATACGAGACTGGCGAGAAGGGGCTTCGCAAGTACAGGGGCTCCTGTTTCTCGTTGGTGATCGGGGCAAAGCAGGCGGAAAGGTGAACCCGGCTAGACCCAGGCAAAAAGGAACGATAATCGGGAGGGGAAATAGACGATGGTTGAAACGAACAAGACTGCTGCAGAAATCTTCGACGATGATTACGGGGAAAAGTGGTTCAGCGACACCGCGAGCTTCGAGGAAGACCTTCCCTTCGTCTGGGGTCGGAAATGGAGCGTTTCCTCTGAGGTCGGAAGGCTGAAGGCATGCCTGGTTAGACGACCTGGCAAAGAGATCGAGGCCGTAAAAAACCCGGCCGACTGGAGGTGGGGAGCTGTCATGGATCCCCAGAAGGCCCGTGACCAGCACGATGCCTTCACCCAGGTTTATCGGGATCATGGCGTTGACGTCTTCTATGTTGAGGAGCAGAGGGAAGACCGGCCGAACGCAATTTTCATGAGGGACAACGTGCTGGGCACTCCTGAAGGAGCGATTCTTTGCCGCCAGGCCACCAGGTTCCGCCGAGGGGAAGAAGCGGCAGTGGCGAAAACTCTGACGAAGATCGGGTGTCCTATTGTACGGACCATCTCGGGGAAGGGTTTTTTCGAGGGGGCCTGCGCGATGTGGATCGACCGCCAGACAGTGATCCTAGGCAGCGGAGTTCGGTCCAATGCTGAAGGAATCCGCCAGGTGGAGGAAGTCCTCCGCCCCATGGGGGTAGACAACATCCTTCACTACCAGATCCCTTGGGGGCATGCCCACCTGGACGGACTGATGAACCCCGTTGACCGGAGGAAGATCCTGATTTTCCCCTGGCAGACTCCCTATGACGTAATCGAACCCCTTCGGAAAATGGGCTTCGAATTGATTGAAGCTCCTTCCATCGAGGAGGTCAAGCATGGCATGGCGGTGAACCTTGTGGCGATCGCCCCCGGGCTGGTGGTTATGCCCGCGGGTAATCCGCAAACGCAGAAGGCGCTCGAGAAGGCAGGGATAGAAGTGATTCCCGTGGACGTTTCGGAGTTGATGAAAGGTTACGGATCGCTCCACTGCATGACCGCCTTCCTCGAGCGGGAAGAGGCATAGGGGGATCTTCATGGCTTCTCTGAAGGACAGTCCCCAGTATTACCATCGTGTTCTGGAGCGTATTCCGCCGCGTCCCACCCCCGCCTTTTCGGACGAGGAGATGCAGAAACGGGTGTGGGGTCGGCGCTGGGGAGTGAAGAATGATGTCGGAACTCTGAAAATGGTTCTGCTGCACCGACCGGGCGACGAGATCCGAGTGATGACGGCTGATCGATATGATCCCTCCATCGAAGCCCTTATTGACGACGAAGAGCAATGGTACTTCCGCTCGGACAGGGAACCGGACCTGGCGAAGATGCAGGAGGAACACGACGCGTTCGCGAAACTCCTCGCGGACAACGGCGTAGAGGTTGTGTACATGGATTGCGGCCCCCGAAACCCGAACGCGATGTTCACGCGGGATACCGGGATGGTCGTGGACGGGGGGCTCATCGTTTCGCGCATGGGGCCGGTAGGCAGGCCTTACGGGACCGGCCGCAGGGGAGAAGAGTTGTATATTACCCGCAAGGCCGCCGAGCTCGGCATGCCCATTCTACGGACGATCGCGGGCGAAGGGCTCATGGAGGGAGGCAGTTTCTGCCTCCTGGACGAGCGCCATGCCGCGATTGGCTTGAGTTTCCGCGGAAACGTCTCCGGAGCCGACCAGGTGGAGGAAGTCTTGAGGCTCCTCGGTATCGAGCTGATCCGGGTTCCCCTCCCAGGGTTTGCCATGCACCTGGACGGTGGAATCGTCATGGTGGACCATGATAAGGCCGTGGTCAACGTCGAGCGTCTTCCCTACTGGTTCATCGACCGCCTGAGAGAACTTGGGATCGAGCTGATTTATGCGGATTACCGGGATGTCGCCTACTCGGTGAACGTCCTCACCATTCGTCCCGGTGTCGTGATCATGGACGAGCGAGGGACCTGGACCAGGGAAAGTCTCGAAAAGCGGGGCGTGTTGGTCATCCCGACCTGCTGGGAGGAGTGCACGAAACACGGCGGTGGAGTTCACTGCTCTTCCCTCCCGCTTGTTAGGGACCCAGACTAGACTTCGCATGGCTCTGAAAAAGGGAGCTCTTGCGGTGGATAGAGGGCGGATCGTGTTCGTAGGGGCTTCCGTGACGATATTGGGCCCTGCAAGCCAGAACATTCTTAGTGAAAAATCATTGATGATGCCGGGGTTCGTGGACGCACGTTATCCTATGGAAATGTCGGCCTTAAGGGGGGTGGTCGATGCACGTTCGACCTGATGATGTTCGGCCGCGTTCCCTTCAAGTGGCACCTTTGCCGGGAAGGTCGACTGGCGGGGTTCCTCTAGGCTTGATGGAAACCATGGCTGCAGGAACCACGAAGGTTGGTAACTACGACGAACGGACGACGGGGCGGAAGCCTTAATGCGGGTCGGCGTCAGGGGGCACCTCACCCAGCTTTTCAGAGAGGTCCACGACCAGATCTATCCCCCCGTAGAGCTTTACGAGTTCCACGAAGGGTTCGGAAGAGGACACCTGGAAGAAATGTTCGACTTCTTTGACCGATGGAACACTTCATCCTGGATGGGTCCATCCGGGCGAAAGGCGTTTTGACCCCGGTTTTGCCGGAGATCGTGGACCCGGTCCTCGCGGAGTTGAAGAACGAAGGGATCGCGCTCGAGGAGAGAGAAAGCGCGATCGACTGAGATCAGGAAAGCAAAAAAGAGGCTCCCGGTCCGACCGGGAGCCTCTTTTTTGCCCCTATTCCCTGCGGTCCTTCCTCTCGAACCGGCTCAGGACGTCCCCGTCTCCGTCGAGGCAGGTGCGAGATCACCGGGTCCTTCCAGCCCAGCTTTCCCTCGTCCAGGAGGGAGCGGCCAGGGTCGCCGCGAGTAAAAGTGCCGTGACGAGGGGGTTTGGAAAACGCTTTGCCTGCATGGGGGATCACCTCGATCAGGATGCGAATGAATGGTGAAACGGGGCTGAAACGAGAGTACCCCCCTGGGAGTGATTCTGCAAATCGATTGTCTTTTCGGCTTCCGATCGCTTACCATCTACATAGAAGAAATCGCGGGAGGAGGCCCAATCGAGATGATCAACACGCTGAAAAGGAAGCTGGCACTTGGCCAGCCGGTGATCGGCCCGTTCCTGACGCTCAACTGCCCGGACCTCGTGGAGCTGATGGGGCTGACGGGCTTCGACTTCCTCATCATCGACACCGAGCACGGTCCCATGGAGGCCGAATCGATCCAGAACCTGATCCGTGCCGCGGAACTGAGGGGGATCACGCCCATCGTCCGGGTGTCCGACACCCGGGACATCACGATCCTGAAAACCCTCGACGTCGGCGCCCACGGGATCCAGGTCCCGCAGGTCAACTTTCCGGAAACCGCCCAGGCCGTCGTCCGCGCGGCGAAATACTTCCCCGTCGGGACCCGGGGTGCCGCCATGCCCCGAGCCGCCGACTACGGCCTGCGCCCCTTCGGCGAGTACCTGGCCTCTGCGAACGACGAGACGATGGTGGTCGTGCACTGCGAGAACAGGGCCGGCCTTTCCTGCATCGAGGAAATCGCCGCCACCCCGGGGGTCGACGTGGTTTTCGTCGGGCCCTACGACCTTTCCCAGTCGCTGGGATTCCCGGGCCAACTGGACAGCCCCCAGGTCGTCCAGGCGGTCGAAAAGGCCCTGAAAGCCGCGAGGAACGCCGGGAAACCGGCCGGGATCTTCGTGACGGGGGAGGAAGAGGCCCGCATGAGGCTGGACCAGGGGTTCCGCTACATCGCCTACAGCATGGATTCCATCCTTTTCGCGGGTGCCTGCCGCCAGGCCGTGAAGGCCCTGAAGGGCCACATGGGGTGCCAGGCCCAATAGGAGGGGATTCCCGTGAAGAGGAAAACCGGGCTTCTCCTCGCCTTGATGCTGGTCCTCGGCTTCCCGCTGATTGCGGCGGGACAGGAAGTGCACGCCTTCAAGGGGCCGTTCACGCCCTCCTCGAGAGGGGAAGAACTGCTGAAAGCCCTGGTGGACTACACCGATCCGGATTCCGTGGAGATGATCCTCGACGGCGAGCCGGACGAAAACTGGAACGTCCGGAACCTGTTCTTCCGCGTCAGGGGAGGCCGGTTTGCCGGAAAGATCCGGGTGGAGGACATCTCCCTTTCCGCCTCCTTCGTCACCCTGGACCCCCCGTCGCAGGGGCGTAGCCTTTCCGTGAAAAAGGCCATGCGGAGCAACCTGCAGGTGAGCCTCCTGGAGTCCGACGTGAACGGCGCGATCCGGATGTTCACCTCGGAAAAGGACGGGGACTGGAAGGACGTTTCGGTCCGTTTCGTCCCGCCCCGGAACATCGAGGCGCGGGGGCGGTACCACGTCAACAACCCGGGTCTCGTCATCCTGGCGGAGGTCTCGACAGGGCTGGCGATCCGGGACGGGGTCGAGATCTGGCTGGAGGACACGAAGCTGAAAATCAACCGGGGGGAACAGACCGAAACCGTGCGGGAGGCCATCCGGAAACTCCAGCCGGTGGTCGACGTCCGGAAGTTTCCCTTCCCGGTCCTTCTTTCCGAGCTGAAAGCCGGGAACGGCCGCCTCGAAATCGCTTCGAGGACCCGGCCCTGTCCCTTTGACGGGATCGTTTACCGGTACAGCCGCTAACCCGGGGGGGAAGAACATGTCGACCGAAATCAAGCCCGTCGTTTCAAAAGAAGAAACCTTCGACCGCCTGGAAATCCGCCTGGGCCGGGTCCTGTCCGCGGAAATCGAGCCCTCCTCGCCGAAAAAGGCCTACCGGCTCGAGATCGACTTCGGGAAGTTCGGGAAAAAGACCAGCGTGGGGCGGTTCACCCGGCATGCCCCAGAAGAGCTGGTCGGCCGCCTGGTGATCGGGGTCCTGAACTTCGAGCCGCGCAGGGTCGGCGAGGTCCTCTCCGAGGTGCTGGTCCTGGGCGTCCAGTACCCGAAGGCCGAAAGCGGCGAGGCGACCTTCCTGACCCCCGCCGTCGAGGCGAAGATCGGGGGGAAGGTGTTCTAGCCCAGCGCTTTTGCCAAAAGCGACGTGAAGACCACCATGCAGACGATCGCCATCGGGTAGGTGGCCCCGTAGCCCGCGCTGCACTCCTCCCCGCCGGTGGCCTCGATTGCCGCACCCAGTCCGGGGGTGCTGGTCATGGCCCCGCAGATGGCACCGGCCAGCAGGATCCAGTTCAGCTTCCAGACCGTCCGGCCCAGGAAATAACCCGCGAGCTCTGACGCGAGAGCCGAGAGGGCCCCGATGGCCACGAGCAGGACCCCGTGTTCCACAAGGGCGTCGATCATCTGGGGGCCCGCCATCAGCCCCACGACGGCAAGGAAATAGGCAAGGGAGAGCTCTCGGATGGAAGAGAGGGTTTTCCGTTCCATTCTCATGGGCAAGGGGCCGAGACGCCCCGCCGCCCCCAGGGCCAGGGCGGCGATGAGGCCGCCTCCGGTGCTGCCCAGCGAAACGGGGTTGCCCATGACGTTGATGGAGAAGCTCCCGAGCAGGATTCCGAGAACGATGCAGACGACAAAGGAGAGGAGCGAAAAAGGAACGGAGGTTGGAACGGCTTCGCTTTTCCTGTCCGCCCCGTAGAAATCCCGGTAGATGGCCGCCAGTTCTTCCCGTTCCCTGATCACGTCGATCCGGAAGATCGCCGGCGCCAGCTGGACGAAGAGGACCACCGCCAGTACGCCGAACGGGTAGGCAATCGTGTAGCCCACCGTGACGAGGGGGTTTCCTCCCGTGGCCTCCAGTGCGGCTCCCAGTCCGGGAGAACTCGTCAGGGCTCCCGTGTAGGTCCCGGCAACCAGGAGCGGTTCCACGCCCGAAGCCAGCCGGGCCATGGCGTACGTGCAAAGGGCACCGATTCCGGTAACGGCAAGGCCGAGGATGACGAACTTGCTCCCGTATTTTTTCACCACCAGGACGATGTCCTCGGCAGAGAGCAGCCCCACCGCCACGACGAAGAGCATGAGGTTCCAGTTGAAAAGCTCGTATGAAATTTTCACTTTGAGAAGTCCCAGGGCCAGCCCGGTGAAAAGCACCCCCGAAGTCCCCAGGCTGATTGACTTGAACTTTAGCCTGCCGAGCAAGAGGCCGGAAGCCACCGCGACGCTTAGGAGCAGGATCTGGTTTTGGAGAAGCTTGGCGAAGATTTCAGGCATCTTGATCACCCCGGGTTTTGGCGAAATCGGTGCTGAATTCCGGTCTCACTTGTATTCGTTAACCGATTTCCCTAACATGAGAAAAGGCCGAGAGTATTTTACCCTTTCTTGCGCTGTTTCGGTGCCAGCCCTAACTCTCGGAGAACCCGGGTTTCCGGGAACGTGACAAGGAGGAAAGGAAAAAATGGACTACCGCATCGAGAAGGATTCCATGGGTGAAGTCCGCGTACCGGCGGACAAGCTCTACGGGGCCCAGTCCCAGAGAAGCATCGACAACTTCCGGATCGGTTGGGAAAAGATGCCGGAAGAAATCATAGCCGCGTTCGCCGTCCTCAAGAAGGCCTCTGCCCTGGCCAACCTGAAGCTCGGTGCCCTGGACGAGCCCCGGGCCATGGCCATCGCGAAAGCCGCGGACGAGGTCCTGGAAGGCAAGCTTTCGGGCAACTTCGGGCTTTCGGTCTGGCAGACCGGAAGCGGGACCCAATCGAACATGAACGTGAACGAGGTCCTGGCCAACCGGGCCAACCAGATCCTGGATGACCCCGACAGGAAGGTCCACCCGAACAACCACGTGAACAAGTCCCAGAGTTCGAACGACACGTTCCCGGCGGCCATGCACATCGCGGCGGTGACCGAGCTGGAGGACCGCCTCCTGCCCGCGTTGGAAAAGCTGAAGAAAACCCTGGCCGGGAAGTCCGAGCGCACCATGCACCTGGTGAAGACCGGCCGGACGCACCTCCAGGACGCCACACCCCTGACCCTGGGGCAGGAAATCAGCGGCTGGGTGCGGATGCTGGAGCGGGACGGAGAAATGATCCGGGCGAGCCTGGAATACCTCCGGGATCTCGCCCTGGGCGGGACTGCCGTGGGGACGGGCCTCAACGCACCGGAGGGCTTCGACGTCGAAGTGGCGGCGCAGATTTCAAAGCTGACCGGCAAGACGTTCCGGACGGCGCCGAACAAGTTCCACTCCCTGACGAGCAAGGACGAACTGGTGTTCGCCCACGGGGCCCTGAAGGCCCTGGCGGCGGACCTCCTGAAGGTCGTCAACGACGTGCGCTGGCTCGCTTCGGGTCCCCGCTGCGGCATCGGCGAGATCCGGATCCCCGAGAACGAGCCCGGCAGCTCCATCATGCCGGGGAAGGTCAACCCCACCCAGTGCGAGGCGGTTTCCATGGTCGTGGCCCAGGTCATGGGCAACGACGTGACCGTCGGGTTCGCGGCGAGCCAGGGGAACTTCGAGCTCAACGTCTACATGCCCGTGCTGATTTACAACTTCCTGCAGTCGACCCGGCTCCTGGCCGACGCCATGGTTTCCTTCAACGACCACTGCGCCGTGGGGATCGAGGCCGACGAGCAGCGCATCACCGAGTTCGTGACGAAGTCCCTGATGAACGTGACGGCGCTGAACCCGATCATCGGCTACGACAGGGCCGCGGAGATCGCGAAGAAGGCCCACAGGGAAGGGCTAACCCTGAAGGAAGCCGCCATGGCTCTCGGAACCCTCACGGAAGAAGAGTTCGACAGGGCGATGGACCTGAAGGCCATGTGCCGCCCGAAGAAAGCTTAAGGAGGAAAGAGAAGATGCTGTCGAAGGAAGAACTGATCGCGAAGGCGGCAAAACCCGCCCAGGACGCCATGGAGCTTCACCCCTTCTACAGGGGCAAGATGCAGACCGCACCGAAATGCTGTATCCGGGACCTGGGGGATTTCGCCATCTGGTACACCCCGGGCGTTGCGGCTCCCTGCAAGGCCATCAGGGAAGACGTTTCCCTGTCCTACGAGTACACGAA
>JGI11944J13513_1002488_pt1 | contig 12784 bp, 15 predicted proteins | sample TerdegcoTASludge_FD_13513 | JGI IMG/M metagenome (IMG submission 13513) | reverse complement strand
TCCAGGCGTTCAGCGCCAGGCCCGCCGCCACGATCAGCGACCCCACCAGGGCGGTCGAGGCGATATGGGCCAGGCCGGCCGTCACCGCCACCGTCATGACCCGCATCAGGCTCCAGCGCTGCGCCCGGCCCACCAGGACGAAGGGCAGCCAGTGGGTCGGCAGGGCGGCATGCAGGAAGGCGGCGACGAATCCCCCGCCTAGAAGCGAAATCAAGACGGGCTGCTGGAGATCGGGCGGCGACATTCCGCGCCTTCTATACTGTTACTTTGTAACGGTCGAGAGACCGCCCCAAGGAATCTGCTGCGAATCCCCCTTCTCACGCGGGCGTTCTATCTATTGCGAAAGAGCGACAAATCAGGCCACATCCTGGCTACGACGCCGCCTGTGCAGGGTTTTAGCCCCAAAGGCCGCCCTTTCGCGTTGACTCTGGCGCGCCCTTCCGTATATGTCGCCGCTCTTCGCCCGCAGGGTTTCCTGACGGGCGCATTCTTTTTTGCGTTCACGCTGAGGCTTCCAAATGTACGCGGTGATCAAGACCGGCGGAAAGCAGTACCGGGTTCAACCGGGCGATGTGATTGTTGTCGAGAAACTCGACGGCGACGCTGGCGCTGCCGTCAATTTCGGTGAAGTCCTCATGCTGGGCGGCGACAAGGGTGTTACGGTCGGCGCTCCGCTGGTCGACGGCGCCGCTGTCGCAGCCACGCTGATCGAGACCCGCAAGGGCGAGAAGATCAAGATCTTCAAGAAGATCCGTCGTCAGGGCTACCGCCGCACCAACGGCCACCGCCAGATGGAATCGGTCCTGCGCATCACCGGCATCGAAGGCGCCGGCGAGAAGGCCAAGTGGGACGGCAAGGTCGAGCTGATCACCAAGGCCGAGATCAATGCTCGCGCCCGTGGCCTCGCCCCGCGCGTTGAAGCTGTTGAAGCTGCTCCGGCCAAGAAGGCTCCCGCCAAGAAGGCCGCCAAGGCCGAAGGCGCCGAAGCCTAAGAGTTTCCACCGGCGCTGGATCAGCGCCAGACCAGATCGACAGGGTGCGCTCAATTAGGCCGAATGGCCGGTAGCGCCCCAAGAAGAGGAGCAGCAAGATGGCTCACAAGAAATCCGGTGGTTCGTCGCGTAACGGTCGCGACTCCGAGTCGAAGCGCCTTGGCGTGAAGAAGTACGGCGGCGAGAAGGTTCTGGCCGGCAACATCCTCGTGCGTCAGCGCGGCACCACCTTCCACCCGGGCGACAACGTCGGCCTGGGCCGCGACCACACCCTGTTCGCCACGGTGAACGGCTCGGTGAAATTCACCACCAAACGTGGTGGCCGTTGTTACGTGTCGATTCTCGCGGCCAACGACGACGCTCAGGCTATGGCCGCCGAGTAACGCGAACTGGACAAAATCCGGGATCGCGTTGCTCAAGAAGCCGCGATCCGGACCAGGGAAATTTTCCGCGGGGAGTCTGGATCACCAGGCTCCCCGTTTGCGTTTCCCCGCCTCGCTGACCGCCCGAGCCCTGATGAACAAGGATGGCGGTCGCACCAAAGGGGCGTGACCCATGTGCGTGATTGAAACCTCTCCCGTCGTCGAAACCCGGCGTCTCATCCTGCGTGCGCCCGGCGCCCAGGACGTGACCCGCATCGCCGCCCTGGCCAACGACCGCGACATCGCCCGCATGACCAAGCGCATGCCCCACCCCTTCCAGGTCGAGGACGCCGAGGACTTCGTCCTGCATGTCGCCTCCCAGGACCCCAAGAAGGCCAACACCTTCGTCATCGAGCATGAGGACCTGGGACCGGTCGGCGTCATCGGCCTGTTCGAGGGCGAGGACCATGTCCCCGAGGCCGGCTACTGGATCGGTCGCGACTTCTGGGGCCGAGGCTTCGCCACCGAGGCCCTGGAGGGGGCCCTGGTCTGGGCTTCGAAGCGTTGGAAGCGCCGCGCCCTGGTCGCCGGTCACTTCGCCGACAACCCCGCCTCGGGCCGCGTGCTGGAAAAGGCCGGCTTCCTCTACACCGGCGAGACCCGCCCGGCCTTCAGCAAGGCGCGTGGCGAGATCACTGACACGCGGATGATGGTCTGGCTGGCCTGATCCCCGCCTGACGGCCCGCCGCCTCCTTTTGCGGGGCGGCGGCGCCCTGCCCTAGGGCGGAAAGGCCAGGGTGTAGAGCAGAGCCGCGCCCGACAGGCCCATGATCCCGAAGGTCAGCCAGACAAAGGTTCGCGACCACGGCCCGCCGCACGCCGCCCCGAGGATCGCCCGACTGCCGTTGATCCGCGCGATCACATACAGCAGGGGCACGGCGGCGACGCCGTTGAAGACCGCCGTATAGACCAGGGCCTTCATCGGATTGACCCCGACGAAGTTCAGCGACAGGCCGATCAGGGTCGCCACGGCGATGACGCCGTAGAAGCCGCGCGCATCGCCCAGCTTGTTCGACAGCCCCTCCTTCCAGCCCAGGGCCTCGGACAGGGCGTAGGCGGCCGATCCGGCCAGAACCGGAATGGCCAGCAACCCCAGTCCGATCACCCCGACCGCGAACAGGACCTTGGCCGCCTGTCCGGCGTCGGGAAAGGATTGCACCAGCGGCTCCAGCGCCCTGGCCGCATCCGCCGCCGTATGGATGTCCGTCATCCCATGTCGGAACAGGACGGAGGCCGTGGTCATGATGATGAACCACTGCACCAGCTCCGCCGCCACCATGCCCACCGTCGTGTCCAGCCGGATATCCGACAGATAGCCGCGCGGCAGTTGCGGCCGGCCATCCGGCCCGATCGCAAGACGGCGCTCGCGCACCTCCTCCACCTCCTCCGACGCCTGCCAGAAGAACATGTAGGGCGAGATGGAAGTGCCGAAGACGCCAGTGATGATGAACAGGAAGGACGCGGTGAACTCGATATGCGGCACGACGGTCGCATAGAGAATCTCCGGCCACGGCTGGTCGATAATCAGGGCCGTCGCCGGATAGGCCAGCAGGGCCAGGGCCAACCATTTGAGGAATTTGGCGTAGATCCGATAGCTGACGAACACCTCGAGCAGCAGGACCACGGCTGCGGTCAGCAGGGCCAGCAGCCAGACGGGCGCATCCACGACCAGGGCCGCCGATTCAGCCACCGCCCCGATGTCCGCGCCGATATTGATGGTGTTGGCCGCCACCACCAGCAGGACGACGCCGACCAGCACGGTGCGCGAGTAATGCTGCTTGATGACCCCGGCCAGGCCCTGCCCCGTCACCGCGCCGATACGGCCGCAGGCCTCCTGCACCGCCAGCAGCAGGGGGATCTGATAGAGAGCGGTCCACAACTGGCCGTAGCCGAACTGGGCCCCCGTCTGGGAATAGGTGGCGATGCCCGACGGATCGTCGTCCGCCGCGCCCGTGATCAGGCCCGGCCCCAGGACCTTGAAGATGCGCAACAGGTCGCGCCGCCCCGGCGCGGCGTCGCCTTCCGGCTCCGGCTGTTCGGGCGGGCGTGCTGCTTGGGACAATCCATCACCTGCTGAACCGCACGGCGGCGCTTTCAGCCTAACTCGCGAGACGCGATCCGGTGGCGTCCAGGCGCCGAAAGCCGGACGGCCGATATACCGACGCTTGGCCAAAAGCTTCGGTAAGACGCGGGAATACGAAGAGAAATCGGAGCTTGAGCAGTTTTTTCGCAAAAGCTCGAAAAGCCTGTTGACCGCCCCGGAGGTCCCCCCTATTAGTCCGGCCCTCGGCGGGGCGACCCACCGGGCCCAGATGGCGGAATTGGTAGACGCGCTGGCTTCAGGTGCCAGTGACTTAACGGTCGTGGAGGTTCGAGTCCTCTTCTGGGCACCATATTCTCAAGCGGCGTCGCATCCCAACGGATGCGGCGCCGTTTGTCATTTCAGCCCCCTGCTTCCATCATCGATAACGGCGAAGGTCGGCGCTGTGTCCTAGCGATAGCGCGCGGTTCGTCTATGTTGTCGCCCTGATCGACCACCCGAGTTCCTGCCCATGACTGTTTATCTGCACGAAGGCGACCTGCCCGACGGCCTCGACCTCGGCCCCGAGGTCGCGATCGATTCCGAGACCATGGGTCTGCGCTTCCGTCGTGATCCCCTGTGCGTGGTGCAGCTGTCGTCGGGCAACGGCGACGCCCATATCGTGCGACTGAACCGCCCGGCCTATGACTGCCCCAACCTGAAGGCCCTGCTGACCGACCCCAAGGTGCTGAAGATCTTCCACTTCGGCCGGTTCGACATCGGCATGTTCGACCTGCATCTCGGCGTCGAGACGCGACCGGTCTATTGCACCAAGATCGCCTCCAAGTTGGCCCGCACCTACACCGACCGTCACGGCCTGAAGGATGTGGCGCGCGAACTGGCCGGCGTCGACATGTCCAAGGCCCAGCAGAGCTCGGACTGGGGCTCGCCGGTCCTGTCGCAGGCCCAGTTGGACTACGCCGCCTCGGACGTCCTCTACCTGCACGCCATCAAGGCCAAGCTGGACGTCATGCTGGAGCGCGAAGGCCGCGCCGAGCTGGCCCGCGCCTGCTTCGACTTCCTGCCCACCCGTTCGCGTCTCGACCTGGCCGGTTGGGACGAGATCGACATCTTCGCGCACGCCTGAGGGGCCCCATGAGCGACCGCGACGCCCAGGAAGCGCGCAAGCGCGCCGACGAGGCCCGGGTCGCCCAGGCGGGCGAGCGCTGGCGCGCGCGCTCGCGCCGGGTCAAGCTGTATCGTCGCGTCCTGCCCATCGTCATCCTGATGCTGGCGGGCGGCGCCCTGACCTGGACCGTGTTCCGCACCGTCATGTCGGGGGTCGAGCGCAAGGCCAGCGAGACGCGCGAAATCCGTCTCGACAACCCCATGTTCCACGGCCAGGACGCGCAAGGTCGCTCCTTCGTCATCGGGGCCAAGGGCGCGATCCGCGATCCCGCCACCGGCTATTTCCGCCTGGTCGGTCCTCTGCTGAAACTGAACCTCGGCGGTCGCAAGGTGACGGAGCTGACCGCCGACGGCGGCACCTATATCGAGACCAGCCGCAAGGTGGTGATCGGGCCGAACGTCAAGATTTCGGACGGCGGCTCCGGCTTCGTCCTGACCACGCCGGAAGCCGTGGTCGACACCAACACAGGCGTGGTGACAGGCGACAAGGGCGTCCAGGGGCAAGGCCCTCTTGGAACCATCAATGCTTCGTCCTATGCCATCTATGATCAAGGCCAACGGGTCGTCTTCAGCGGCCAGGGCGACAACAAGATGCGCGGGACCATCAACCCCGCAGGATCCGGCAGGTGACCATGTCCAAGTCGAACACCATGATCGCAGGCGCCGCCCTGCTGCTGGCCCTGGCGGTCCCCGCGACCTCGGGCGCGCAGAGCGCGTCGGCGCTGGGCGCTGACGCGAGCAAGCAGCCGGTGCAATACGGCGCCGACGGCGGCGAATACACGCCCAACGGCTTCGCCCTGCGGGGCCGGGCCGAACTGACGCAAGGCGGCAACCGCCTGCGCGCCGACGCTATCACCGGCGTCACGGCCAACGGCGACCTGAGCCGGGTCGAAGCGACGGGCAATGTCTATTTCGTCACCCCGGATCAGAGCATGCGCGGCGACCGCGCCGTCTACACCCTGGGCAACGCCGAGGTGGTGGTCACCGGCGACGTCATCCTGACCCAAGGCAAGAACGTCCTGACCGGCAATCGCCTCGTCTATAACGTCCGCACCGAGACGGCGCGCATGGAAGGCGGCGGCGGCCGTGTTCAGGGCGTCTTCTATCCGCAAGGGAACTGACCCCGCTTGGCGCGCAAGGAACTCTCAGCCCTCAACCTCGACCAGGCGGACGCCGACGACGCGCCCGTGATCGAGGAAGCGCGCCAGACCGGTCTGCGCGTTGAACACATCGCCCGCAGCTTCGGCCAGCGTCAGGTGGTCAGGGACGTGTCCCTGAACCTCCAGCGCGGCGAGGTCTGCGGCCTGCTGGGCCCCAACGGCGCCGGCAAGACCACCTGCTTCTACATGATCACCGGCCTGATCCCGGCCGACAGCGGCTCGATCTGGCTGGACGGCGAGGAGATCACGGCCCAGCCCATGTATCAGCGCGCCCGCATGGGTCTGGGCTATCTGGCGCAGGAAGCCTCCATCTTCCGCGGCATGACGGTCGAACAGAACATCAAGGCCGTGGTCGAACTGCACGAGAAGACCGCCGCCGGCGTGCGCGACGAGACCACCCGCCTGCTCGAAGAACTGCGCATCGACCATCTGCGCCACGCCCCGGCCACGGGCCTGTCGGGCGGCGAGCGACGTCGCGTCGAGATCGCCCGGGCCCTGGCCGCCCGCCCCAGCTTCATGCTGCTGGACGAACCTTTCGCCGGCATCGACCCCCTGGCCATCGCCGACATCCGCCACGTGATCCGCTACCTGTCCAGCCAGGGCATCGGCGTGCTGATCACCGACCACAACGTGCGCGAGACCCTGGACATCATCGACCGCGTCTCGATCATCTCGGCCGGTTCGGTCCTGTTCGAAGGCACCGCTGACGAGGCCGTGCACGACCCCGAGGTCCGCCGCGTCTATCTGGGCGAAATGTACGGCTGACACGCCCCAGGCGTCCGGCGAATGCGTCGTTCGCCAGACGTTAAACTCTCTGCCCCACGATCCCAGCAAGAACCGGGCCACATTCGCCCGTCGGAGGGATTGAGACGCCGTGATCGGTCAGAGGCTGGAGGTCAGACAGGGGCAGGGGCTGGTCATCACGCCCCAGCTGCAGCAGGCGATCAAGCTGCTGCAACTGTCGAATCTCGAGCTGGAAGCCTTCGTCGAGGGCGAACTGGAACGAAACCCCCTGCTGCAACGCGACGAGGGCGACGCCAACGGCGAGGCCGCCCAGGAGCCCGCCGAGGCTGCGGCGTCGGGCGACGCCTCCGAACTGCAGTTCACCGAACCCTCGGGCGACGCCGAGCAGGCCCTGGATGCGCGCACCGAGGACCTCTACGACGATGCGCCGGGTGAACGCGACGCCGACCGCAAGCGCGACGCGGGCGAGACCGGCGAGCAGCCGGGCCTGTCCGACTGGTCCCGCGCCGGAAACGGCGGCGGCGTGGACGGCGAAGGCCTGGAACGCCCCGACACCCGCGATCTGACCCTGTGGGAGCACCTGCAGGCCCAGGCCTCGGCCGCCGGGTTCAGCGCCGCGGACCACGCCATCGCCCTGACCCTGATCGACGCCACCGACGAAGGCGGCTATCTGCGCGGCGAGTTGCAGGAGTTCGCTGATCGGCTGGGCGTGGACCTGGCGCGGATCGAATCGGTCCTGAGCGTCTGCCACGGCTTCGAGCCCACCGGCGTCATGGCCCGTTCGGCGCCTGAGTGCCTGAAGCTGCAACTGATCGAGCGCAACCGCTTCGATCCGGCGATGGAAGCCCTGCTGGACAATCTGGAGCTGCTGGCGCGGCGCGACCTCCCTGCCCTGCGCAAGGTCTGCGGCGTCGACGCCGAGGACCTGGCCGAGATGATCGCCGAACTGAAGGCCCTGACGCCGCGTCCCGGCGCCGGCTTCGGCGGAGAGCCGGCCCAGACCGTCGTGCCTGACGTCCATGTTCGCCCCGACCCGGCGGGCGGCTGGCGGGTCGAGCTGAACGCCGACACCCTGCCCCGCCTTTTGATGGACAAGCGCTACCACGGCGTGGTCGCCGCCGGCGCCCGCTCGGACACCGAAAAGGCCTATGTCGCGGACTGCGCCGCCCAGGCCAGTTGGCTGGTCAAGTCGCTGGATCAGCGCGCCAAGACCATCCTCAAGGTCGCCTCGGAGATCGTGCGCCAGCAGGACGCCTTCCTGGCCTTCGGCGTCGAGTTCCTGCGCCCCCTGACGCTCAAGACTGTGGCCGACGCCATCGAGATGCACGAATCGACGGTCAGCCGGGTCACCTCGAACAAATATGTCGCCACGCCGCGCGGCGTGTTTGAGCTGAAATTCTTCTTCACCGCCGCGATTCAGTCGTCTGACGGGGGCGCGTCCCACTCGGCCGAAGCTGTCCGCTATCGGATCAAGGCCATGATCGACAACGAGGCCGCCGACGGCGACGTGCTCAGCGACGACCGGATCGTCGAGATCCTCAACGAAACCGGCATCGACATCGCCCGGCGGACCGTCGCCAAATACCGCGAAGCCCTTAGAATTCCGTCCTCTGTCGAGCGCCGGCGCATGCTGAAGGCCGGCTGATCACGCCGCGGCGAAGCGTCACCACAAATCGGTGATCGGCGTTGACACCAAACGCAACCCGTCGCGTTCTATGCCTATGCAGATCCAAGTCAGCGGCAAGCAAGTGGATGTCGGCGAAGCGCTAAGCTCGCGCATCTCCCAGGAACTCGAAGAGGGAGTCGGCAAGTATTTCGCCCGTGGCGGCGAAAACGCCGAGGTCGTGGTGTCCAAGGACCGCCACGGCTTCCGTGTCGATTGCTGGGTCCGCCTGGCCTCGGGCCAGAGTCTGGTGACCACGGGCTTCGGCGGCGACGCCCAGGCCGCCTTCTCGGACAGTCTGGACAAGCTTGAGAAACGCGTCCGTCGCTACAAGCGCCGCCTGAAGGACCACCACATCGGTCCCAAGGGCCTCTCGCCCGAGAAGACCGAGGACGCAGCCCGCGAGGTCGCCTCCCTGACCATCTTCCGCAACCCCGACACGGTTGAGGACGAGGCCTTCGGCGACGCCGGGGCCCCGGACGAGCCCCCGCCTGTCGGCATGGTCATCGCCGAAACCGAAGCGGAGATTCGCACCATCACCGTGGGGCGCGCCGTGCTCGAACTGGATATGACCGGCTATCCCATGGTCATGTTCCGCAATGCGGCGCACGGCGGCCTGTCCGTGGTCTATCGTCGTCCGGACGGCAATGTGGGCTGGGTCGATCCCGAGCGCACGCTGAACGCCGCGAAGATCAAAAACGGCTAAGAGACGCTTAGACTTTCATGCGGGGGGCGAAGGCGCTAGAAGACGCCTCGCCCTTCCGCCAATGTCGGGTTCGAGTTTCGGGGTCATCATGGACATCGCTGATTTGCTGTCGTCGGGCGGGATCGTCCTGCGCGGCGGCGTGTCATCCAAGCGTCAGGCGCTGCACACCGTGGCCGAGGCCGCATCCGTGGCCCTGGGCCTGAATGAAGATCGGGCGCTGGAAGCCCTGCTGGAACGCGAGGCTCTCGGCTCGACGGGCCTGGGCTCAGGCGTCGCTGTGCCCCACGCCCGGATCAAGGGCCTGGACCGCGTCTGCGCCGTCTTCGTGCGGCTGGAAACGCCGGTGGCCTATGAGTCGGTGGATGATCGGCCCGTGGACCTGCTGTTCGCCCTGTTCGCCCCGCTGAACGCCGGGGCCGAGCATCTGCGGGCTCTGGCGGCGGTGTCGCGCGCCATGCGCTCGCCGGAACTGCGCGAGCATCTGCGCCAGGCGCGCACCGTCGACGCTATCCGCGCCCTGTTCGTCAAGGACGTGCCCGCGACCGCCGCCTGAACCAGCGACCGGACGCGCTCAAGCAGGCCGAACGATCGGTAGCGCACCAAGCTCAAGCAGGCCGAACGGCCGGTAGCGCCCAGAAATCAGTGGACCGAGACGGGCTCCAGCTCGTGCGCGGCCGCCGCTGCGAAGGCGGTTTCGCGATCCAGCATGACCGCCAGCCGCTCGCCATCGGCGCCGTGGACGGCGTAGAGAATCTGTTCCGGATCGATCTCGACGCCCGGGGCCTCGATGTGGGCGTCTTCCATCACGTCCGAAGCGCGGATCGCGCGCACATAGACGAGGTCCGGGGCGCCCAGGCCCGCGAAGTCTTTGTTGGTCATAACAGGCGTCATAGGACCGCCTCCTTACGCTTGACTAAACGCCTGGAAAGCCAGGCGGTTCGGCGGCTGAACTCAGCCCGCCGTGATGGGAATGCGCCGGATCTGCCGCTCCTGCTCGGGGCGGACCAGATCGACGTGCAGCAGACCGTGCTCCAGCCGCGCCTCGGCGACCTCCAGCCCGTCGGCGAGAACAAAACTGCGGACGAATCCGCGCGCCGCGATGCCGCGATGCAAAAAGGCCTGTTCGCCCTTGCCCGCGTCGTCGCGCTTGCCGGCTATGGTCAGTTGCCGCCCCTCCAGGGTGATGGCCAGTTCTTCAGGAGCGAAGCCGGCCACAGCCAGGCTGATGCGCACCGAAGCCTCGCCGCGCTGTTCGACATTATAGGGAGGATAGCTTTCGGCCGCCGCCTTGGCGGCACGGTCAATCAGGGCGCGGGTGTGATCGAACCCCAGCAGAAAGGGGCTGTCGAACAGGATGGTGCGCGTCGTCATGGGGCCCTCGCAGCAAGCGACCCGACCGTCCGCACCCTCCCTGAAGCGGCAAGGGCGCGCGGTCGTGTGCAACAAATGGTCATGGGCGCCCCTGGGGTCAACCGGTCGTCTGGGCGCATCCCCGTTCACGTGACATACAGGTTGGAACCTTCACTGTAGGGCCACGTTTTTCGGCCTGACCGCCATTTCAAAAGGACACCCCATGCGCGCCAAGCTCATCGTCGCCAGCGTCAGCATCGCCGCCATGCTCGGCGCCGCCGCCTGCACCACGACCGATCCCTACAGCTCGACCCCGACCCGCAACAACACCGGCACCGGCGCCATCGCCGGCGCCCTGGGCGGCGCCCTGCTGGGCTATCTGACCAATACGTCGAACGGTGAACAGGGCCGCAAGAACGCCCTGATCGGCGCCGGCATCGGCGCCCTGGCCGGCGCCGGCGTCGGCCAGTACATGGACCGCCAGCAACGCGCGCTGGAAGCCGAACTGTCGGGCACCGGCGTCGGCGTGGCCCGTCAGGGCGAGAACCTGGTGCTGCGCATGCCGTCGGACGTGACCTTCGCCACCAACCAGTCGAATCTGGACAGCCGCTTCCTGCCGGTGCTCGACGATGTGGCGCGAGTGCTTCAGGAGTATGACCGCTCGATGGTCGACGTCATCGGCCACACCGACTCCTCGGGCGGCGACGCGATCAACCAGCCCCTGTCGGAGCGCCGCGCCTCGTCGGTCGCCTCCTATCTGATGGACCACGGCGTGATCCGCGAGCGCCTCTATGTCGCCGGCAACAGCTCGCGCACCCCGATCGCCTCGAACGACACGGCTGAGGGCAAGGCGCAAAACCGCCGCGTCGAGATCCTGATCCGTCCGTTCAAGGGCTGATCCGGCTCCGGCCCGGAAACGACAAAGGGCGGCGCTTCGGCGCCGCCCTTTTTTGCTGCGCCCCAGTCTAGTCGGGGCGGCCGATCGAGCTGTAGCGGAAGCCGCGGGCCTTCATGTCGTCAGGCCGATAGACATTGCGCAGATCGACCATGACCGGCTGCTTCAGCAGCAGCTTGATACGGTCCAGGTCCAGAGCGCGGAACTGATCCCACTCGGTCAGGATGACCACCACGTCGGCCCCCGCAACGGCGTCATAGGGGCCGTCGCGGAACGTCACGCCGTCCAGCAGCTTGGCTGCCTCATGCATGCCCTCGGGATCGAAGGCCTGAACCTTGGCGCCCATGGCGATCAGCGCCGGGGCCACATCCAGCGACGGGGCGTCGCGCATGTCGTCGGTGTTGGGCTTGAAGGTCAGGCCCAGCAGGGCGACCGTCCTGCCCTTCAGGTCGGCGCCGCCCAGGGCCGCCGCTACGCGCCCCGCCATGGCCTTCTTGCGCGCGTCATTGACCTCGACCGTCGTTTCGATCAGGCGCAGCGGCGCGCCTGCGTCGGTCGCCGTGCGCACCAGGGCCAGGGTGTCCTTGGGGAAGCAGGACCCGCCATAGCCCGGCCCGGCGTGCAGGAACTTGGCGCCGATTCGGTTGTCCAGACCGATGCCGCGAGCCACCTGCTGCACATCGGCGCCCAGGCTTTCGCACAGGTCGGCCATCTCGTTGATGAAGGTGATCTTCAGCGCCAGGAAGGCGTTGGCCGCATACTTGGTCAGCTCCGAGGTGCGGCGACCGGTGAACAGGATCGGCGTCTCGTTGAGGTTCAGCGGGCGATAGAGCTCGGCCATGACCGGGCGGGCGCGCTCGTCCTCCAGACCGACGACGACGCGATCCGGACGCTTGAAATCGCCGATGGCGGCGCCTTCGCGCAGAAACTCGGGGTTGGAAACCACGGCGAAGTCGGCGTCCGGCCGGCGGGCGCGGATGATCCGCTCGATCTCGTCGCCGGTCCCGACGGGGACGGTCGACTTGGTGACCACCACGGTGAAGCCGTCGATCAGGTCGGCGATCTCCTCGGCGGCGGCATAGACATAGGACAGGTCGGCGTGGCCGTCGCCGCGGCGCGAGGGCGTTCCGACCGCGATGAAGACGGCGTCGGCGGACCGGATCGCCTCGGCGCCGTCCAGGGCGAAGGACAGGCGGCCGTCCCGCACATTGGCCGCAACCAGATCCTCGAGCCCCGGCTCATAGATCGGCATCCGCCCGGCGTTCAATTGGTCGATCTTGGCGGCGTCCTTGTCTACGCAGGTCACGACGTGGCCGAAGTCAGCGAAGCAGGCTCCGGAAACAAGCCCGACATAGCCGGTGCCGATCATTGCGACGCGCATGCGCTCATCCTCTTGATGCAGTCAGGCCGAGATAGCGCCCAAGCATGACGTTCGCCAGTCAGCCGGTCGCCCCCGGGCAAAGAAAAAGGGCGGCCGATCCGAATGGATCGACCGCCCCTGATCTTATCGACCTTCGAGATCATCGGGACCGGCGCGAACCGGTCCCTCCGAGTCTTAGAAGTTGATGTCGATGGTGGCGCGACGGTTGAGCGGCTCGCGCACGCCGTCGGCCGTGGCCTTGGCCAGGTTGGTCTCACCCTTGC
>JGI11944J13513_1002482_pt1 | contig 12809 bp, 8 predicted proteins | sample TerdegcoTASludge_FD_13513 | JGI IMG/M metagenome (IMG submission 13513) | reverse complement strand
TCTTTGAAGCGAAGGAAGATCCTGTCGCTGTTTCGTTTCGCCCTCTCTTCAATCAGGTCGCCGAGGACGTAGGGGGGATGGGTGTGTGTCATTGGTGCCTCCTTATCGAGTGCAGGGCATTCTCTCAGGTAAACCTTCTGCCCTGTGCGTGTTGTTTGAACGTGAGCTCAGAACCACAGCGGTACTTATGGTTTCTTTTCGCTCTTTATTTTTTATCCATGATGTAGACAACCCCTCGGTTGCCGTCCACCCATATCTTGTCGCCTGTTTTAATCTTCTGGGTAGCTTCCACAGTTCCGGAAACGCATGGAATACCGAATTCTCGTGCCATGATAACAGGATGAGAAAGAGCGCCACCACCATCAGTTACAAGGCCTTTAATTATGCCGAAAACAACCATCCATGCAGTGGATGTTCCTGGAGCAACAAGGATCTCGCCAGGCTGTAATTCTGAGATTTTGTCCACGCTCATAATTACCCGTGCAACACCCTGGAAAGACCCTGGTGCAGATGATGCACCGTACAGATCCGCCTTCAACTCCTTTCTTACTACGGGGACCTGTGTTGATACAAGAAGGGTGGGATCGCTCCGAACGATATCCTGCGCCTGGCTTATATCACCAAAGAAGGGTGCTGGTTCAATGGTCATGTTCTCTTCCCACGCCTTTTTCCGCCGCTCAACGTAGGGACGAAGATTGATTTTTCCTATAGGTATGGCTGATTTTCGTATTTCATTCGGGTGGAGAAAGAAAACATCATCGGGATCATCGATAGCTCCAGCTTCAGCAAACCGTCTGCCAAACTCCTGGAGAATCCATCGACCTATAGCGCCGATATAGCAGTCACAGTAATAGCCATGATCCTCACTCCAATAACCTGATTTTTGAGCTGCTTTCACAAGAAGAGCAAAGGCAGCTCTCTGTGCTTCAGGTACCTTGGCAAGAATATCTTTTTCAGCCTGTTCCCGATCTTTTATCACGCGTTCCCGTTCCACATCGAATTTGAATACTTCCTGCGACATAAGAAGTTTGATTCTTCCCAATGCCAGGCTTGGTTTCTCGAACCATACGGGGGCATCATAAGAATGTGCCCGGTCGGAACGCCAGCCATGTTCTAACAGAAAGTCATGATAGAGCTTATTCCATGTCCGTCCAGCTTCTGTGCCATTGAGTTTGCCCAGGAGAGCATCATCCTCAGTAGAATTGAATGTCTCTTCCAGGCCAAGTTCCACTGCCTTGCGACCGAGCTGCCACATCATTCTGCCTATCTTCATGTCCTGGTTCTCAAAACCAGACATGACTTTATGAAAGTTTGGATCGATGGACGGTTCTACTCCGAAAACAGTCCTCCACATCTCCTGAAGAAGACCCACAATGTAAAAAGATGCCATGAGCATGATAAAGTGGATCTCACCTTCTTTGCGGTTCATGATAAATGCAAAATCAAGAAAGAAGCTCAACAGGTCAGCATTACTCAACTTTTTTATGTCTTCCCATTCTTTAAGACCCCGGGATTCTTTGGCATCTTTATACATCTTTAATAGTTCTGCCTTATACGGATCCCACACCCCATCAAAGTTTTCGAGAAAGGGCTTAATCTTTTCTCTAAAAATGGGTTCCCGCTGTTTTGCCTCTTCAGGGGTTGTACGAATAGCGGTAATATACGGATAGCCTTTCACAAAACGCGAATCCCAGCCGTGGGTTGTGGGTAAGCACAGCGTTTCCGCGCCATAACGCACTCCGTGATAGTACCAGTACCAGCCGATACCAATATATGTTGGTTTCATGGGCGGCCTGCCATGTACAACATCACACAGTAAAACTCCGTATTCTTTTGGATCTTTTTCGTCGTCAAATTCATAAAAGCTCAAATCATATGCATCGTGCAACATAGGCTCCCCCTTCTCTCATTATTTGTCCTGTGGACATTCGGCCACAGTAAATACCCTGAATCTGAAGCACTCTGAACCTCCATGTACACATCTTTCCACACACTGCTATAGACTCCTTGAGCGGTCAGAGAACACGATATTTCATCCAGCGTTACTTAAACGTCAACATTCCTACCATCAAATCAAGGACCTGGTCGACCGGCGCCTGCTTTGCAATAACAACCGGACGCGCCTGAAGTAAAACGATGTTAGGGAATGGCTGGTCTTCAACAACAGCCCACTCGATATCCTGAGGCAAACCAAAATGTTCTTCAAGCCTGTTGGCAAGACGTGCAATTTCCTTTACCTCATCATCGCTCAGACAAAAGGAACAGGCCTTCTCGGGCGAAAGTTCAGCATCTTCAATACCACAATCCAGACAAATCGTGGCCTTGTCCTTTTTGCCAAGGGTCCTTTCTCTGATTTCCAGCGTTGCTTTATCGACAACCCAGCGATCAGGCATAAGTTCTCCTGAAACAACACTTTCTCCAAGACCCCAATTCGCTTCTACTATAATTTTTGAGGTATCGCCTGTATTGGGATCAGCGCTAAATGCAATACCCGCTGAGCGAGCCTGAACCATGGCAAGCACTGCAACCCCTATAGGCTCATTCCCGAGAGGCAAGCCCTTCGCAATACGAAAAGCCAGTGATCGCTCGTTAAATGTACTTGCCCACACCTTGCGAACCTTATTGAGGAGATCGTCCTTCCCTTTAACATTGAGGTACGTCTCATACTGCCCGGGATGACTCACCACACCGGCCGACCGTGTTGAAACGGCAAGGTCCAGTTTGCATGCCTGATCACACAGTTGACTGTAATATGAAAGGAGTGCATCAGCCATTTCAGGGGGCAAAGGCTTCGATTCTACAGCGTGTCGCATAGCCCTGCTGAGGGAACGGATTCCCTCAACATCCTCCGCGGTAGGCGTGTGGACTTCTAAGAGACGTTCTATCTCTTCTGAAACCCCCGTAAGCTTCATAAACATACCATAGGCATCTACAGACAAACAGAATCCTTTTGGAATTGGAAGCCCTGCCTTTGCGATTTCACCTAAATTCGCACATTTTTTGCCGACGAGGTCGTTATTTTCTTTACCCAGTTCTTCTACCCAGTAAATCCATTTCGTGGCCATTATACCCTCCTTGATCCCACTTCTCTTTCCAACCCTTCCATCGTAAAATATACATCAGTGAATCTCATCTATATCAAACAAGAACTGACTATGGTATGCTCATGTTTTTCTCTTTATTTTTCTGTGATTCTTTAAAAATTGTGTCGAAAGCATCTACCATTGCCTGAGCAAATTCAAGGTCTTCCAGGTTACAGGGAACTTCCACGATTTCAACCCTTGGGTCAAGACCCTGCCTCAAGGCATCAACAAAAACACGATCTCCTTCAGGATCATACAAGACCGTACCCTCACGGTCGATAGCTGACCACCCCTTGAGGGGCACAAAAAATTTCACAGGCCCTTTTGCCTTATTGAGTTTATCTCGGTAAAAAGATGCAGCATATGTTAATTCTTCAGCATTGAACCGAGTCATGGACCTCAATTCATCCATCTTCATAATACGGGGTCGCGATGCATATTTTTCTCGGTTCTTTCTGGTCACCCCACATCCAGTAAGGTTTACAGTGCTTGGAGCAATAATTTGCGGTATTCCTCTCTCTGCTGCTGCATCGAGTCGCGCCATACCTGCAGGTCTGTTGCCCTGGTAAATTTCCTCAATCAGGCCAGCGGGAACTATATCAATGACTCCATCAAAGAAGCCCTGTGAAATCAGCGTGTCCATTGCCCTCTCACTGATACCCTGGGCATGAAAAGGAAATACATGATATCCCTTGGCCTCAAGTAAATTTTCCACTTGTTGCGCGCACTGTGGACAGAAACCTATTTCGGTTATTGCAACAGACGGAAAGGGTAATGTCAAAGACTTATGGGAGCTGCTCTCTTCCACCATTCCTGAAATCGCTCCGGCCACCTGGGCGATGGCATTCGTCAGAAGTTCATTGAGGCCCGTGAACTCCATAATTACCTGCATGACGACGATATCCATAGAATCAAACCATTCTGAAACATATGCAGGCATAGCTGCGGAAGTAGCAATTACCTTTGGTATGCCAAAGGGTAGTTTGCTCATAATTCTCGCGCCAATGAGCGCCATGGAAGCACCGCCAAGAGCAACTGCGCCATCAAGCTCGTCTCTGGCAAGAAGGTCAACAATCTTCAGCTGTGCTCCTGCCACCATTATTTCTGCCTTGGCAAAACGATCACGGGATGCCCTGAAGTCCTCAGTGTCATGTCCCATAAGTCCAGCAATCTCGCGAGCCGTTATATCCGGGTTGCCCTTCGGCTCACCACCCATACCCATGTCCATAAGGATGGCCCGGTGTCCCCGTGCGGAGATTTTATCCTTCAGTAGCTGCAATTGTTCCCCTTTCGTGTCGAGGGTTCCCAGAACAACAATCGTTTTTGCCATATTAGTATAGCCTCATATTTTCATTGAATAAGGTTTGCTCATGAACGGTATTATCTCTGTCCATACCTCTGTGCCAAAGCAGCCACTGCAGCAAGAGCAGCTATCTTTTTCTTAGTATCTATTTCATGGGACAGTTTTGCCGTTAATAGTACGTCCCGCTCCATAATGGCCATCATATCGGCAAACAGTGTTGTCTCCGTCTCGATGAAATGGGTACCGAGGTCACCTGCGATGAAGCGGGGGTTTTCCATCACTGCCTGGTGGAAGGGAATATTATTCTTGGGTCCAACGATGATATACTCATAGAGAGCCCGCTTCATACGGGCAATGGCCTCCTTGCGATCCCTTCCCCAGACGATGAGTTTGGATATCATGGGATCGTAGAAGGGTGGAATGGTGTAGGATGAATAGACCCCGCTGTCAACACGGATGCCAGTCCCTCCGGGAGCATGGTAGCTCAGTATCTTTCCAGGAGTTGGGACGAAGTCATTGACTGGGTCCTCGGCATTAATTCTGCATTCAATGGCACTGCCCTTTATGCGGATATCGTTTTGGGCAAAGGAAAGGGGGAGTCCCGAGGCGATCCGTATGCCCTCCTTCACAATATCGACTCCGGTGACCATCTCGGTAACAGGATGTTCAACCTGAACCCGGGCGTTCACCTCTAAGAAGTAAAACTTACCCTTCGAGAAGAGGAATTCCATGGTCCCTGCTCCTTCATACCCCACAATACGAGCAGCGTTGGCAGCAATCGCCCCCATTTTTGATCTCATTTTCTGGGCAACTGCTGGCGAGGGGGATTCCTCGATGAGTTTCTGGTGTCTTCTCTGGATGGAGCATTCTCTTTCGCCTAAATGGATGGCGTTGCCATGGGAGTCACCGAGAAGTTGAAACTCGATATGTCGTGGATCAGGTAAGTATTTTTCGATGTACACATCACAGATACCGAAGGTAGTAGTGGCTATGGCCTGGGTTGATTCCAGTGCTTTGTCCAAATCTGCTTCCTTATCCACAATGGTCATCCCGATACCACCGCCACCGCCCGATGGCTTAATAATGATGGGGTAACCAATCTCGCGGGCAATGGATTTTGCCTGTGAGAACTCAGTTACACATTCATTGGTTCCGGGAACCACCCCCCCCCCCCCCCCCCCCCCCCCCCTTCTGCTCGCACAGCGAAGCAAACTTGGGGTTCTCTGCCAAAAACCCGTAGCCGGGATGGATGGCGTCAGCACCGCAGTCTTTTGCTGTCTGAATCACTTTCTCCATATTGAGATAGCTCTGGATCGCAGGGGCAGGACCTATTAAATAGGACTCATCAGCGTACTTGGCAAAGAGGGCATTTCTGTCTGCCTCGGAATAGATGGCAACCGAGGGAATACCCATTTCCTTACAGGCACGCATGATGCGTATAGCAATTTCTCCACGATTGGCAATAAGAATCTTTTTCAGCATATTACGCCACCACCATGAGGACATCGTTCGGTTCAACGATCTCCCCTACCTGGGCACAAATCTCTTTCACAACCCCGCCATGGGGAGCATTCAAGTGCCGCCTCATCTTCATGGCCTCAATCATAGCCACAAGGTCACCTGCTTTTACCGTATCACCTACGCTCACTTCAAAGGAAAGGACAAGGCCTGCCATGCCGGCGAGGACTGCTCCTTCCGGGGCTGTTTTCTTTGCTTTTGTGGGGGGTTTCTCTCCCTGGATGGTGGGCTCTCCCCTCCCCTCTCCGCCCCACACCGGGGAGATCTTGACAGTAAAGACCTCACCGTCCACGTCAACGGTAAATTCTGTGGGAAACTCTACAGGGATGGTGCTGGGGGAAATGGGTTTCCCTGCGGAGCCTTTGACTGGTTTTTTTGTCTCAGCCCGTTTCAGGGGCTGCCCAGGAATCAATATCTTGAGCAAAAGTTCATCATCAGAAAGGTCAGGGCCAATCTCTTTGCGGAGTTCCTCCACTGATTTCAGGTAATTTACGGGCTGCCAGTTGATAAATTCTTTTGTCCGCGGAAGACTCATTACTCTATCCATCACGTTCTGATCCACGGGACCTGCAGGCTCTCCGTAATAGCCGAGCAAGTATTTTATGGCCTCATCGGTGAACTGTTTATACCGTTCACCTGAAATGACGTTCTCTACGGCCTGAGCACCCACGATCTGGGAGTAAGGCGTGGCCATAACTGGATATCCGAAATCCTTTCTGACCACCACAACCTCTTCCAAGATCTCATCAAGCCTGTTCAGCATTCCCACCTCGCTGAGCTGACGGGTCAGGTTTGTCATCATACCGCCTGGTACCTGGTGTTCAAAATGGAAAACGTCGTATTCCGTTGGAACACCGATGGGGAGCCCTTCTTCCTCTGCCACTTTTCGAAAATAGGTTGAAACCTGGGCAAGGGCATCTTCATCGATATCTGACGTAAAACCAAGCTTTTTGGCATTACGCAGGATGGTTTCTATCGCCGGCAATGAAGTTCCGTTCGCAAGCGGTGCTACTGCGGTATGGACAGTTGTAATCCCTGCCTTAATTGCTTCCAGGTAACAGAGGGGGGCAAGACCGGGGTTGCAGTGGGAGTGGAATTCAACCGGAAGACCTTCGCAGTTTTCGAGAACCGTGGTTGCCAATTCTCGTGTCGCCTCTGGTGTGATAACCCCTGAGGCATCCTCTATCATAATCCTGTCCACACAGTCCTTTGCGGAGGCGATCATCCTTGTTTTATGAGCCCATAGTTCGTTCGTATGAACAGGGCTCGAAGTATACATTAATGATGGCACCACCTCAGCGCCTTCTGCCTTGGCTATCCGTGCGAAGTAAATGAATTTTTCCATATCCGTTTGATAATCACATACCCAAAAGCTTTTTATCCCATTCGCAACGGACCGTTTGATCCAGAGGGTAATGATGTCACGGGGAGTGCTGAGGTCAAAAGACGAAAGAGCAAAGATCACGAAAGATCCGCGAAGAGGCGTTTTTGTGATGAGCCTTGATAAAACGCGAATCCTTTCCCAGGGATCTTCATGAAGTGTTCTCACCTGAACTGTGAATGCCTGTGATCCAACTGTGGCTATGGCCTTATACCCCACCCTGTCCATTACTTCGGCTATGGGCATCATATGGTCGGTCCTCATAAGGTAACCCCAGAGACTCTGCTGGGCATCCCGGATGGTTTGATCGATAAACTCAATCTTTTTCATGGTTCATTACCCTCATTTTCTTGATTGTTACAATTTTCTGTACATCGGATCGTTTCAAGCCCCCTTATCCTGTATACTGCGTTCCGACGTATTCCCCTCTTTCATCTTGTACTTTATAGCAACGTTACGCTCTTCCTTCAATGCAGACTTTCTAATGAATTCATTAGCCATAGATATCAATGTGGTTGACTTCATTGTATACAGCAGGTTAGACTTTTATCGGATGCGGCTTCCTCATATCAATCCACAACATATTATTACGTTTTACTTCGTTGCCAAGGAAACAAGTTTTAGCCTTGCCTCAGAGAAGCTCTGCATAACCCAATCGGCCGTCACCCAACAGATTAGGGCCCTGGAGCTCCAGTTCAAGATCAAGCTCGTGAACGTGAAACGAAAGAGGGTTTATCTGACGAAAGCTGGCGAGCACCTGAAGGGTCTGGCCGAACACTTCCTCAATCAGACCCTGATGATAGAAGACTACCTCAAAAGTTATACCCTGAATAATCTCCATGTGGGGATTGCGCGAAGCCTGACCAGATACCTGACAGGCATCATTGAGACCTTCAGAGAGCTTCATCCATCCGTTCGCGTAACAGTGCGCGAAGCGCCTTCCAAAGTCCTTGCAGAGGAGTTGCTTGACTTCCAGCATGATATTTGTCTCGTAGGAACACTGATGCAGCCAAGTGATAAACTTAAAATTTTTCGTGTCCCCCATGTAGAAAAACTGATATTTGTGGCAGGCGCAGCATGTCCTCTCGTTGCAGGCCAGACTGCCGAGTGGAAAGATCTGGCCCGATATCCTCTGATTCTCCAGTCCGAGGGGTCCCTTGGGAGAAAAACAGTTCTTGATCAGTTCAAGAGCAGAGGGCTGGAGCCTATTATTGGAACCGAAACGGATAATGTTGAGTGGGCAAAGGATCTGGTGCGGCAGGGGAAGGGAATTGCCTTGATGTTCCTTCCAAACGTAAAGGAAGAACTGGAACAGGGTACCCTTAAGATTTTACCTATTGCTGATTCTGAGGTTACCTACGACATCGACATTCTCCTCAATCGGGAAATGCCTCAATCCCCTTTGACGGAAGCTTTTTTAGCCGTCATTCGAAAACGCTTCATGTACGAGGTCATTCAGGGCTGATTGTTTTCTTTTTCTGAAAAACACTCCTTACCATAATTGCTACGCCTCGATAAGCTTTTTCGACGTATCCGTACGGTCGCGTACGAGCGAATGGATTTCCTTCATGAAGCTCTATTCCCGGTGAATAATTTTTCTTAGAAAATACTAAATTAATTTGTCTTGCTCTGGTAATATCGAAGACGTATATAGATAAAATAACACGTAGAGGTTTTATAACAGAAAAATTGTCGATCATAATGGCTGTTATACACCATATCACTCAAACGCACTGAATGAGGAGACAAAACAGTGGAACCAGTTGCACCGTTTAAAGAGGCCATCGAGATGATCAGGGACGCAGGGGGAGAAACCTTTCGCAGTTGCTTCCAGTGCGGTCTCTGTACAGCCAGTTGCCCCTGGAACAATGTGAGAACCTTTATGCCCCACAAGAAGATTACGGAGTCCAAATTCGGCCTTGTGGAACTGAGCGAGGAAGATTGGTGGCTCTGCTCCACCTGTAATATGTGCGTCAGCCGGTGTCCCCGGGGGGTGGCCATCACCGACATAATCCGTGCTGTCCGTAACATAACCCTCGACAGCGTAATTCGTGCCGTTCCAGAAAGCCTCCGGAATGCCATGGGAAGCCTGAAAAATGCCGGCAATCCATGGGGAGGTAACAGAGAAGAAAGATCGGATTGGGTAAAAGACCTTGCTATTCCTCCTGTTAATGAGAATACAGAGATGCTGTATTTCTCCTGCTGTACACCCGCTTACGATCCCAAGATGGGAAACGTTGCACGGGCCACAGCTAGAATACTGCAAAAAACTGGAGCGCAGTTCGGCATTCTCGGAAGCAATGAAAGCTGCTGCGGAGAAAGCGTTCGAAAAGCTGGAAACTACGCTCTTTTTGACAGCCTTGCGGCAAGGAATATAGCAGCAATTCAAACATCCGGTGTCAAGGAACTAATTGTTACATCACCTCATTGTTACGAGACGTTCAAGCATGATTACCCAGCGTTAGGGGCACATTTTACGGTAACCCACTTTGTCCAATATCTGGCACGGCTCATTGACGAGGAACGCCTTATTTTTAAAAAACCTTTTCCGAAGAATGTCGTCTACCATGATCCCTGCTACCTCGGTCGTCACAATGGGATTTACGACGAACCCCGCAGAGTTCTGGAAAATATTCCTCATCTTACCCTTCTCGATGAGAATAATGCCAGGGAAAATAGCCTCTGCTGCGGTGGAGGCGGTGCGCGAATCTGGATGGAAACCAAAAAGGGGGAGCGCTTTTCAGATACGTTGGTTAAACAGGCTATCGATGTGGGGGCTGACGTCCTCGCCACAGCATGCCCTTACTGTATACTCAACTTTAGGGACAGCGCTCTGACTCTGGGTAAGGAAGACACCCTTAAAGTAATGGATATTTCTGAGATTGTTGATGAAGTACTGGAGTGAGAACAGGAGAGACTATGCCTGATGAGAATACCGTGAAAGAGGATCCTGTAATTCAGGATAAGATAGGAGCACTTTTAGTGGTGGGTGCTGGTGTTGGTGGAATACAGGCCGCCCTCGATGGAGCAGCCTCGGGGTTCAAGGTATACCTTGTGGACAAAGGGCCTGCCATGGGCGGCAGGATGGCGCAGCTTGACAAGACATTTCCCACCAATGACTGTTCCATGTGTATCCTCTCTCCAAAGTTTATCGAATGTGCAGAAAACCCCAACATCTCAATCATGACAAATACCCAGGTTGAGCGGGTTGACGGCGATGCAGGCAATTTCCGGGTCCACCTTATTCAGGAACCCCGCTATGTGGATGAAGAAAAGTGCACAGGATGCGGTACGTGCGCAGAGTATTGCCCGATCTATGTTCCAGACCTTTACAACGAGAATCTCACAAAAAAGAAGTGTATCCATATTCACTTTCCTCAGGCAGTTCCGGCTGCATCCACTGTCGATCCTGACCGATGCCTGTTTTTACAGAGAAAAATATGTCAGATTTGCGTGCCCACATGCAGGAGCAAGGCAATCAATTTCAAAATGCAGCCAAAGAAAACCACCCTTGAGGTTGGAAGTATTATCCTGGCACCCGGATACGATCCGTTCGATCCCCTTTCTCAGACCCAGTATGGATATCACCGCTTCTCGAATGTTGTCACAAGCCTGGAGTTCGAGCGCATGATCAGCGCTTCGGGGCCAAATAGCGGTGAGCTCCTCAGACCTTCTGACGGGAAGGTGCCTCATAGGATTGCCTGGATTCAGTGCGTTGGGTCGCGGGATGAAACCTCGAACTGCTCGTACTGTTCCGCCGTTTGTTGTATGTATGCCACAAAACAGGTCATCCTCTCAAAGGAACACCACCCGGGGATAGAAGCTGTCGTCTTCCACAATGATATTCGTGCCTATGGCAAAGGATTTGAACGGTTTTATGAGAGGGCGAAAGCTATGCCTGGGGTTCGCTATATTTGGAGTAAAGCATCAATCCTTGAGCAACTTCCGGAAACAGGCAGCGTTGTGCTCCGCTATCGCATCAACGGGCGCGAGGTAAAGGACGAGCAATTTGATCTTATCGTCCTCTCTATCGGACTGAGCCCAACGGCAAGCAACCGAGAACTTGCTCAGAAACTTTCAATCGATCTGGATAGTCACGGTTTCTGTAAAAGCCCTGCCTTTTCTCCCATGGAAACATCCCGAAAAGGGGTCTTTGCCTGTGGCGTTTTTCATGCCCCTATGGATATTCCCGACACGGTAACCATGGCAAGCGGGGCCGCCTCGTTGGCTTCGCAGCTTCTCTCTGAACAACGGGGAACTCTGGTAGAAGAGAAGGTCTATCCTGAGGAACGCGACATACAAGGAGAACCGCCGCGAGTAGGAATCTTTGTATGTGATTGTGGTACGAACATAGCCCGTGTCGTAGATGTGAAAAAGGTCGTGGAATATGCAAAGCGACTCCCGGGTGTCGTCCATTCCGTTGAAGAAACCTTTGCCTGTTCTGTCGATTCAGTCAGCCATATGGTTGACACCATAAAGAAAGAGGGACTTAATCGGGTTGTGGTGGCCGCGTGTACACCGAGAACGCATGAGCCCGTCTTCCAGAATGCCCTCTGTGAAGCTGGGCTCAACCCCTATCTTTTCGAATTTGCCAACATTCGCGAACAATGTTCTCTTGTCCATATGACAGACAAGGAGACAGCGACGGAAAAGGCAAAAGACCTGGTGCGCATAGCAACAGCACGGGCAGTTCTTTTGGAGCCTCTTTACCGTATTTCATACAAGGTGGTACGGTCTGCCCTCGTCATCGGGGGTGGTATTGCCGGCATGAAGGCAGCCCTCAGCCTCGCCGACCAAGGCATTGAGGTTAACCTCATAGAAAAGAGCGATACCCTGGGTGGTCTTGCCAAGAGGATACCGGAGACACTTGAAGGAGATGATATTACGGGTTTTATTGAGGGACTGATCAGGGAGGTCAAAAAGAATACACTCATTCAGGTTATTACCAATGCTGAACTGGTCGACTGCTCAGGATATGTGGGAAATTTCCTCTCCGTAGTCAAGACAGGGCCGGCTGGTGTCCTCAAAGAAATCAGCCATGGCGTTGTTTTGGTAGCAACAGGAGCTGAAGAATTAAAGCCATGGGCTGCATACCTCTATGGCGAGGACGACCGCGTAAAAACCCTTCTGGAGCTTGACGAACTGATCGAGGCAAACGGTGATGAAGCCAGACAATGGAAAGGAGCGGCTTTCATCCAGTGTGTGGGATCCAGGGATGAGGAGCGGCCTTATTGTAGTCGCGTGTGCTGTGGCCATTCCGTGAAGAATGCGCTCAAATTGAAAGAACTTAATCCAGAGATGGACGTTTATGTCCTTTACCGGGACATCAGAACATACGGATTCAAAGAGGATTACTACAAGAAAGCGTCTGAACAGGGTGTGATATTTATCCGGTACGAGGTGGACGACAAACCGGATATCAGGGCCGCCAACGAGGATGGCAGGTCATTTTTGAGGCTCACCGCGACGGAACCAATCCTTGGTCAGCGAATCGAGATAGATGTTGACATGGTATGTCTGGCTT
>JGI11944J13513_1002481_pt1 | contig 12813 bp, 10 predicted proteins | sample TerdegcoTASludge_FD_13513 | JGI IMG/M metagenome (IMG submission 13513) | reverse complement strand
CTTTTTTTTTTTTTGACTGATCTTTATTGGTATTACACTCTTTTGAAGATGGGATTCTTTGTATTTATATCTAAAATAAAATGATGGTTAATTAATCAATAAAAAAAATTAGAAAAAAGAGAATTTAATATCTTAAATTCCTTTTTTTATTTCCTGAAGCCTTATTATATGCTACTTGTCTCTTTTTACCCTTGGCATATATTCCATAACCCCTATTCTTTAGGGCAGTGTTTTTAGCAATTTTGGCATAAGAACCCGATGAATAAATTCCATTACTTTTATTATTAGATGCTGTATTGTAGTATATGGATGCTGATTTAGCTATAGATATTATACCTGTCTTGTAATTATTTTTTGCTGAATTTTTATAGATGTATGCTGAGGATCCCCTGGAATAAATTCCATATCCTTTATTAGCATAGGCTGTGTTTTTGTTTATATTTGCGGATACACCTTTAGAATATATTCCATGTAACTTGTTGTAATACGCCTTATTATTATAAATAATGGCTTTTGATCCAGTAGAATATATTCCGTACTTGTTATAGTAGTTTTGATTGGATTCAATGAGCGCATTGTAACCATTTGAAAGGGCACCACAGTTAACATTGTATTTTGCTTTATTACTAATGATTTTAACTGTTGAACCTGTTGAATAGATTCCATTACCTGAATTTTTAGTAACATTAGATCTATAAATGATTGCCTTATACCCTGAAGACCGGATACCATTCTGTTTATTGTAATTAGCAGATGAATCCCAAATTTGTGCAGAACTTCCAGTAGAATAAATACCATTCTGTTTATTGTAATTAGCAGATGAATCCCAAATTTGTGCAGTGCTCCCAATAGAATAAATACCATTCTGTTTATTGTAATTAGCAGATGAATCCCAAATTTTTGCAGTGCTCACAATAGAATAAATACCATTCCAGCTGTTATAATCCGTTTTAACACCATTTATCTGAGCATTGTTACCTGAAGATCGGATTCCATTATTTTTATTAGAATTTGCCCCTATACTGAACAATTTAACCCCAGAACCTGTGGATCTAATTCCGTTTTGTGAATTTGATGAAGTAACTGCATTGTATATTGTGGCATTATTCTTAGTGGAGTATATTCCATTTTGCCCATTGTTATTAGCTGAACTGACATAATTTACATAGGCATTGAGGCCATCCAGATAAATACCATTCAGTTTATTTTGATTGGCACTTAATACTAGGAAGATGTAGAGATCGTTACCTTTAGAGTATATTCCATTTTGACCATTAAGGGTTGAGTTAACATAATACATTTGAGCTTTACTGCCACTAGAATAAATTCCATTATATCCATTACTTGCACATAGAATATTGTACAGAAAAACATTGTTTCCAGTGGAATAAACACCATTCCATGTATTGTTATAGATTGATGATGATGATATACTGTTATCAGCTCCAGTTAAATGAAAACCATTTTTTTGGTTATATCTAGATTTAATTGAAACAAATCGGTTTCCAGACCCACTAGAGTTAATACCCGAATAGTCATTCAATTCTGTAGTTGAATTGGTAACTGTACTATTATTTCCATCGATCAATATCCCATTTTTATAATTATAGTTGGCATAACACTGATTTATTGTGGTATTATGTCCTTTAGAATAAATTCCATGGTCATAATTGAAATAAGCATAATTCAAGGTTATGTTGGAATTATATCCTTCAGAATAAATACCCGATTTTTCATTGTAATGAGTTCTGCTGTTATAGACGGTTGTATTATTTCCTGAGGAGGTGATTCCATGCCCATCACTGTATGTTACATTATTAAGCTCAAGATAAGCATTATTTCCAGTGGAATTTATTCCATTGGAACCGCTGGAAGATATATTGTTATTCTTTATATTTGCAAAGTCTCCAGACGAATTTATCCCTTCCATACCGGCATATGTGATTTTATTATTTATTACATGGACATTATCACCTGTGGAGTTCACCCCACATAAGTTTGTGTCATTAATTGTATTATTGGAAATAGTAGCATTATCCCCAGTAATAAGGATACCGTCTCTTGTAGAGGAAAGAATGGTGTTATTATTTATGGTAGCATTGTTTCCATCCACACTCATAGAGCCATTAATTGACAATCCAGAGACTGTGGTGTTAACAGATGAACTTAAAACCTGTATAATATCATTGCCAGCGTCACCAAATAATTCAACACTCCCCTCTGCTATGATGGAGACTGAACGATCTAAAATAATTTTCACATTTTCATATAAACCTTCCATGAAAGTGAAGGTATCCCCATCCTCAAATGTGTATTCCACTCCATCTAGGGTAAATGTGGTTGAAATACCATCTGAAGTGAATATGTCAGAATAAGTGGTATTATTCACTGCATAATTAGCTGCAGAAACTGTACTAATCATAGACAATACAGCCAATACCAATACCACTGCAAATATTGTTTTTTGTTGTGATTTAATTATATTACCTCCAATTTTTTAAAAAAATTTTCTTAAAATATTAATAATAAAAAATCATTTTATGTGAACATTATTCTAATGATTATATTTAAATTTTATTAATTGAAACGAAGTAATACTTTTAAAAATAGCTTCAAAATGGTTAAAAAAGATAAAAATAGTTTATAATAATTTTTTTTATTTAATGAGCTTTTTTTATCGAATCTATGATTCAAAATTGCCAAAAAACAAAAAATAGAATTAGTGTAATGGGAAGATAGAATAGAATGAATAAAAAGTTTTTTCCACTTTAAAGGGTTATAATCGGATTATTTTTTAAGTATTATTTTATTTAAATGTTATATCTGGTTTAGTAATAATATATCAATTTTTATTAATTTACAAGATTAAAGAACTTAAAACTCTTTAACTAACTTAAAGGTTTCCTCTGCTTCAGAGGGACTAGCTATTCCTAGTGCTATCATATCCACGTAATCTAAGGTTTTTAGAAAATCAAAAGCTTCTTCTGGTTTTAAAATGCCCGCAGCCAATATTTTTTTAGCAATAATTATTTTATCAATTTTGTACATTAATTCCCGAAATTCTAGCCGGGTGTCTTCCATGAAAGTGCTTGTATCCATCAAATAACCTAATTTGTTAACAGGTACCATGTAAATATCAAATAAATCCAAAATTGGAGATTTTAATAGATTTTTAGTAGTTTTAAATGGCATATGTGTTACTAGTCCAGGTATGGAACCAGAATCTGTTATAAGATTTAGTTTCTCTCCTACAAATTCCCAACCCCAACTATCAGTGATTATGGCGTGAAGAAGCATAGTACTTGCTTCCAGATCAGAGAATGTTTCAATATCCTCATCTTCTTTATCAGGGCGGATGGTTCCCACGATATCAAGTTCACAACCATCTTCAATGGCCATTCTAACTGCTTTTATAACATTTTCATAGGGAATTATTTGGATCCCTTTTACTCCCATATCATGTGACTTTTTAATTATTTCTAACATATTTTCGGGTTTTTGGTATAAATCCAACTGGTATAAACGTGCTCTATGTCCAAACTGAGATGCTCCGATAAAAGGAGAAGTTCCAAGAAGAGTTTTTGGTATTTCTTTATTTTTTATATTAATATTTCCATTAAACATGTGAATCAATTTATAATAATTGTTTTATAATTAGAATTAGTTTTTTACATATTAATTATATTACTTTACTTCTAAAATTGCTTGAAAATTAAAAAATGGAGTAAATTTCAGGTTTTATTCACCTAAATAATTCTTCTATATCATCAAATTGTTCGGCAACCCAGTTATAAATGTTTCTTTCTTTCACAATCTCTTTTAAACCAGATAAGCGTTCTTTTCTTTCCTTTGATTTCATGGATACTGCTTGGTATATAGCTTCTGCAGTTTGTGAAACATCAAAAGGATTCACATTTATTGAATAATCTTTCAACTCTTCATATGAACCCGCATGTTCAGATAATATTAAAACACCACCATTATCATTTATAACTGAACCTTCCTTGGATACTATGTTCATCCCATCACATATGGGATTTACCATTAAACAGTCGTAATTTTTAAAGGCTGCTGCCACCAGCGAGTAATCTGCCTTAAAAATTTGTTCAATGGGTTTCCAATCATCTGTAGAATATTTATTATTAACTTCATCAATAACTTGGTCTATTTCTTCTTTATAATCACGATATTCTTTTATTTGCTGACGGGTAGGTTTTCCAGTGGATAAAAATTTAATATTACCTAAGTATTCAGGGTGTTTCTCTAAAAACAAGTCATATGCCCTAAAACCGCGGATAATATTCTTGCTAAGATCAGCCCGGTCTGTTCTGTAAAGTAAAAAATTTTCCCCTTTAACTTTTCTTATTATTTCCTCTTTTTTTGAAACTTCTTCTGATTTAGACAATTCAAGAAGGCCTTGGTCATCCACAGATATGGGATAATTTTTAACATAGATTTCCCGGCCTTCATATTTTATTACATTTTTTTCCAGATCTACTTCATCAGCGTATTTTTCACAGGTTCTTAAAAAATTTTTTACATATTTTTCTATGTGAAAACCTACAATATCATTGGCTAATAGTCCCTTTATGATAGCTTCTTCCATGTAATCTGGTATAATACAGAAGTACTCCGGTTGTGGCCAAGGAATGTGTATAAATTGGCTTAAAAAGATATCTCCAAGTTTTTCTCTGATATAGGTGGGGCATAGGTATAAATGATAATCCTGCAGTATGATAAGCGGATCTTTTTCATTAAAAGTTGATTCTTTTACAATTCTCTCAGCAAATTTCTTGTTCACATATAGATAACCATCTTCCCATGCATGGTGTATCTTATCATCTATTTCTGGAGTATAAGGTGGATTCCACATGTAATGCTGTACAAACCACAAGAGGGGGTTACTTATTACACTGTAATAGTTTTCATAGCGGTCACGATCCACTATTACAAAAGGAACTCTGAAACGAGGATTATCTTCAGGAATAGGGACACAATTGTCTTTAAATGTTTTAGCAACTTCTGCATCTTCTTTGGACATCGCACTGGCAATCCATGTACCATTAATAGTTTCCATTACTGGGAGAAGTGTAGATACAAGTCCTCCTGCACCCCGAGTCATTACAATTTTATCCTCTTTGTCTCGGTGAAATTCAATTGGACCCCTGTTAGATGCTACAATTAAATGTTTATCCTCTAGAAACTTCTCTATTTTACTATAAACAGAATTATTTTCAAAAATAGTTTTTCCCCCTTGGTAAAATTTATTCAAATTTAGCCATGTTATATTATATTAGTCACCAAATTTAAATGCATTTTCATCTAATACTAATATACGAAATTAAATGCATTTTCATCTATAAAAATAGAAAAATCAAAGGTGAATATTATGGATAAAATGAAAGTACTTATCGCTGATCAAATAAACGAAAAAGGAATCACTGAACTTGAAGAAGTTGCAGATGTTATTGTTGATACTGATATTACTAAAGAAGAACTTATAGATGTTATTAAAGATGTTGATGGTATCATTGTTAGAAGTAGAACTAAAGTGACCCGTGCTGTGATAGAGGCTGCCCCAAAGCTTAAAATAATTGCTCGAGCTGGTGTGGGAGTAGATAATGTAGATGTTCATGCCGCCACAGAAAAAGGGATAATGGTGGTTAACGCCCCAGAATCAACTTCTATAACTGTAGCAGAACATGCCATGGGACTTATACTTTCACTGGCCCGGAAAATAGCAATTGCTGATAAGTCTGTTAAAGATGGTAAATGGGAGAAAAGTAAGTTTATGGGCATTGAACTTAACGGCAAAATAATGGGAATTATTGGTATGGGAAGAATTGGTTCTCAGGTTGTGACCCGTGCCAAGTCATTTGGAATGGAAATAATTGTATATGATCCTTATATTACAGAAGAAGCAGCTACAGAATTAGGTGTGACTGTGGTTGACTTGGAAACCGTTCTTAAAGATTCAGATATAATCACCATACACGTACCTTTAACTCCAGAAACGAAACATCTCATATCCAAAGATCAATTTGAAATGATGAAAGATAGTGCTTTTATTGTCAACTGCGCCCGTGGTGGAATCATAAACGAGAAAGCCCTCTATGAAGCCCTCACTGCAGGGAAAATAGCTGGTGCTGGTCTGGACGTGTTTGAAGTTGAACCTCCGGTTGATAATCCTCTCTTAAAATTGGACAATGTAGTTGTCACTCCACATATTGGTGCTTCAACATCTGAAGCTCAAAGAGACGCAGCTATTATTGTGGCAAAAGAAGTAAAAACAGTTTTTGAAGGAGCTTCTCCTAAGAATGTTTTGAACATGCCAGTTCTTGATCCTAAAACACTTCAAACCATCAAACCATACTTCGAATTATCGGAAAAATTGGGAAGTTTCCTCATCCAGAGTGCTAAAGGCAATATCCAGGAAGTTAACGTTACCTACTGTGGGGAATTAGCAGATCTGCCCAAAAAGGATATTTTAACCCGTATTATTCTACAAGAAATTTTAAATCCAATCCTCACTGAACCGGTGAACCTGGTTAATGCTCCGGCTGTAGCAGAAAAAAGGGGTTTAATCATAACTGAAAGTAAAAGGAAGGATGCTAAAGGATATAGTAGCCTTATAAAAGTTGAAGTCGCATCTGAAGATAGTAAAATGAGTGTCGAGGGTATATTTGTTAAAGAACCAAAAATCGTTATGATCAGCGGTTATAAAGTGGACGTTAAACCAGAAGGCACCATGATGATTGCAAAGTACACTGATCTGCCAGGCACCATAGGAGCTATAGGAACCAAACTGGGAGAACATAACATAAACATTGCTACTATGCAGGTTGGTCGAAAAGAGCTGGGTGGAGAAGCAGTTATGGTTTTAAAGGTGGATGAAAAAGTTCCACAAGATGTAATCAATGAATTAAAGAAATTAGAACATGTATACGATGCTGTGGCAGTTAACCTATAATTAACCCTATCCACTATTTTTTTAATTCATTCTATTAATTTTTAGATAAATTCAAACATTTATATATTAAAATATTTTTTTATGGTCCGATTAAGTTTATAACTCTTATATGAATTAAATCCGTGCTTTAATAACTATTTCAGATTAAATCAGGGTGTAATCTGCTAAATTTCCAAAAGAATCATAGGCCAGGATGCTTTCTTCAGTGTAAGGTTCTGCAATTATCATGTGAAAGAGGCCTTTTTTGGCAAAAAATTGCAGATCCGCTTGAGAAGGGCCTGCATTGTATCCCGGGTGACTGTGTACTGATCCTACTGCATCAGAGGTTAAAGGCATCATAAAAAGTTGCATTACTGCGCCTTCCTCAGAAGTAGAACCCGGAACAAAGATCAATCCATCTATTTTAAGTATATTATTACTTATTTTGCCCTGTAATAATGCTACAAATTCTTGTGGGTAAGACTTACGGGCAATATTAATAATTTCATCAATTACCTCTCTCTCGATTTGGACTTCCTCAAATTTCTTTTTATCAGCCCCTAATACATGGGATAAAAAATTATCTATTCTACTATTTTTCTTCATTTTGATCAGGTACCCTATAAATTTGAGTTTTAACATTAAATACATTCTATTAAATATGAAAAATCATTTATATCCATACTAAATTCATAATAGAATTTTATCTTAATAAAGCATTGGTAGTTTTTATTATATTTTCAATGAATTGAAAAAGACTGTGTCAAAAATTGGGAGATTTCTATCTGCAAACAGTCTGAATCTTTTACTGGTCACCTTTTTGCTACTTATAGGATTAAATCCTTCTACTTCAGTTTCTTTTTTGTATATTCCAATACCTCGCCGTTGCCAGCTTGGAACTTCTGCAACATTGATGCCTTTGTTAAAAAGAAGTTCATGGATATCTTTACTTTTTTTACCTCTAAGAATTTCAATGGCCTTTTCCTTTTTATAGTCTTGTCTGAGAGTCCAGTATGCATAACCATTTAGACAGTTTCGCCATGCTTCACCCTGTCGATTTTGGAAATATTCAACCACCTGACCCATTGACAATGGAATCAACCTAGAATCGAAAGAAATTGGTTTAAGTGACTGCCAGACGGAAGAATTTAAATTACTGGATTTTAGATCATTGCAAATTGTTCTGGTGAACGCTCCGCTGATAAAACTGCTAAATACCGAGTTTAATTTTTCTATACGTCCTGAGAAGGGGATATCAGCTAATAAAATATTCATTTCATCAGAAAACGTATAAATAAATAGAGGATTAAATTCTTTAAAGAAATCTATGGAGGTTTGAACCATTTTATCGGCGAAATCATCATCATAGGGCTTTTTGAATTCTAATCTTTGAGATAGCTGTGAAAAATTTCGACCATCAATTCTTATTACAATTTTTGAACCACAAGGAACTTTTAAATTTGAAAAAATCTCACATTCACTCATATAATGACCCTCTGACAATTCTAGACTAAAATTTATTCTTTAACTGCAAGAATTCTAATGGAAATTAATTATTTTATTAATTGTATTCTGATAAAAATATCATAAATTATGAGTACAAAAAATTTTGAATAAATCAATTTGATAATTAATGTAATAGAAATAAGAAGTATAATAAATTAATTTCATGTTCCAATAATCAGATTTTCATTAAAACTTTTAAGAAGTTTTACTGCAGAATAAGCAGCCATAACACTGGTTTTAGGATTCATCGAACATCTCATATTTTTGGTTGAAGTTCTAAACTCGCCAAAATCTCCAACGACGTGTACTTCATGTAAATTTCTATCCACTAAGGGATCTACAACTATTTTAACATCAATATCCCTGTTGCTGGCTATGCTCAATGCTGCAGCTACATTGATATTTAATGGAAATTTTTTAACAGCTTCTGATGCCGTGCCTTCGAACAGTACTTTTTTAACATCAGTTGAAATTCCAAGAGATTTAGGTGGTTTGCGAGTGACTAGGGTAACCTTTTTAATTTTTCCTATGGAAGCAGCTTTCATACCATCCAATCCAACAATTGCACCAGATGGGATGTATATTTTAGCATTATTATCTATTGCAAGTTTTTCCAAACGATTTTTAAGTTCAAAATCCATTAAAGCTCCAACGCTCATAATGATGACATCTATTCCTCTTTGCAATATGGGAGGAACTACTTTTTCTACTGCATCTGGGGCAGCTGCTTCAATTATCAAATCCACCTTATCTAACATATCTTCTATGTCAAAAACAGCAGTTCCATCTATTAAGGTTGCCAAATTTTCCGCTCTTTCAATATCCTTGTCAAAAAAAAATTTTAGTTCAACGCCAAGCTTATCTTCTATGGCAAAATTAGTGATAATATTAGCTATGGCGCCACATCCCACAATACCAACTTTCATTTACTACTTCCTATTGAGTTGCAACTGGTTCTGGAATATCAGGACTTATTAATAGTATGTCGCCAACAGCCTGAACCCTTTCATAAGGTATGTCTAATGTTCCTTCCTCTTTTAAGGGTCTTATTTCATCAGCTTCAGGAACTATCCTTATGCTGGTTTTTAGAACTTCTCTGATGCCTACGCTCTTTTTATCAGGTTTCATGGCTTTTACTTTCAACAATGAAACTCTGCCTTTTTTTATGTTTAATATTATATCCTGAACTCTTCCCACATATTTTCCTCTAACCGTATATATATCTAAACCATACAGACCAGATAATTCAACCATAATTCCACCACCAGATTTTGCATTTAACCTCAACTCTAAAAAGAGGTTAATGTTCGAAGTTATACTGTTTTATTAAATAATTATGTTATTTAATTATTAAATAATTTTAAAACACTCTAAATACTTAAACCTTACGCCTCAAAGGTTAAGATTATTCAAAATAACATTGAAAAAATAGGATTTATAATAATTTAATATAAAAGCTAACTAAATTACAATTAGAAAAAAAATAGTGTAGTAAAATTGAGGTTTAATAATTTATAATAACAGTTAAAAAAATAAAAAAATTCTATTCCTTGAATAATGATAGTGAAAGATCTATTTTGGAATTTTTATTTTGAATTCTGTTCCTGAATTTAGATTCAACTGGATAGTACCATCTAATTGTCTCACTAGAGTGTCCACCATTTTTAACCCAATAGATTCCATATCCTGGAATTTTTTAGGAATACCTACCCCATTATCACTTATTTTCATTTTTAAATAATCATTGTGATCTTTAATCTCAATTTCAAGTAAACCCTCCATCTTATCCGAAAAAGCATGCTTTATAGTGTTTAAAACCAGTTCATTAATTATTAATCCACAATTAAAAGCTGTTTTGGGATCTAAAAGAACGTCTTTGATGGTTATTTGCGTCTTTAATATTCTTTTATCAATACCGTAAGCTAGAAAGAGTTCGTCTACCATGTTAAGAACATATTCTGAGAGATTTACATATCTCAGATCATTAGATTCATTTAAAGTTTGATGAATTCGGGCAATTGAATTTATATAATTTTGATTATCCTTAAATTTATCTGCCAATTCTTCAATGATGTATGCAGACTGAATACCCATTAAACTTGAAATATTACTGAGATTATCATTAATTTGTACATTCATTTCTGTTATTAACGAGTTTTTATCTTTTATACTATCACTAATATGTCTATTTTCACTTTTTAACTCTTTAATATCTATTTTTAATTCTTTTTTATCCTGATTGAATTTCTTAAGTTTTAGATTAAGTCTATTATCTAATTGCTTCTTTTTTATTAGTAAAGAGTTATTTGTATCCTTTAGATCTAATATATATTCTTTTAAAAACTGTTCATTTTTTTGGAATTTTTCAAGGTCTTTATTATATTTCAGTTCCCATTCCATGATTTTTTTGGATAAAGACTTCTCCAAACTCTTCATTTCAATGAGTTTTGTCGTGAAAACATCTCTTTCTATATTGAATTCTGCCACCGGTTTTTTGGTTCTCTCCCTCAATATTGAATTTTGATTATTTAACGATTTTAACTGTTGTTTCAGTTCCGACAGGTTATTATCCATGGTTTTATTATTTTTTTCTAGAGCCAGGAGTTTTTCTTTAAATTTACTTTCTACTTCAGCCATCTCTTCCTTTAAAAGGTTTTCATTCTTTTTAAATTCATTAATTTTTGAATTTAATTGTTTAATTAACTTTTCAGAATTTTACAATTCGATTTGATGCTTTTCTTCAATTTTGGAGTATTTTTATTTTAGTTTTGCTCTAGAATGACCTAAATCCACTATTTCAGATCTCAACGATTCGTTTTCATTTACATAACTCTCAATTTCGCTTTCAGAATGTTTTTTGAATATATTAAATTCTTTGTCAATTGAATCAGTTTGGTTCTTTAAGTCACGAATTTCCTTATTCGACGAATTATTTTCCAGTTCATGCTTTTGAATTTGTTCCTTATATTCTTCTTTCAATCTGGAATATTTTTCAGTAAGAGATTTATTTATATCCTCTAATTGAGATACCTGGATATCTGCTTCATTTTTTTGTTCATCAGATTTTTTTAGTCAGTTGTTGAATAATTTTTTTCAATTTCAGGTTTTCACTGGTTAAATTGTATTTTAGGTTTTTAAATTTATCAATTTCAGCTTTCAAAGATTCATTGTTATCTCTGATTAGGATTAGCTCATCATCATATTCCTTTTTTAATTTTTCGTAGTCTTGGATTAAGATTTTTTCAGTTTCTTTAAATCGGGTTACATTTCGACCTACAGCTTGAATCTCTGAAAATTCATTTTCACTACTTATTACAGGATCAAAAGTCCATTCTAATACTAAAATTTCATTTTCTAAATTAAAAACTCTGGTTTGGTAGTTTTTAAATTTTTTTTGTTTTATTATTGATTTCACGTGTTCTTTGAATCCATTTCTATCCTCTTCAGGGATTAAGGATGAGACATCTTTTCCAATAAGATTCGCTCCAAAATACTGGAAACAAATTGGATTGGCATAGATTATGCTTCCATCCAGGGAGTATCTTAGTATAATATCTTTTTGATGGTCGATTATACTTTTATAAAACTCTTTATTCTTTTCAAACTCATCTTCAGGTTTAAATTCTGTAACATCCCTAATTATAACTGATATACCATTAATGGAAGGGTATGCATGGATTTGTAAATACCTGGTTTCATCTTTGATCAGGCATTTTTTAACCATTGAAATAGTTTCATGATTTTTTAGAGCTTTATTAAATGTTTCAGCCAACTTTGAATCTTCAATTTTTGGGAAAAGTTGGAATAGTGATTTACCTACTGTTTGTTGATAAGGTATGTCTGTGAACTCTTCTGAAGCTTTATTACAAAATAAAACATTCATTTTTGAATCAATTTCACAAAAAATATCATTAACACTATCAAATACTTCTTTATATTCACTTTCATTCTTTTTCAAAGATTTTTCATGGATTTTTTCGTGAGTGATATCCTGCATTTGTAGCAGATATCCACCAATTACATCTTCATCCAAATAAAGAGGATTAATAATAATTTTTAGATGGATATCATCAAATTTAGTTTCATACTCAACTGCTTTACCCTCAATTAACTCATTTTTTTCATGTGGAGATAAATTCAAAATATTAAAGAGATCAAATTCTCTAATTTTTGAAATGTCATCTGTTCCCATAAGTTTTAAGAAGGGTTTATTCGCATCCAACAAGTTCCCATCTGATTCAAAAAGTCCACATGGAATTGAAGATTGAACATAAATACTTTTGAATTGTTTCTCGCTTTCAGAAATAAAATCGAGTTCATTTGCCAGTTTTATCTTAGTTATATCTTTAAAAATTAGG
>JGI11944J13513_1002479_pt1 | contig 12819 bp, 8 predicted proteins | sample TerdegcoTASludge_FD_13513 | JGI IMG/M metagenome (IMG submission 13513) | reverse complement strand
GTCTCTTCGTCCGGCGACCGCCGGTCGGCGAACCACTGGATCACGTAGTAGAAGACCGGCGTGAGGAAGATGCCGAAGAGGGTGACGCCGAGCATGCCGCTGAAGACGGCGGTGCCCAACGTCCGCCGCATCTCGGCGCCGGCCCCGGTGGAGATCACCAGGGGGACCACCCCCAGGATAAACGCGAACGACGTCATCATGATCGGGCGCAGACGCAGCTTGCAGGCAGCCAAGGTCGCCTCGCGGCGGGGCATGCCGGATTCTCGCTTCGACTTGGCGAACTCGACGATGAGGATGGCATTCTTGCTGGCCAGGCCCACGAGCACGACGAAACCGATCTGCGTGAAGATGTTGATGTCCATCCGTGCCAGGGCGACGCCGGCCACCGAGGAGAGGATGCACATCGGCACGACGAGGATCACGGCCAGCGGCAGGGACCAGCTCTCGTACTGTCCGGCGAGCACGAGAAAGACGAGGGCCACCGCGCCTCCGAAGACGAACATCGTCGTGTTTCCAGCGATGATTTGGAGGTACATCAGCTCCGTCCACTCGAAGCTCATCGACGAAGCGAGCTGCTCGGACGCCAGGCCTTCGACGGCCTTGATGACGTCGCCCGAACTCATGCCGGGGGCTGCGGTGCCGTTGACGGCGGCGGCCGGATACATGTTGTAGCGATTGATGACGAAGGGACCGCCGCGGTCCTTGATCGAGGCCACGGTCCCCAGGGGAACCATCTCGCCCTTGCGGTTGCGGACTTGCAGGCGGCGGAGGTCCTCGGGCTGCATGCGGAAGGGGATATCGGCCTGGCAGTTCACCTGGAAGGTCCGGCCGAACCGGTTGAAGTCGTTGACGTAGAGCCCGCCGAGGTCGATCTGCAGGGTATTGAACACGTCGCTCAACGCGACTCCCATCGTCTTGCACTTGGTGCGGTCGATGTCGACGTACAACTGCGGTGTGTTGGCGGAATAGATGCTCATCAGGCCGACCAGCCCGGTCGATGGCTGGTTGCCTTGTTCCACCAGGTTGTCGACCTGCTCCTGGAGGGCGGCCGGACCGTTGTTGTTGCGGTCTTCGACCATGATTTTGAAGCCGCCGGTGCTGCCCAGGCCGCGGACCGGTGCGGCCTGGAAGACGCCCACTCTGGCCTCCTGGACCTCCTCGTAGAGCCGCTTGCGGAGCGTGGCGGCGATCGCATCGGCCCCGAGGTCGGGCGTCTTCCTCTCCTCGAAGGGATCGAGGATCACGAACATCGTGCCCACGTGCGAGCCGTTGGCCCCCAGCAAGAAGGACATGCCGCAGATGCGGATCACGTGGGCGACCCCTTCGGTGCTGCGGACGATCTCGTCGACGCGGGTCATCGCCTCGTCAGTGCGCTGGAGCGAGGAGGAATCGGGAAGCTGGACCGTCACATACATGTAGCCCTGATCCTGGTTGGGGATGAACCCCGTGGGCATCCGGTTGAAACTCCAGGAGGTCAGATAGAGGAGCCCTCCGTAGACCACGAGCACCAACAGGCTCACGCGAAGCAGCTTCCCGACGCCCCAGAGGTAGGCCTCGGTCGAGAGGCTGAAGGCCCTGTTGAACAGCTTGAAGAACCAACCGAAGAGGAAGTTGAGCAGCCAGGAGACGGGGTCGCGGTGCTCATGCCGCTGTTTCAAGAGAAGGGCACACAACGCCGGGCTGAGCGTCAGCGAGTTGAAGGCGGAAAGGATGGTGGAGACGGCGATGGTCAAGGCGAACTGGCGGAAGAAGCGGCCCGTGATCCCCGAGAGGAAGATGCAGGGAAGGAAGACGGAGGTCAGGACCAGCCCGATCGCGATGACCGGGGCCGAGACCTCGGCCATGGCCTGGTGTGCGGCGGCGCGGGGCATCATGCCCTGCTCGATGTGGTGCTCTGTGGCCTCGACGACCACGATCGCGTCATCGACGACGATTCCGATCGCCAGCACCAGGCCGAACAGCGAGAGGGTATTGAGGCTGAACCCCATGAGGGCCATCGCGGCGAAGGTGCCGATGATGGCGACGGGCACGGCGATCAGGGGGATCAGGGCGGATCGCCAGTTCTGGAGGAATACCAACACGACCAGGCCCACCAGGAGCACGGCGTCGCGCAAGGTGTTGAAGACTTCGTGGATCGACTCGCTGATGAAGGGGGTGGTGTCGTAGTAGATGTGGTAGTCGACCCCTTCGGGGAACCGTTGCTTGAGTTCCTCCATCTTGGCCTTCACCCGCTCGGCGGTGGCCAGGGCGTTGGAGCCGGGCAGTTGGAAGATGCCCATGTTGGCCATGGGCGTGCCGTCGAGCTTATTGTTGACGTCCTGGCTCTTGGCGCCCAGTTCGACGCGGGCCACGTCGCGAAGCCGCGTGATCTGTCCGCGGTCCCCGGTCTTGATAATGATCTCGGCGAATTCCTCCGGCTCGGTCAGCCGTCCCAGCGTGGTCATCGTGTACTGGAAATCGACGCCCGGGGAGGCCGGCTGCTGGCCGAGTTTGCCCGCCGCCACCTGGACGTTCTGCTCGCGCAGCGCCTGGACCACGTCGCCGGCCGTCATGCCGCGGGCGGCCAACCGGTCGGGATCGAGCCAGACCCGCATGCTGTAATCCCGCTGGCCGAAGAGCATCGCATCGCCCACCCCTTCCAGCCGTGCCAACTCGTCGCGGATCTGGATCAGGGCGTAGTTGCTCAAGTAGAGCTGGTCGTAGCGCCCGTCCGGGGAGATCAGGTTCACCATGAGCATCAGGTCCGGCGACCGCTTCATGGTGGTGACGCCGACTTGCTTGACGACGTCGGGCAGGGTGGGCATGGCCAGCGAAACGCGGTTCTGCACGAGCACCTGGGCCATGTTCAGGTCGGTGCCCACGTTGAACGTCACGTTGAGCTGATAGGAGCCGTCGCTGCTGCAGTTCGACGACATGTAGAGCATGTCTTCGACGCCGTTGACCTGCTGCTCGATGGGCGCGGCCACGGTGTCGGCCACCACCTCGGCGCTGGCGCCGGGGTAGGTGCAGGAGACCCGCACCGTGGGCGGCGTGATCTCGGGGTACTGCGCCACCGGGAGCGAGACCACGGCGGCCAGGCCGGCCAGCGTGATCACGATCGACGGCACGGACGCGAGGATCGGACGCTCGATGAAGAACTGGGAAAACATCGCAGGGAGGCTCTACCTAAGGTTGCTCGCGCCAGGGTGGGCGAGATTCGTGCCGGGGCCGTGTGACCGAAGTCAATTCGCCGCCGTCTGGCCCGGCCCGGCGCTGGCCGCCTTCTTGGTCCCGCCAGACGCATCCGATCCGGCGACGCCTTCCGCAATCCATTGGGGCTGCACCGTGCGCCCCGGGCGAACGCGCTGCAGGCCGTTGACGATGATCCAGTCTTCCGGCCCCACTCCCGATTCAATGACCCGCAGGCCGTCGCGGAGTGCTCCCAGCGTCACCTCGCGTCGCTCCACGACGTTCTTCGCGTTGACCGCGAGGAGGAATTTGCGTCCCTGGTCGGTGCCCAGCGCTCGCTCGCTGACCAGCATCGCCCGATGGGGTTTGCCGATGGGAAGCCGCACGCGGACGTACAGCCCGGGAGTGAGGTATTGCTTCGTGTTGTCGAAGACGCCGCGGGCCCGAAGGGTCCCCGTCTCCGAATCGATCTTGTTGTCGAGGAAGTCGAGAACGCCCCGGTGCGGGAAGCCCTTCTCGTCGCCCAGGCCGATCTCCACCGGGACCTTGAGCACCTTGATCCGGTCGGGAAGGGTCTCGCGTCCCGAACGCCAGTCGAGCCGGTCGTACTTCAGCAGCGCCGGTTCGTCGATGTGGAAGTAGACGTACACCGGATGGGTCGTCACCACCGTGGTGAGCACGCCGGCCTCGTCCGATCCTGGCTGGACCAGGTTCCCTTCCGTGACGCGGGTCCGGCTCACCCGTCCGTCGATCGGTGACGTGATGCGGGTGAATCCGAGGTGCAGCTTCGCATCGCGCACGGCGGCCTCCGCCGACTGGATCGAGGCCTTGTGCACCGCCAGTTGCGCCACGCACTGCTCGTACTCGTCCCGGCTGATCGCCCCGGAAGGAATCAGTTTCTCCCCGCGAGTCAGGTCGGCCTTGGCCTTGTCGAGCAGGGCTTTCAGCCGGGCCAGGTCGCCGGTGGCCCGATCCAGGTCGGCTTGGTAGGGCCTCGGGTCGATCTCGTACAGAAGATCCCCCTTCTTCACCTGCTGGCCATCCTCGAAATTCACCTTGACGAGGTAGCCCGTGACTCGGGCGCGCACTTCCACCTCGCCCACCGCGGCCGTCCGCCCCGGGAAGTCGAAGTAGTCGGTGACTTCACGGTAGACCGGCTTGCTCACGCTCACCTCGGGCGGCGGCGCGGCCGGTTTGCCCTCGGCCGACGGACTCCTCTCGCATCCCGCGAGAAGAACCGCGGCCGCGGCGGCCAGAACACCGCTCCCGGAGACGCGAGCTGCCATGGCTCTCACCTCGATCCCCCTACAACGGTTCGTGGAAAAAATGGGGTGAATCCTTCAGTCTTCGGACCTCCACCCGGAACGTTGGGGCGTGCCAAGCGGAAAGGACTACAAGAAGGATGTCTGCGGCCATCCCTTTCGCAGTCGGCGTGACGGGGCAGGTTGGGGCGTATTGCCTCAGAGCTCGATACTAGCACCCCCGGCGTGGTGATTCAAGACTCTGCCGGACAATGGCCGGTTGCCGCCCTGCCCCACGAACGAGTTGGTTCGGTCCCGCGCTCGGCCTTGGTTGCCGGACGGAAGCCGATGATGTAGGATTCGGGCTGGTATGTCCCCGGCCAATCGTAGGGCGTTCCTTCCACACCAGCACTTCGAGCCTCAAAGCACGATGGACTCCAAGAGGATGCTCGCCGCCCGGCTGCACGGGCCGGCGGATATGCGGATTGAGGAAGTGCCACGACCGGGCTCGCCGGGGGTTGGGCGGGCACTGGTGCGCGTGAAGGCCGTGGGCGTCTGCGGGAGCGATTTGCACACCTACCGCCATGCCCGCATCGGCGACACGCAACTCGGAGGGCCGCTTATCCTCGGCCACGAGTTCGCGGGGGTCGTGGAAGAGGTGGGCAAGGAGGGTCTCGACGGCGAGTTCCGGCCGCTGACGCCGCGCACGAGGGTCGCGGTCGATCCGGCCCAGCCGTGCCAGCAGTGCGAGTTCTGCGAACGGGGCGATCCGAACTTGTGCCTGAACCTTCGCTTCTGCGGCCTCTGGCCGGACCACGGGGCCCTGTGCCAATGGATCGACATGCCCGCGCGATGCTGCTTCCCGCTGCCCGACGGGCTGGACGATGCCGCCGGCGTGCTCCTGGAGCCGCTCGGCGTGGCGATCCACGCGGTCGATCTGGCCAAGATCCGGGTCGGCCATCGCGTGGCGATCCTGGGCGCCGGGCCGATCGGACTGAGCATTCTCCAGTTGGTCCGCCTGGCAGGGGCCGATCCGGTCTACGTGGCCGACCGCTTCCCCTGGCGGCTCGATCTGGCCAAACGATTCGGGGCGACCACCGTCTGGCGTTGCGGCGAGGCCGATCCGGTGGCCGCCGTGCGTGAGGCGACCGGCGGACGCGGGGTCGATGTGGCGTTCGAGGCCGCCTGGTGCGATGAGTCGGTCGATCAGGCCGCCGAGATGCTCGCCCACGGCGGACGCCTCATGGTCGTCGGCATCCCGGGCGACGACCGCCTGTTGCTCAAGCATTCCACGGCCCGGCGCAAGGGCCTTTCCATCATCATGGTCCGGCGCATGAAGCTGGTCTATCCCCGGGCGATCCGGCTGGCGGAGCGGGGCACCGTGGACCTCGCCCCGCTGGTGAGCCACCGGTTTCCGCTCCAACGCGTCGCGGAAGCATTCGCGTCCAACGCCGACTACCGGCCCGGCATCGTCAAAGTGATCGTCGACGTGCCGTAGCCCAGGCTTCGTAGCCTAGGCTTCCAGCCTGGCCCAAGACAGCCAAGATGGCTGTGCTACGGCGATTGCTTCCTGCCGGCGGCGATCTTCCAGAGGTGCTGGTTGCTGCGGAAGTAGACCGCCCCGTCGGCCACGGCGGGCGAGGCGAGGACGGCCTTGTCGATCTGCCCGGTGCCGACCAGCGTTGCCTTCTCTCCCAGGCGGACGATCTGAACCAGCCCGTCATGGTTGACCACGTAGAGATGATCCCCGGCCAGCGCGGGCGTGGCCCAGATCGGGCCGCGGAGCCGGAACTGCCAAAGGGTCTTTCCGGTCGACGCCTCGGCGCCCACGAGGACCCCGCTGCCCTTCATCACGTACACCAGCCCGTTGTGGACCACCGGGCTGGCATTCGACGGCTGGAGCCGCGGCTCTTGCCACAGCGTCTCCAACGCGCCGGACTTCCGATCGTAGCGCAGGGCGGTCAAACCGCCCGAGGGCAGGTAGATGCGGTCGCCGAGGGCCACGTTGGAGGAGACGGTCGAACAGGGGGCGTCGTGGTGGAACACCTGACGCCCGGTTCGGGGATCGTGGCCCGTGAGCCGCGACTTCGACTGGAGCAGCACAAGGTCGCCGGTACCGGCCGCTCCCTTGAGCAAGGTGGGCGACGTCCAGTTGGCTGCGGGCTCACGGTCGATCGTCCACCGGGTCTCGCCCGTGGCCGCGTCGATCCCCGCGGCCCAAGATGCCCCCTGGTCTTCCATCTGCACCACGACCGTATCGCCGACGACCAGCGGGGAGGAGCCCATGCCCACGTCATTGCGTGTCAGGGGGCGCTCGAAGGCGAGGCCGCGGAACCACTGAAGGTTGCCGTCGAGATCGAAGCAGACCAGGTCGTTCGATGAGAAGAAGGCATAGACGCGTTTTCCGTCGCTGGCCGGGGTGGGAATGGCCACGCCGCCGAACGGATTGCAAATCGTGTGCCCCGTCGCCCAGAGTTGCCGCTCCCAAAGGAGCTTCCCGGTGGCGGCGTCGAAGGCCAGCACGTGCAGCCGCTCCTGGTGCGGTCCGGTGGCCGCGGTCACGAACACCCGGCCCGCCACCACGATCGGCCCCGAGGGGCCCGTGCCCGGAAGCGGCGCTTTCCAGGCCACGTTTTCCTTGGCGTCGAAGTGGGTCGGCAGGCCCGTCTCTGGAGAAACGCCGGCACCATCGGGTCCGCGGAACTGTCGCCAGTCCGCCCCACAGAGGGCTGCCACGATCACCAGCGCAACGGTCACTTGGAGGGTCGATCGCATGGTTTCTCTCGGTAAGAATTGGCCAACGCGGGCTATGGCGAACCAAGAAACGGCGGGCAAGCCCGCCCGCTACGCGTATCTTTGATCGCCCCTAATCCCAATACCGTTTAAGTAACCATAACTACCGCCTCGGCAAAGGTTTTTGTCAAGGGCGGCGGATGACGGTGTTCGGGTCGTTTTTTGGGCCACTTGGACATCTTCTGTTTGATGACACGAGGGTTGATACGGTTGCGGCGTGGTTCAATGCGTTCCTGACCGAGTTCCCAGAGAAGCGATTCCCACCACTCCCGAAAGGATCGTTCCGTGCGGCTGTCGCACTCCGGAAGCCGACACTGCAAGATCTGAAAACAGCCGGTGAAGGAGAGGCGATCGGGATCGAGGTGTTTCCGCTCGGCCGCTTCGAACATCAAGGCGCGGACGACGAAATGTCCCAACGACAAGGCGTACAGTTCCTGAACCACTCCGGCCGGGGTTTCGCTGCGGAGGTTGGCCGGTTTCGTGGCCCGACGCGGGTCCTGGTGCGTCTTCTGCTCGTCGTAGACCAGTTCGTGTTCCCATCGCTCGTGGTATCCGGAAATCAACTCCATCGCCGGGTACGCCTGCTCGTCCAGCAGGTTCGTCAGCAAGGTGTGTTCTTCTTGGCTGCCATCCCGCTGCGGATCGTCGAGCGTATACTTGACGACCCGCACCACGATGCCGTCGCGGTCCTTCTTCCGCGCGTACCAAGTCGGGTAGATCTTGGCCAGGTAGGAGCCATCGGAAAGTCGTGCGATCGGCTTCAAAACCAGGTTGGCCTTCACCCGGGCAAGCACCTTGATTCCCCGCGAATTCAGCGTTTTCCAGAGGTCGTAGCTGAAGAAGTTGCGGTCCCAGATCAGCAGCACGTCGGGGGTCAGGTGACGCAGCAGACCGGGCAACATTGCCTGCTCGCTCACCGTGCAAGGCTTGACTTGAAAGGCGACTTCGACGTGCGTGCCCAACTCCACCAAACTCAGTTTGCGGACTTGAGGAAACGCGCCCTCGCCCCGAGTGCCACTCGTGGGGCGTCCAAACGTTTTGGCGTTGGCGGGGCTGTCGGGCACGTTCTCGACCGTGCCGTCGATGCCCATCAGACGCAGGCCCCGGTAAAAGGCCCCCGGCGTCTCGGGGCTCGCCAAGGGATGCACCACTTCCTGAAACAAACGACGCAGTGGGGCAACCCCCAAGCGTTGCCTCGCCACGCAGAGGCTCGACCGATGGGGACTCTCTTCGCCCACCCTCAGCCGCCGTGCATGTTTGAAAACCTGTCGAATGGGAAGGTCCGTCAGGATACCCATGGCCAGAACGACCCACAACATGACCTCATGCGTCAACGTACAGGCACGTGGATTGACACGCTTCGTCGCCAAAAGCACTTGCCGAACCAAGCCTGGCGTGATAACCTTCTCCAATCCCGCCAGCCTATCCAAAACCCGCCCCGATCCGTCGGGCGGGAGTACGCAACATCCTTGTTGCTTCATGGTCACAGCCTCCTTGCTAAGGCTAGAAGTTCCAACCCTAACTTAGCGGAAGGCTGTGACTTGCGCCTATTTCAACGGTATTGCCCCTAATCCCTAATCCCTAATCCCTAATCCCTGCTCCCTGCTTCGCCGCCGAACGCACCGGCGCTCCGGCGAGGTCCACGACGCGGAGGTGGAAGTTCCAGCCGCGGGCCCAATCCTGGGTCAGTTCATTCTGGCCGACCTTCACCAGGATCACGTTTCGCCCCCGCCGCAGCGCGACCCGATTGACGTACTGGTCGGGCTGGGAGCCCCCGTGGTAGATCTTGTAGGACGCCGTCAGGGCGCCGTTCACCCAGATCTTCAGGGCATTGTCGGACGTGAACCGCAACTCGACCTCGGCGTCACGCTCGGCGTCGAACTCGGTGACCGCGTAGCCGACCACTTCCTTCACCTCCATGAGCCCCTTGTTGAGGTCCACGGTGCCGTAGTCGTCGCTGCAAACGAAGTCCTTCCACCGCACGGGGCCCTTGTTGCCCTGGTACTCGGCGTCGAAACGGAGTTCGTCTTCGGGCGGGTAAACGGCATCGAATCCCTTGCCGCCGACGTCGGCGAAGGGCCCGAGGAGCTTCCATCGCACCACGTATCCGAGCTGACGCACGAGATCGACCTTCTGCCCCAGCGCGCGGAGCCGCTTAGCCACCAGATCGATCTGGTCCCGCTCCCTCGCCGTGTCGAGCGCCTTGCGGTACAGCGCGACGGCCTCGGCCGCGCGCTTCGCCTTGGCATGACCGGCCGCCTCGTCGATGAGCCGGGCGACCGCGTCGCGACGCATTTCGAGGCTCGGGTCGTCGAGCATTTCGGGTATGAGCCGGTCCTCGGCCGATGGGTCCACGCGCAACAGCCACTCGTAGGCCAACCGCCGGGCCCGTGGGGCTTGCTTCTTGTCCAGGAGGAACTCCTCCAACTCGGCTGCCGGCAAGGGACGGCCTTGCTGGAGCTGACGCTCGGCGATGGCGTCGATGGCCGTGCGGATCCAGTTGGCGGCCAGCGGGCCCGCTCCATCGAGCCCGGCGAGGATCTGCGGTAGCCGGGAGACATCGCTCTTGACGAGTTCCTCCCACGCCGGGGTCGCCTCGCGGTGCCCGGCCCCGTTGGGTCCCACGGCACGCAGCTTCGCCAGGAGCGGCCCGATCTCCGTGCCAACCACGGCACCAACAGAAAGCACCAGCCACCCCACCGCAACGGAAATCCGAAATCCCATTCTCATGGCAGCGACACCCGGGAGGTCTATCGTGCGTTCAAGGGATGCCATTATACTGGACACCCGAAGAGAAGAAAGAAGACGCCGGGAACAATCCCTCGTTCCCACGCTCTTTCCCTCGTTCCCACGCTCCGCGTGGGAACGCACATCCTGCCGCTCTGCGGCGCGTCGAGCGTGGCCGCAGAGCGGCCAGAAGGCCGTTCCCACGCAGAGCGTGGGAACGAGGAGAACAACACGATGCCCCCCGATTCCCCCCTTCGCTACGACTTCAACGCCCCGCAGCGGATCGTCTTCGGCTGGGGACGTCGACGCGAGGTGGGCAGCCTCGCACGGAGTCTGGGACGCCGGGCCTTCCTGATCTGCGGCGCCCCGGCGTTGGCCGCCAGCGGCGTCCTCGGGGAGATCACCGACTCGGCGCACGCGCAAGGCGTCGAGACGGTTTTTCTGGAGACCGTCGTCCACGAGCCCGAAGTGCAGGACGTGGACCGCGTGGCAGCCGCGCTGCGGGACCACCGGCCGGGGCCGGGCGACTTCGTTCTGGCGGTGGGCGGCGGGGCGGCCATCGACTTGGGCAAGGCCGCGGCGGCCATGGCGACCAACGACGAAAGCCCCACGGTGAAGGACTACCTGGAAAACGTCGGGCGCGACCTCAAGCTGGTCCACGATCCGCTCCCGGTGATGGCCATGCCCACGACCGCCGGCACCGGGGCCGAGGCGACCCGCAACGCCGTGATCTCCTGCTACGATCCGCCGTTTAAGAAAAGTCTCCGCTCGGAGAAGATTCTGCCGCGGATCGCGCTGGTCGATCCGGAGCTGACCGTCACGGTCCCGCCCGAGGTCACAGCCGCCAGCGGCATGGACGCGATCACCCAGTTGATCGAGAGCTACGTATCCCGCAAGGCCCAGCCGATCCCGCAGGCCTTGGCGGTCGAGGGGCTCCGGAAGGCGATCCCGGCGATCGCCGAGGCGGTCTCCAGCGGCCGCTCGCAGCCGGCCCGGGAGAGCATGGCCCATGCGGCGATGCTCTCCGGGATGTGCCTGGCCAACTCCGGCCTGGGGATGGCGCACGGCGTGGCCGCGGCGCTGGGGGTTCACTGTCGGGTGGCGCACGGGACGGCCTGTGCACTGATGCTGCCGGTCGCACTCCGGGTGAATTGCCAAGTGCGGCAGGCGGAACTTGCCCGGCTCGCGCACATCCTCTTCGGCAAAGGATCGTCGACCGCGGCGGAGGAGGCGGCCGAGATCTTCATCGCCGAGATTTCGGCCCTTTGCGACCGGGTGGGCGTGCCCCGGCGTCTTTCGCAGCTCGGCGTGACGGCCGGCCAGATCCCGGCCCTCGTGCGCGATTCGCGCGGCAGCAGCATGAGCGGCAATCCCTGCGAGCTGTCCGACGAGGAACTGACCAAAATCCTGGAGGAGACCTTGTGATTCTCTCGGCAGGTCTGACGCCCGCGTGGCAGCAGGTCGTCGTCTTCGATGCCTTCCGCTACGGCGAGGTGAACCGCGCCCGCGAAGTGAACTGGATCGCCTCGGGCAAGGTGTTCAATGCGGCGGTTGCCGTGCACCGGTTGGGCGGACCGGTCCGCGCTCTGGCACCCGTCGGCAGGGGGCAATCGGACCAGATCGACGGCGATTTGAGCCAGCTTGGCTTGCCCTTCCGGTTCGTCCTCACCCGCGCCCCGACCCGCGTCTGTACGACGATCCTCGACCTTGGCGCCCGCAAGATCACGGAGTTGGTCGAGAACGGGCAGCCGATGAGTGACGGGGAACTTGCGGCCTTCCGCGATGCCTACGCCGGAGAGGCCGGCCGTGCTGACGTGGCGATCGTCATCGGCTCCCTGCCCCAAGGGACGCCTGCTTCGTATTACCGGGAACTGGTCCAATGCACGCCGTGCCCGGCCCTGCTCGACTTCCGGGGCGAGGGGCTTGTGGCGTGCCTCGACCTGAAGCCTTTTCTGGTCAAGCCGAACCGGGAGGAGTTGGCTCAGACGATGGGCCGGCCATTGGAGACCGACGAGGAATTGCTCCGGGCGATGCGGTCGCTGAACCGTCGCGGCGCCCAATGGGTGCTCGTCACCCAGGGCAGCGGCCCGGCCTGGATCACAACCAAGAAGGCCGCGTGGCGGGCCCATCCCATTCCGGTGCGGCCCGAGGAGGTCGTCAACCCGATCGGCTGCGGCGACGCGCTGACGGCCGGCATCGCCTGCGCGATCCGCGAGGGGCGCGATCTGCTCGACGGGGTCCGCCTCGGCCTGGCCGCCGCCCACGCCAATCTCCGGCAATTGCTCCAGTGCCGGTTCGATGCGAGCGGCGTAAGTGCCCTGGCGGAGACCGTGTGCGTCGAGGAACAGCCATTCTAGATGGGGGTGACGGTCAGGGGCCTTCCGGTCTTATTGAGTCGCCGCCCCATTCGAGCACGCTCATGTGATCGGTGTCGAGGACGAGCATCATCGCCCTGGCTTCCGCTTCCTGGGGCTATGCCCGAGTGAGCGTCGGTACTGCCGCCCCAATCTCATCGCCTTCTCGTAGATGGGGTCGTCTTGAAACGTCCCGGCGATCCGTTCCCACCATGGCGTCGCCGGAGGGGTCCCTTCCACCTTGCTCTTCAGCCTGGCGAGTTCCTCCTCCAGGGCTGCGATTCTCTTTTCGATTTGTGCGGGTCCCATAGGCCACTCGGGCAAGCAAAGAACTCACGGAAGATACTGCGCCCAACCATCTCATGCTCGCACACCCGTAAGTAGGGTCAAGATTGCCCCCTGGAAGAAGTCTTGCAGGCAGCCCCCCAGCGGGTAGAATTGGGGTTCATCCGACTGAAGGGTGCGCAGAGGCAAGTTGTTGCGCGGGTTGCGGCTGCGCCGCAGGATTTTCTTAGGCATGGGTCCGGTGTCCAATG